>JDSH01000278.1_pt1 | contig 11972 bp, 18 predicted proteins | sample 199451 | NCBI WGS metagenome assembly JDSH01 (sample SAMN02584198, study PRJNA231836) | bioreactor metagenome | isolation source: continuous culture bioreactor electron acceptor NO2- transfer2 day 38 after... | place: Germany: Bremen | reverse complement strand
CTTAGTATAGAGGCAACTAAGCGGAAAGGAAAGATGCAATTTGTGACCTTATAGCAACGCTCCAAGAGCAGTGGATAGAGAAAGCACTCCCATCAAAGCAAAAGCTGAGTTGGTTTTCATACGAGATTCAGGCTTGAATACCAAGGTAGCTACCGACCAGAGACTGAACAATATGCAGCGTAGGATGGAATCCATGCTGGCATCTACCAATAAGGATACAAATGGTAGTAGCGCTGTTATGGCCAAACTTACCTGTAAGGAGAGCTGGGTTCTACCCGAGAGAAAGAGAAACGCAAGGGCAATCAACACCAATACAAGACTCCTGACCATGGTGAGACTTGAGGGTTCCTGTATATGCGCCCATAAAAGATTTACAATTGCCAAGGCAAAAATCTTGGCACTCTCTTTGATATAAGAAAAAATGAGATGCGCCTTCTGTTCCGTTGAAAAGAAGTGGAAGAGAGCAGAACAGATAAAGCTGATGATAAATAGTGAATAAGTGAGTACCACCAGCATACTTACTCCCTGACCCTCAAGCATTTGATTGATCAGGTAGATGATGATTGCAATACTGGAGAGGGAAGCAATGATATCAACAATCCCATTGAAGATGCTGTAGGACTTGAAGGCTCCTTTCGGGTCCTTGGCTTTGGCATACTTCTCTGCATTGAAAGAAAAGTTGAAAGAGGTCCCATTCTTCAATTCCGCCTTGAATGAGACAGAATGCACATGCTCTGCATGTGTTGCTATCTCATCAACCCGGTTCTTGAAATCTGTAAAGATCTTATGTACATCATCCATGTTTCAACTCCAGAACTTATCTGTCTTGATCTCGTGGATCAAAGAATCTATGGTATCCTTGAGTTCTCTCAGGATCATCTCTCTCGCTGCCTCTCTGTCAACCTTGGCTACTTCCAAGGCTTCAGGAAACTCCATCACCTTCCCAATATTAGCATAGTAATTCCTACTCACGACTCGCATTTCTCTTCTTGCAGTTTTACTGATCTTGTTTCTCACTCTTCTTCTCGGAGCAAGTAGCCCAATAGGGACAATAGGGACCGGGTAGGAGAGATACATCTCAGCGATACCTTTCTTGAAAGGCATCAACTCTTGCTGGGTGTTCAAGTCACCTTCAGGAAAGATATACACACTATCCCCCCCTTTCTTTAAATATGAAACCGCTTGGTCGACAACTTGCCTTCGGTCCTCTTTATCCAATGCCTTGATCTGTTCAGTCCAGCCAAGAAATGAGCCAATAATCGGTATCCCGAATGCAGGACCAATGACCATATGCAACGGTTCATTTGTGAGTGTAGTGACAAAATGCACATCACTGGAACTGAAATGATTTGAACAATAGAGTTTAGGCCCTTTGGGTAATGCTTCTTCCTGCCACGTAAAAAAGTCATAGTTCAAGGCCAAGCCAATCTTGACTACAGTGCGGTAGATGTGGTGGAGAAATAAGCTCAGGGGGGGTTTCATGCAACAACTATCCTTGTCACTACCATGTAGCAGCCAGACATTACGGCCTAGTTCACCATCATAAACCTGGTGTGCCCTGATATGATAGACCTCTTTAAGCAAGGCATCATTGAATACTTCTTCAGTAGGTCCCTGGGAGACAATGGCGCCTTCCTTGAGTACCAGTGCCAGTTGACTATAGACCTGCACAAGCAACATATCATGCAGCACACATATGACAGTATAACCCTTCTTAACCAAATCAGTAAGCAAGCTCATAATGGCTCTCTGATGTCGTACATCAAGATGATTTACTGGTTCATCGAGCAACAGAAGTCGACCATCCTGACTTAGGGCCCTTGCAAGAAGAACGCGTTGGACCTCTCCGCCACTTAGTTCAGTCACTGTATTGTGTTGCAAATGCAGAATATCACAAGACTCCATTGCAGCCTCAATTGCATGTCCATCATCTTCGCCACCATATGCATAGCGCCCCCCCATTGAAACCGCCTCACGAACAGTGAAGGCATAGTCCAGTTTTCCATTTTGAGCAACAAATCCCAACTTGGTTGCAAGTTCTTTCTGCTTAAGGTGCTGGATATCCTGGCCATCTACAAAGACTGCTCCGCCCTCAGGCTTAAGCTGTTTGTATATAAATTTCAAGAGAGTACTTTTACCACTTCCATTTGGACCAGTGAGTGCAATGAACTTACCCTTGGGGGGGAGGGTGAGCTCAAGCCCATGAAAGATCTGGTGTTTATCGTAACCACCAGTGAGGTTTTTGATCCTTAGACTATCCATAGCGGTACCGTCCCTTGCGGAGCAGGTAAATGAACAATGGAACACCCAGCAAGCTGGTTATGATTCCAACCGGTAACTCACCGGAGGGAAGCATGACTCTGGAAACAGTATCACTGGCAAGGAGGAGAAATCCACCGAAGAGGCTTGATGGGAGCAACAGCTTGTTGTGCTTTGGACCAACCAACAATCGTGTTACATGGGGGGGGCCATCAAACCGATGAACCCAATGACCCCCCCAAAATAGGAAACACAGATGGCACTTGCCGCAGAACCTGCAAGCAAGAGCATAAGTCGAGTTTTTCCTACTGCCAGACCTCCTGCATGAGCAGAAGCCTCGTCAAGAAGCAACATGTCCATGTTCTGATGATTTGCGCGTAGCAGAGCGAAGAGCAAGAGAAACGTAAATATAAGAATACCGACCTGCGCATAGGTACTGGTGGAGAAACTCCCCCCCAGTGTCCAGTAGAGAATACGTTGATACTGTTCGCGATGTAGGAACATCAATAGGGTCATTGCTGCGCTGAGTATATAGTTTACCGCTACACCGGTAAGCAGAAGGGTCGTATTGCTACTCTTTCGCTTAAGAGACATCCCCCCCACAATGAAAAGGGTAGTGAGGGTAGCTCCAAGGAGTGCACTCAGCGGAAATCCCAACAATGGGGGGGCAAGTCCTATGAACAACGCAAGGGCAACCCCCCCGAAAGATGCACCACTGCTTATGCCTAAAACAAAGGGATCAGCCATAGGATTGCGTAGTGCTGCTTGAAAAACTGTGCCGGCACACCCTAGGATTGCTCCTGAGAAAAATGAAGCAAGAATTCTAGGCAACCTGAGTTGCCAAATGATATAGCTTTGGTTTCCTCCAGTCTCTCCACCTGTGAGCACAGCGATTGTGTTTGCAAGCGAAATATTGGAGGGGGGGCCCAAAGTCAGGGAGAGCAACATCAAAAGCACACTGCTGAGCGCGAGTGTTGCAGACAACCCTTTTTTCATCACTTCTTTTCCTGATGGATCAATTCAGCAAGTGCTTTCAATGCATCTGCACTTCTTGGTCCTTGTCTACTGGTGGAATCGGCATCAAAGGTTATAATTTCACCAGTAAGATCACTATAGGGTTTTGTAGTGGTAAACTCCTGGATAGTTGCTTCCGCGCTCTCTCCCCCCCATCGGGGGGGATTGAGCAGAAGAATCTCAGGGTCTGCTGCCATCAGAAGTTCCTTGCTGTATGTCCAGTTCTTTGCACTTTTTGCCACATTGGTTGCACCAGCGAGCTCTATCATTTCTCCGAGGAAGGTATCACCGGTAGCGGTACCATCAAAACCACCGAAATCGATAACCATGTACACGGAAGGTTTTTCTTTGTTTTGGTAGGTGCTTACCACCTCTCTCACGGTATTTTGCATGGAAAGGATCATAAGCTCAGCTTCACTTTGCTTGCCTACCACCTCTGCAATTTCCCTGATCAGTTCATAGGTACCTTGAAAGGTTTGTTGCGTTTCAAGTTGAATTACTTTAATGCCAGCTCTTTCCACCGAGGAGAGAAAATCCTCAGAGACAAAAGCGCTGCTGATAACAACGGTAGGTTCAAGAGAGAGCAAAGTTTCGAGATTTGGATTGTACAAGGTTCCAACAGACGGCAACTCCATGACTTGTTCTGGATAGTTGCAGTAGTCACTTCTTCCCACCAAATAGGCGCCTACATCCAATGCATAGAGGGTTTCGGTGACATTAGGGGGGGAGAGACTTACAATACGTATTTCCTCAGGACTCTTTTGATTCCCCCCCATCTCCATGATTGGCTGTGCACCAATACGTGAGAAAGTCAGAAGAAGGAACGACGCAATAAATAGGAGGTAGTGTTTAACTGTTCGATTGTGCATAACGCCCCCCCTTTGCACGGGCATGTAACATACCCTGACCTATACTCCGTAGGCCGTCGGAATTTATCCATGTCAGGTCTCCTGGCTCAGGCATGCACAGAATCTGCGACTTCCCGTTTATAAACAGTGTCTTGTTGCAGATTCCCAGCCTCTACAGTGGCGGGACCGCAGGGGGGGCTTCAACCCCCCCTTTCCCTTGGCATGGACAACCTATCCTACGAAGTAGGGAAGTGGCTGTCAAGTCTTGCCGCCTCTGTCCATTGATTTAGGTATCCGTGCAAAAACTAAGCATTGTATTGATTATCTTATCTCTGGAGAGACCATCTGCTGAAGATTGAGTATCTGTTCTTGTCTTCCAAGTACCAGCATGCTTAACCCTTCATGTAACACAGTGCTTGAACTCGGATTATAGGTGGTAGAGCCCTCATTTTCTTTCGTAGCTAGTACAATCAAGCCTGTTTTTTTCTGGGATACGGGCCTCAAGTAAATTTTTGCCTGCCAAGGGAGAGGTTTTTGTTACTTCAATTTCTCCCAAGTCAAGTGTATCTTCACCAATACGGGTAATGGCATCGAGGAAAGAGATTATCTGTGGGCGAAGCATAAGGACGGCCATACGGTTTCCTCCCAATTCATTGGGATTGATCGTACTATCGGCACCTGCTTTCTTAAGTTTTTGTGCAGCTGAAGGTTCAATGGCTCGTGCAACTATTTGCAGATTCTTATTGATTTCTCTTGCCGTGAGGACAGTAAATACATTCTCAGCATCATTACCGAGGGTTGAGACCAAGCCTTTCGCCTCTTTGATTCCAGCTTGTAACAAAATCTCTTCATCCGTTGCATCACCATGGATAACAGAAAAACCTTGATTAAGGAGCTCCTCAAAACGTAAGGGATCTTTCTCAATGATTACGAATTCTGCATGACTTCGTTTGAACTGCTCGAACAGGCTTACACTCGTCTGTCCAGCACCGCAAATGATATAATGGTTTTTCATGTTCTGAAGTCTCCTTTGCACACGTCTGTTGAGTAGAATCCGTTTGAATTCACCTTCGGCCAAAAAAAAGCAGCGAGCTGTGAAAAAGCGTATGCTATTAAGCCAAGTCCACTAATTATGATGAAAATGGTGAATAATTTGCCTGTGGAATCAAGGTTTTCAATTTCTCTGAATCCCACGGTCGAAACAGTAATAACAGTCATATATAGCGCATCAACGAACTCAACTCCAAGCAAGAACATGTAGCCAATGGTTCCCAATGTGATGAGTAGGATAATGAGAATGATGAGATAGATTGCATTAGTATGGCGTTGCAAGTACTACTCCTTACCGATCGATGATATAACTGTACTGTAGCAAGCACCAAGAATTCAATGTTTTTCATCAGTTCTTTCGTGCAGGGATTTCTTTGCAATAGTTGACCGGAGGCGCCAGCTATATTACTATCCGGTCTATGAATCATGCAGAAATAGAAATCTATACAGATGGCGGGTGTCTGGGTAATCCAGGCCCTGGCGGGTGGGCATTCGTGCTCAGAGCCGATAACGGGAAATTCGAGAAAGAAGCAAGTGGCTTTGAAGCTGCAACCACAAACAACCGTATGGAATTGAGGGCTGTAATCGAAGCTTTACAGGCATGTAAGCCATATGAACCTACACGTATTGTCATCAATACAGACAGCCAATATGTGAAAAACGGTATAACCAGCTGGATTAAGAAGTGGAAAGTCAATGGCTGGAGGACAGCTAGTAAGAGTCCAGTCAAGAATAAAGAGTATTGGGTAGCACTTGATGCACTCAATGAACAGTTGCCGGTTCAATGGAACTGGGTGAAAGGGCATGCTGGTATTGCAGACAATGAACGGTGTGACCAACTGGTAAGACAGGCAATGGAAAACGGGGGGGCATGAAAAGAAAAGAGGCATCAATCTGGCAACTCTATCTCACGTTCTTGAAAATCGGTGGGCTTACCTTCGGAGGAGGGTATGCCATGCTACCCATGCTTCAGCGGGAGGTTATTGATATCCATCACTGGGTTACTGAGGAAGAAGTGCTGGATATCTATGCCATCGGGCAATGCAGTCCTGGTATCATTGCAGTCAATACTGCCACCATGATCGGCTACCGAAAGCGTGGCACTCCAGGAGCCATTGCTGCGACTCTGGGAGAGGTAACTCCTTCTCTGGTTCTGATCACTATGCTTGCTACCATATTGTTGCAAATACAAGATAATATATGGGTACAACGTGCATTTGGAGGTATACGTGTAGCAGTATGTGCGCTTATCACCCAATCGGTGATTACACTCTCCAAGAAGAGCCTCATCGATTTTCCAACCGTATTGCTCTACATAGCAACGGTAGCTGCAACACTGGTATTTTCCCTCTCTCCGCTTATCGTGGTTCCCTTTGCAATCCTCTACGGACTGGCCGTACAAAGAGTTAAGCGGAGGAAAACATGATTTATCTGGAACTCTACTGGGAGTTTTTCAAAATAGGGCTTTTTGCAATTGGGGGGGGAGGGCTTGCCACCCTGCCTTTCCTGTATACACTTGCCGAGACGCATGGCACTGGATCACATCCAGTGATATTGCTGATATGATTGCCATCAGTGAATCAACACCAGGCCCAATTGGCATCAACATGGCGACCTTTGCTGGCTATCAGGCAGCAGGCCCCCCCTTGGGAGGCTTGGTGGCCACACTCGGAGAGATAACCCCCCCTTCATTGATTATCATCATTTTCATTGCACGATTTCTTGGTCAATTTGACAAGAATCCGTATGTGAAAGATGGGCTTTATGGGTTACGATCTGCAGTTGTAGGACTTATTACCTATGCTGGCTTGAAATTATTTGGAACGACATTGCTTCATGACGGAAGTATCCGGATCAAGGAGACACTTCTGTATCTTCTGCTCGTGTTTCTAGTGCTTCGTCTGAAGAAGATTCATCCTCTGTACTGGATTCTCTTGGGAGCGGGTCTTGGGATTGTGTTGGGTCTTCCTTCGTAAGATACCGTAGCATAGGAGCATACCAACTCTCTTCTCCCTCAAGTGATGAGAGTAAGGCAAATGCCTCTTTCTCCTTCTGGTGTTCTTGTACCAGAGAGAGTGCAAGTTCTGTTGCCTGTTCCTTGAAACCCCCCCAGTTTGCAGCCTGTGTAGCTACTTCCAACCGTTCTGCATAGAGGGCTGGATTTAAGCTAAAAACACTTTGGTACACCTGCAGGGCTTTCTCATACTGTTTCTGCCCAGCCAATGCTTTGGCCTGGAGAAAAAGAAATGAGAGATGGGTAGGGAAGTTCTGGAATGAAGCATCGCTTTTTTTCCAGAACTTGCTCGTACTCACCAAGATGGAAGAGTGCCAACTGCTCATTGTATTGGTAGGAGGCCTGAGAAGAATCGAGGAGTGCTGCTTCCTTGTACAGTTGCACCGAAGCAGCATACTCCTGATCCTGAAATAACTGGCTTGCCTTCTCTGCTGCCTGAAGTGCACGCTTCTCGTTGCCCATGGTGGTACAGGAGAAGAGTACAAGCGTACTAAACAACAAAAGAACAACCAGGATTCTTTGCATCAGTGCTCCAGTACAGTCTGTTCAATCTCCCGTACCTGTGCACGATAGAGGTTGGTGATCGCAGAACCGTAATCAGCAATAAGCTGAATGATATTCCTTGGAGTATCACTGTTGTCCATTCCATTGAGTCGGTCCCCCCTGCATCACCAAGGCCTGGAAGGATATAGGCAGCATCGTTGAGTACGGGATCCATCCAAAGTGTATAAACCTCCGCCCCCCCTTCAATGGCACGGGCAATTCTCAATGATCCCTTCAGGGCACTGATGACATTGATGAATTTCACGGACTTTGGCTTTACGCCATTGTCTTTCAGATACTTCACAATGGTAACCAAACTTCCTCCGGTTGCATTCATGGGATCAGCAAAAATCAAATCTTTGCCATCAAGTGATTCCAGATCAAAATAGGATTTATCCAAGTCAAGGATATAATCCATATTTGCTTCTTTCTTTGAATCGTCGCGCTTGATCTTGAACAAGGCAAAAGAAGTAACAAACTTGTCAGTGGAGTATTCTTGGATCTCTTTGCTGAGAATCATACTGGGCAGAAGAGCTCCACGGAGCATAACACACATGACACTATTCTTTATCAAGGAGTCTACATCCGGGATTCTATGCACTGCATAGTTTCTAACCGGACTGGTCACTGGAGTCTTGGTAATGATCGAACGCTTGGTTGGTAGTGCTGCATCAGCAAATACATGGGAGAAAAGCATCTCGTAGGCGCGCTGGATATAGTATAGGAATTCCTCATGACCGGTACTAGGATCGCGAAGTTTGGCAATCAGTCGACTTGCCTGGCCATGCTGCTCCTGAGGAGTCTCAAAGGAGTAGACATGGATGGAGGGTTCTTCAGCACAGACATCCTTGAGGTATCGGCCAATTTCCTTGGCACTCTCTACCAGCCCTTTTCGAGATTCTTCAAGCCTGCTCACATCACTAGCAGTCTCTAGGACAGAACAGTGGTAGAGGGATTGCTTGTACAATTCGTCAACATGGGCGATTTTATCCTTGTCCGAATCCTTGAGATATCCATCAAGGTCGGTTGCGTGTAATACGATTTTATTCATCTAGACATTTCTCCTCAGTAATGGCCTCTGATTCTACCCCCCAAGATGATGACTCTGTCACCCCCCCTTAACAGAGCCTGCGGTAACCCCCCCTTTTATGAACTGACTACTCATAGCCAAATAGAGAACAAGTACCGGAATTGCAGACAGGGTAAGGACTGCCAGTACCTTTGACCAGTCAGTTTGGTATTGTCCAAAGAGCCGGGTGACGCCGAGCAACAATGTCTTGTGTCGTTCATCATTGATGAAAATCAAAGGGAACCATAAGTCATTCCAGAATGGGATAAGATTGTAGATAGCAGTAGTAGCAAGGGCCGGACGGATCAGGGGGGAAGAATCACCATAGTATAGATCTTTCCACTTGTAGCACCGTCAATGATTGCTGCTTCGTAGAGGTCTTCCGGTAGTTCCTTGATGAAGGTGGTAAGAATGAATACCCCCCCAACCGGCAATCCCATGGCTACATAAATGGGGGGGGAGTGCATATATCGTGTTCAGCAAACCGAGGACCCTCACGATTTCCAGCAGCTTGATCGATGCAATCTTGATGGGAATCATCATCCCTGTAATGAAAAAGTAATAGATACCCTTCGCAATACGGCTCTTGTAGCGTGCCAATGCATATCCGGCTAGACTTGCAAGAAGAGTTACCAGCACAAGAGATACGGAAACTACAAGGAAACTATTCTTGAAATAGGTGAAGAAATCACCATCACGTAACACTGTCGTGTAATTGGAGAAATTCCAGGTCTTGGGTATCCAAAAAGGATTTTCATAGATGGTCAATCTTGTCTTGAATGAGTTGATCATCAATGTCCATAGGGGGGGAAAGAGTACAATACATGTCCAGAGCAACAAGATGCAATGGGAAAGTATATGCCTGTTTTCTTTTCGTAGTGATCCTCTCATACTAGGCACCCCCCCTCTGTGTTTTTTTCAGGGTTGGAAGGACCAGCACCATGAGTAAGAGAAATGTAATGGTTGCAATGGCGGCTCCCAGACCTGCATCAGGTATTCCAATCGGGTGTTGTCCAGCAATACCATAGCGGTAGAAAAGTGTTCCTATGAGATCTGTCGAGTATTCTGGTGCTCCATTCACGTTTTCCATGGCGAAAACGATATCAAATGCATTGAAGTTGTTCACAAAGGTAAGCACGGCAATGATTCCTACAACCGGCTTGATGAGGGGGGGAAGCTTTATATACCAGAAAGTCTTCACATTGCCCGCACCCTCAAGTCTTGCTGCTTCCAACAATTCGGTACTGATGTTTCTCAGTGCTGCAACAAACATCATGGTAGGGATACCGAGCCATTGCCAGCAGGAGACGAGAGATACAGCCAGATGGCCGTATTGGTGTCGCCAAGATAGGGGGGGTGTTTGAGAAAAGGTAATCCAATGGAAACAAGAAAGTCGCCTGCCCAAACCGGGTTGAGCATCAGTTTCCACAAGTATCCTGTGATCAGGACGGCAAACGTAGTAGGAATGAAGATAATGGTCTGGTATATGTGTCTTCCCTTCATGGTTTCATGGGTAAGTAGAACGGCAAAAAAGATGCCCAGACCATTTTGGACAACGAGATGAACAAAAAAGAATTTCCAGGTATTGAAAAATGCTCCCCCCAATATCGTGTAGAGATTTCTGGGTCAGTAAAAAGTCGTTTGAAATTATCCAGCCCCCCCACAAAGACCCGGGTTGCTTGGCTGTTTCCACTGAAGAGACTCAAGCGTAATGAGTCTATGAGTGGAAATGCCATAAAGACAGTATACACAAGCAACGCTGGAGTTAAATAGAGCAACCAAGGGAAATGACGGGTGTGGTGTGGACGCATACACTACCTCAGAGACTTCCCGGGCATATACCCGGGAAGTAAGATTCTGCAACGGTTAGTTACATCAATGCCCAAACGGAGTCAGCTGCTTGTTTGGCGGTAATATCTCCCTTCATCACCTTGATAACCGCTTGGTTCATCGGTGCATAGAGATTCATAAGTTTGGGCCATACAAAACGTGCATCAGTTTTCTTTCCTATATTAAGTTTGAGGAATTCATTTGCATGGGGGGGATCCTCAAGCTTGATGGGGGGGAAGCTGATCATCGGGAAGTATCCACTGGGCAGGTTTTGGCTTGCTGTGGTCGCTCCTTCCTCAGTGCAGAGCCATGCGAGGAATGCTTTTGCTTCTTCTGGGTGTTTGGTTGACCTATTCATCGTAATGGCCATATCAGGGTGGAAGCAGATAGCCGTGCTCTTACCCTTTGGTGCAGGAATGGCGAATAAGCCCCCCCACTCAAAGGATGCATCCTTATACACACCTGCTGTCCAGCTACCGTCCACGAACATGACAGCTTTCTGGCTGTTGAATAGCACTTGGCTGTCATTGTAGGTAACGGACTCAAAACCATCTGGACAGTAGCGTGCAACATCTGCCATGGCCTGGTAGGCTTCTACAAAATTCTTGTCATTGAGAGGAAGTTCTCCACTCTCATATTTTACCCGCATCTCAGAGCCGCCAATATAATTGGGGGGGAGCAAGCCAAAGAAGAAGGTTTCAAGGATATCCCATTCATCTGCCAAACCATTGGCAAGGGGGGGAGTGTAGCCCCCCCTCTTCTCAAGCGTGTTGCAGAGCGAGAGGAATGCTTCCCAATTCTCGGGAATGGTAAGACCTTCCTTCTTGAAAATATCCTTGTTGTAATATACCGCATGGCTTACAGCCGCAAAAGGAACAGCAAACATGGTACCATCACTCATCTGCCATGGAGCCAAATTACTTGCGGAAAAGTTATCCAGAAGACCAGGAATGTCTGTGCAATCGGCGAAATAACCGGCATTGAACAACTCCTGACCTGCGGCATAGGAACGTGCGTACATCAAATCAGGGCCAGTTCCACTATCCAATTGCAGACGCAGGGTTGCATTGTAGTCTGGTGGATTTGTCGGTTGAAACTTGATGGTTACCTCGGGGGGGGCAAGCTTTTTGTAGGCAGCTAGCAAGCGGTTCATCTGCTCGACATCATCAGTCTCCAGGAACCCATGGTGAGCACAACCTCATCAGAGACCTCAGCCTTGGTGCCTTGGGCGGAAACAGGAAGCAATACACAAAGAAGCAACAGCATAGGTAGAAGAACGTGCAATCGTTTCATACAATACTCCTTCTTAGTGAAATTTTGTTATAGTATAGCATTAAATAAACTG
>JDSH01000277.1_pt1 | contig 12045 bp, 15 predicted proteins | sample 199451 | NCBI WGS metagenome assembly JDSH01 (sample SAMN02584198, study PRJNA231836) | bioreactor metagenome | isolation source: continuous culture bioreactor electron acceptor NO2- transfer2 day 38 after... | place: Germany: Bremen | reverse complement strand
GGCGACGTCACGCCAAACCCCCCCGGCGTGGTTGCAGATTGGGCGGTTCGGGCGACTCGTGCTAGGCTGGTTCATGGACCGGCAGGTCCGTCGCACCCAGTGCCGGTAGTGCCTGCCGGGATGCGACGGGAGGGCCAAGACATGATCATGCGCATTTTCCAAGTCACGACGCGGCCGGGCAAGGAAGCCGCCTTTGCCGAGTTTTTTTTCACGACACTGCCATTCCGCTGATGAAGGGCACGAAGGGGGGGATCGTCTCGGTTTTGCCGGGCGCAGCGCGTGCGGAAAGCCCGCGCGAGTTCAGCTTTGTCATGGTCTGGGAGGATCTGGACGCGCTGAAGGCCTTTGTCGGGGGGGAGGCGTACGACAGCCCACATATCGACCCGGCCGAGGCGGAACTGGTCGAGAGCCGCCGGATCGGCCATTACGAGTTGGTGGAGGGGGGGTGAGAGACCCTTTTTGCTGAGAAGCGCTTGAGGGGGGGCAGGTCTGCCCCCCCTCAAGACGCCATGCCAAGGGTGATGCGAGTCGTGCAGCCGTCAAGGACAAGCGGGCTGTGCCCGTCGCTGCGCGGTCCTTGACCGCCGCAAGACTCGCGGGCGTGTGTGTCAGGGGGGGGCGGGGGGGATCTGTTGGGTGGCGCAGTGGATGCCACCGCCAAGCTCGCCCAGCGGGTCGACGTTGAGTTGGATCACCTCGCGGGTCGGATAGTGGCGGGCGAGGGCATCGGCGGCGATCTGGTCAGCCTCATCGTCGCCGAACCGGGCCGAGATCACGGCCCCCCCGTTGCAGGCGTAGTAATTGGCGTAGGAGGCAACGAAATCCGGGTGCTGAATGCGATGGGTTTCGGGTTCAGGAATGACCTCGACGGACAGGCCGGCAGCCACCAGCGTGTCATGGGTGTCGAGCGCGGCCATGTGGAAGGGATCACGCGGATCGGGCGCGTCTGGCAGGTTCATCAGCACACGTCCTGGGCCGGTAAAGCGCGCCAGGCTGTCGATGTGGTAATCGGTAATATCCTCGCCCCCCCGGACCCCCCCGTCGGACCAGTGGATATGCTCAGCGCCATAGGCGGTCAGCAGGCGGGTGCCGATTTCGGTGCGGGTCAGGCCGGGATTGCGACCGGGCTCTTCCCAGCTGGAGGCATGGGCGATCAGGGTGCCGTGGCCGTCATGGTCCACCCCCCCGCCGGCCTCGCCCACCAACCCACTGTCAATCAGCGGCAGACCCATGCGGTCGGCCACGCGGGCGGCGACCGCGCCGTCGTGGCGGTGGCGCTGTTTGGCCCCCCCCAGCCATTGAAGCGGATGTGGCTGATGACAAGGCCCTTGTCCGGGTGACGGGCAAAGAGCGGGCCCGCGTCGCGCGCCCAGAGATCCTCGGTCGGGATATCCCACAGATCGACGCCCGTGCCGACCTGGCGGCGGATGGCGGTGTGGCGGTCCGGATGGGCCAGCAATATCACTGGCTCGAATTCGGAAATCGTGTTTGCGATCAAGACGATGGTGGATTGGGCGCGTGTGAGAAAATGGCGGGTGCCATAGACCGCCAGACTGTCGGGCCACATCATCAGGGTCGCCTGATGCGGGGGGCTTCCTCGGGCGGGACGTAGAGCCCGGCGGGGGGGCGGGCCTGTGCCTGTGTGGTCATGGCCGCCAGCCCCCCCCGATCAACACCGCGCGCCGGGAGGGCATCAGAACCCGTCGCCACCGCCACCCTGCTGCCAGGGCTGTACGAGGTTTCCAAAGCGGGTGAAGCGGCCCTCGAAGGACAGTTCCACATTGCCGATGGGCCCGTGACGCTGCTTGCCGATCACGACTTCCGCCTTGCCGTGCAGCCGGTCCATGCGTTCCTGCCAGGCGGCCATGGCTTCGAGGTTATCCTCGCCGGGTTTTTCCCGCTCGGCATAATATTCCTCGCGGTAGACGAACATGACCACATCGGCGTCCTGTTCGATCGAGCCCGATTCCCGCAGGTCCGACAGCTGCGGGCGCTTGTCGTCGCGGCTTTCGACGGTCCGGCTGAGCTGGGAGAGCGCAATCACCGGGATGTTCAGCTCCTTGGCGATGGCTTTCAGGCCCATCGAGATCTCGCCGATCTCCTGCACCCGGTTTTCGGCGGTGCCGCGCACCAGCTGCAGATAGTCGACCATCAGCACATCCAGCCCCCCCTTTTCGCGCTTCAGGCGACGGGCGCGGGCGGCAAGCTGGGCGATCGGGATCGCGGCGGTATCGTCGATATAGAGCGGGCAGCTTTCCAGCGACTTGGCGGCGTCGACGAAGCGACGGAATTCCGTTTCGGTCATGTCACCACGGCGGATCTGTTCAGACGGCACTTCGGAGGCTTCGGACAGGATCCGCGCGGCCAGCTGTTCGGCTGACATTTCAAGGGAGTAGAAGCCGACCACACCCCCCCCTTCGACTGCCCCCCCTTCGGACCCGTCCGGCAGGGTACCCTTCTTATAGGCCTTGGCGATGTTGAAGGCGATGTTGGTCGCAAGCGAAGTCTTCCCCCCCATGGAAGGACGCCCGGCGAGGATGATCAGGTCGGATTTGTGCAGACCGCCAAGCTTCTTATCGAGGTCAATGAGGCCGGTTGAAACCCCCCCGGCCAGCCCACCATCCCGCATATAGGCCGCATTGGCGGATTGCACGGCCTCGGTCACGGCGGAGAGGAAGGAGGTAAAGCCGCTGGTTGCCTGACCCTGTTCGGCCAGTTTGTAAAGCGCCTGTTCGGCGGCGACGATCTGTTCGGTCGGTTCGGAATTGGCTTCCATCTTGGCGGCGCGCGCCTGGATGTCGCCGCCCAGTTGGATCAGCTCACGCCGCACCGCCATTTCATAGATCATCTGCGCATAGTCGCGCGCGGCGAAGGAGCTGATCGCAGCCCCCCCCGCCAGACGGGCCAGATAGGCCGGACCGCCCAGTTCCTTGAGGCCCTCGTCATCCTCCATGAAGGCCTTCAGCGTCACCGGCGAGGCCAGCGCGTTCTTGGAAATGCGCTGGGCGGCAATCTCGAAGATGCGGGCGTGCACGGGCTCGTAGAAATGCTCGGGTTTGATGATCTGCGCGACGCGGTCATAGACGTCGTTGTTGGTCAGGATCGCGCCCAGAAGCTGTTGCTCGGCCTCGGTGTGGTGGGGGGGCAGGGTGCCCTCTTCGTTTTCCGGCTTGGTGGCACCGGACGGAATTGCGCTGATCTCGTTCATCGTAGCCTCTGTCCCCCCCTTGAGGCCGAAGGTTTAAACCACGGCCTGCGCGCGGGGGGGCAAATTGTATCTTTTTGTGGATGCCCTGTGGATAACCCTGACATACCACATCACGGGGGGGCGTCCCGCAAAAGGATACCCCCCCAGATGATGTGTTCTGTGGCCGGATAGGTCAGCCTTTCATGCGTTCTTCCTGCCACGCCCTGGGGGGGGCTTTCAGGAAGCGTTCGACCTCGGCCAGGGTCGTGTCGGAAAAGGCACCTTGCGCCTTGGCTTCGGCCAGTACATCCCACCATGTGCACAGGTGAATGAGCTGAACGCCATGATCCCCCCCAAGGGTTTTCTCGGTCTCCGGGAAAATGTCGTAATAGAAGATCACGGCGGTGGCCCCCCCGCAAGTGGCCCCCCCCGTGTCGCGAATCGCGTCGACGAAAGACAGTTTCGATCCGCCGTCGGTGGTCAGGTCCTCGACCAGCAGCACGCGCTGGCTGTCGTCCATCGCGCCTTCGATGCGGGCGTTCTTGCCGTAGCCTTTCGGCTTCTTGCGCACATAGGTCATCGGCAGCGCCAGACGTTCGGCGACCAGAGCGGCGAAGGGAATGCCCGCCGTCTCGCCACCGGCGATATTGTCGAAGGCTTCGAAACCGGCTTCGCGCATGATCTGCACCGCCATGAAATCCATCAACGTCGAACGGATGCGCGGGAAGGAAATCAGCTTGCGGCAGTCGATATAGGACGGGCTGGGCAGGCCCGAGGCGAGGGTAAAGGGCTCGTCCGTGTTGAAGTTCACCGCGCCGATCTCCAAGAGCATGCGGGCGGTCAGGCGGGCGATTTCCTCTTTCGGGGGGGGAAAGCTGGTGGGGGGATCATGCGGAAACACTCCAATGCAGCGGGAAGCCGGGGGGGTCGAAGACGGTGACGGGGGGGCCATCAGCGGTGTCGATCTTGGTCGGGTAGGGGGGGACGGCAGCGCCCTTGGTGAGGGTGATCGTCGCCTCGTTGGCGGGCAGGCGGTAGAAGGCCGGGCCATTCAGGGACGCGAAGCCTTCGAGCTTGTCCAGCGCGCCGTCCTGTTCGAAGACCTCGGCCAGGCAGGACATGGTGTTGGTCGCGGTAAAGCAGCCGGCGCAGCCGCAGGCGCTTTCCTTGTTCGCGTCCGTATGAGGGGGGGCCGAATCCGTGCCCAGGAAGAAGCGCGCGTCGCCTGAGGTGGCCGCTTTGCGCAGGGCCTGGCGGTGGCTTTCGCGCTTGGCGACAGGCAGGCAGTAATAATGCGGCTTGATCCCGCCGACCAGGATGTGGTTGCGGTTGATGATCAGGTGGTGCGTGGTGATGGTCGCGCCGAGGTCTTCGGCGTTCGCCTTCACGTAATCCACGCCGTCGGAGGTGGTGATATGCTCCATCACCACCCGCAGGCCGGGCGTGGCGCGGCGGATCGGATCCAGCACGCGGTCGATGAACACCGCCTCGCGGTCGAAAATGTCGATGTCGTGGTCCGTGACCTCGCCATGTACGCAGAGCGGCAGGCCGATCTGGGCCATTTTTTCCAGCACCGGGCGGACCTTGTCGAAATTCGTCACGCCGGAGGCGGAGTTGGTCGTGGCCCCCCCCGCCGGATAAAGCTTCAACGCCTTGATGAGACCCGAGGCGGCGGCGGCTTCGACGTCGGCCGGGTCCGTATCCTCGGTCAGGTAAAGCGTCATCAGCGGTTCGAACGCCATGCCTTCGGGCAGGGCGGCCAGGATGCGGTCGCGATAAGCGGCGGCCTGGGCACCGGTGACCACGGGGGGGGCACCAGGTTCGGCATGATGATCGCACGGGCAAAATGGCGCGCGGTTTCGGGCAGGACGGCAGCTAGCACGGCGCCATCGCGCAGGTGCAGGTGCCAGTCGTCGGGGGGGCGGCGGAGCGTCAGGGTCTGTGTCATGGCGGCTGAGGGATAGCGCAGCCGGGACGTTTGAACCAGAGGGAACCGTGTGCGGGGGGGTGCGCAAAAGTTTTCTGAAAACTTTTGCCAAGACTTTTCAGAAAAGTCTTGGGCGCGTCAGTGGCAGGGTTCCACCAGGTCACCGGTGTCTTCCCATACAGGCGCGAAGCCGGGCAGGGCCGGTTCATCGGTGGCCAGTTCCAAAACCACACGGGCGGACACCTGATCGCGGTAGAAACGCGGGTTTTGCAGGATTGCGGCGGGCAGGCGGGTCTGGTCGAAAACGCGGGCGCGGCTTTCGTGTACGCAGACGCGGTGCGTAGGCCCCCCCTCGCAGGGGGGGCTGTCGCCGGACAGGAAGCCTGCGCGCAGCTCGGCCTCACGGGCTTTCAAGTGTCGGATTTCGGTGCGAATCTGGGCCAGTTCCTCGGCCGGATGAAGGTTGCGCATCTTGCCCCCCCCAAGGCGTTCATCGGTTTCCTTGCAACCGAGAGTAGGGGGGGCGGCTGGTTACCCGGCGGTTAACCGGAAAACACAAGACCTCAGAGCGGCCAGGGACCCGCTTTGCGTGACGGCAGCTCGCGTTCCAGCGCATCATCAAGCGTTGGGCATCCCCCCCGCCGAACGCCTTTTTCAAGGCCTGCCACAGAAAGCTTTCATGTTGTTCCTGACGTGCTTCGGCCAGCCGCTGGCGGCGCTGGTAGTTCTGAAGTTCACGGTCGTGTTGCATTGTCACACCCTCTTGTTACCCCCCCTTCAAAAGGATAGGGCACGGGCGTTTCAGATGCGTTAAGGGATGTCCGGCATTTGAGGAGAATGCTGCACACAGGTGCTACAGCGTCATCTCCTCGACCTCACGGGTCTTGTCCAGCATCTGGGCCGCCCCCCCGTCACGCGCGCGGCGGAAGCGTGGGGGGGCGTTCATGCGTTTGACCACGGAGTTGCACAGCATCTGCACCATGCGGTGGCGCTGCCCGCTTTGAAGCCGGTCCAGAAGGCTGCGCAGGTAGGGCATGTTGACCCGCCGCCCCCCCTGGCGATAGGCCTGATGAAAGGCGGTGGCGGTCAGTTCGTCACGCGCGGCCATGTCCAGGACCTCGGGCAGGACGCCCATGCGCCAGAGCTTGGCCTCCAGATCGTCGCCCAGACGCGGGCAGGTCAGGTGGTGGACATTGCTGCGGGTGAACAGCGACGCATGCATGGCATCAAGCTGTTCCTGCGGGTCATGAATGACAAAGACCTGATCGGCCCCCCCTTCGATCATGTCCGGCGCATAGCATAGCGGTCCGAGAAGCTGACCCGGCGCATGGCCGGGAAGCGGCGATCCCAACCCGCCACACGCGGATCAAGCGTCGCCTGCGGCTGCACGGCGATCACCGTGGCACCGGGGGGGGCCACCACCGAATAGGCCGCCGCCGCATAGGCGCACATGCCGGCGCCGTAGAAGACCACGTGGTCGAAATCCTCGAAAAACCCGTCATCCACCAGACGGTCGAAATAGCCATAGACGGCCGGGTCGCGGAACCAGCTGTCCTCATGCGCGATCAGCGACAGGTTCGACAGGCCGTTGCCCTCGACCAGCTCCCAGCCCATGGGTTCCTGACTGTCCGACCCTTCGCGGATCGTCTCGATGGTTTCGAAGGTAACGATCAGGGTCGGACCCTCGTCGGTCAGCACGACAGAGTGACGCTTGCCCAGCGGTTCGAAATAGCCGCGTTCCTCGCCCAGTTCCTCGATCCGGTCGAGCCAGTCCTTCTGGCTCAGCGTGGCCATGTCGATGGCGGTGGCTTCCGGGGGGGTCACACCAGTGTCGGTGACGGGGGGGGCGGTGGTGGTGGCGTCCAGCACGTCGTCCTGCATATGAATTCTCCAAACTTCCCTGATCCTCGCCCGTTGTTGGCCGGTTATCGAGGTCGTAATGCCATTTTAAAGGGGGGGGCCGCACTGCGGGCACAATGGGGGGGCGAAACCATGATCTATGGTTAACGAATGCTGAACGGGGGGGGACGCTACGGCATCAATCCGCTGATTTTTCGCGGGATTTGTTGGCGAAGCGGAACAGTTCGCGGGCCCGGTCCAGGGGGGGCATGGGCTGCGCAGGCGGGGGGGACATGAGCAAGCGGCCATAGAGCGCGCGGAAAGGTTCCTGCAACATCAGGCTTTCAAAGCGATTCTTGCGCCAGGTGACGGCCTCGGCGTGAAGGTGGGACAGGGTGTCATCGGCGGTAAGGCGCTGCAGATGCGGGCGTGTCAGGGGGGGGTGAGTTGCGCGAATCGAGCGGTCCTCGACCTGAGACCAGTTGCGTTCGGTCCAATAATCCAGCCCCCCCAGACTATCGGCCCCCCATGCACGGCGCGCCCGCGATCTCGCTTCAGGATATAGCTTTCCATCGCGCCCAATGCGTAATGGTTGAGTTGCGCAAGCCCATAATGCGGCCGTCCGAAGGGGGGGGAAAAGATCTGCTGGCGGCGAAAGCGCGGCTCCAACTCGCGGCCGTGGCCATCGAACCAGCGCGCCACATCCGCCTTGCCGTCAACCGGGCTGCGCGGGCGGTGCACGCCCAGTTTCCGGTAGGCCCCCCCGGTCTGGCGATAGAGCGTCTTGAACATGAAGGCGCGCCAGGGCCAGTACATGACCTCAGGCGCGGCGCGGGTGAACTGTTCGGTCACGGGGGGGGCATCCACGAACCGTTCCACACCCGCATTGCCAAACAGCCGCCAGGTCAGGGTGATGGCGTCGGCCTCGGGCAGGGCGGCCACCAGAGCGGACAGGGTGTGGTCGCCGGTGTGGATATTGACGAACTCATCAATGTCCAGCGTCATGATCCAGTCGGCATTTTTCACAAGCGGATGCTTGTCGGCGCGTTTCATTGCCGCCCATTGCACCCCCCCGCCCTCATGCGGCCCCCCCGAATCCGGCCTGTCATTGCGAATGTGTGTGAGTTCCCCCCCCATCGCGTCCAGACGGTCCAGCATCGCATCCGTGCCATCGTCGCAATCATTCGAGAACACCAGAAACTCGGTAAAGCCGACACCTTTGTGGTGGGCCAACCATTCGAGCAGAAAGGCCCCCCCCTCGTTTCGCACACACAGAACCGCGAGGGCGCGCATCTTACCAGCCTTTCAGGAAGGTCACGACCTTGGCGTCGGACCGTTTGGGGGGGTAATAGGTCAGCCCGGCCTTGTGCATGGCGTCAAACACCGCCTGCACGCCTGTCTGGCGGATCCACTGCGGATGCAGCTCGACGATGGCTGCGCGCAGGCAGGACAGATCGGCGGCGGGCAGGATTTCCGCCTCGGCCCCCCCTTCGATGTCGCAAACCAGCACCGTGGGTTTCAGGCGTTTGAACTCGGTCTTGATGTCGCGCATTTCGATCTTTTCGACGCGGGTCGGCTGGCCCTTGAGGCCACGCGGGTTTTCTTCCATCGAGGAGGCCAGGAAGTTGCCGCGTACATAGAAGTTCACTTCGCCTTTTTTTTCGGGCCGAGGATCGCGTTATGCACCTGGGCGTTCTCGACGCCGTTCTCGTCATAAACCGCCTGGATATAGGGCACCATGTCCGGGTTCGCCTCATAGGCATGGACCTGCGCGACATTCAGGTTCTTGGCCATCAGCGTGGACATGTAGCCCATGCCCGCGCCCAGTTCGACCACCACGTCGTCGGGCTTGACCGTGGCGATCACCGCCTGGGTCTCGCGATCCTCATACTGGCCCAGGCGCAGCGCTTTGCGGCGGCGGGGGGGCGGGATCACCCGGCGGTCATTGGGAAAGCGGATCCCGCGCGACTTGATGAAGGGCGGGCCGTTGTCAGGCGGCACGATCTGGAACGTGCCCTCGGTGTGAAGGTCTTTCATCTGCTCTTCCTCGTCTTTGGGGGGGCGGCGCTTGTGTCTGGCTCTGATGGCCGCGCGTCCTGCTCCTGGGGGGGTTAACTCTCCATATCCAGCGCAAGCGCATAGGCCACGCGCTCCATCTCGGTCAGCTTGGTGTCGAGCGCCTGGGCATAAAGCTCCTGAAACTCCGCCATCCCGTGCAGCTCGGCGGCCTTGGCCTTGTGCCAGGCGACACCCGCCTCGTGCAGGGCGCGCAAGGTATCGTCGGCCAGAAGCCGGTCCAGTTCGGCGCGGGTGCGTGGGATGTTGCGCTTGATCGTGACGTCGGTGTTGCCGCCCCCCCAATCCATGCGCACCCAGTAGTTGATGCCGATCGAGCGATCCACATGCAGGGCGCGGCCGCGCTGACGTTTGATCAGAAAGCTTTCGGCAGACCGCAGGGCGTAGTGGTTGAGCTGCAGAAGGTCATAGCCGACCGTGCGCATGTCGCTGCGCCAGCCCTTGTCCTTGTAGCCTTCGGTCATCGGCTGGCCGGACCCGTTGACCCATTTCACCTTGTTCTTGTGGCTGTTGCGCAGCTTGTTGGGCCGGTGGCACGAGATCTTCTCATAGGCGCCGATGTTTTTCATCATCGTCTTGAAGCCCCCCCAGACCGTATGGGGGGGTTTCGGGCAGTATTTCGGCGCGGCCTGGTCAAATTGCTCGATCACCAGCGCGTCGCGGAATTCGGTCACGCCGTTGTGGCCGAACAGCCGCCAGGTCATCGCCACGTTGGTGGCGTCCGGGACCCGTTCAAAAAAATCCGACAGCGTGCCATTGCCGCAGCGCACATTGATGAATTCGTCCACGTCGATATGGATGACCCATTCGGCGTGTTTGATCACGTCTTCCTTCAGCGACTGGTTCAGCGCGTATTGCTGGGGGGGGCTGTTGCCCTTCCACTTGTCGTTGTTGCGGTGCTGAAGCACGCCCAGTTCCTGCAAACGATCCAGAATTTCGCTGGTCCCGTCGGAACAATCGTTGGTGTAGATCAGGAAATTGTCCACGCCCATGGCGCGGTGGTAGGCGACCCATTCCAGAATGTAGGGCGCTTCGTTCTTCATGCAGCCGACGATGACATTGCCGGAATTGCGCTTGGGCAGCTTGCGCATGGGGGGGACGTCGGTGAAGGCGGCTGCGATCTCCTCCTCGTTCACGCGGCCGATGCGATTGTGCGGGGGGGCGAACCGGCCGTCCTTGAGTTCAAAGAAGTTCTCTTTCGCGCGCGGTGTCATCAGCCGCTCGGCCGAGGGGGGGGTGAGCGTGCTGCGCGGGGGGTGACCTCGTCGTGTTTCTCAGGTTTGGTGGCGGGGGGGGCCGCCTGCGTCTTCTCCGCCTCGCGCTGGGCGCGGCGGGTCTGGCGGGTAACGATGTCAATCCGCGGCAGGAAGGCGGCGACATATTGCGTGGCGCGGTAGCCTTTGGTCGGATCGGCCTCTTCCCAGGTGGGCAGGGGGGGGCTATCAGCTTTCAAACATTTACCGGGCAGGTCATGCAATTTGGCAAGGGCTTTGTTGTCTTTTTCGAACATTTTCGACAGATCCGCGAGGCTGCCGGGCGCGATTGCTTCGCCGCCCACCGCCACCTCGCCCGTGAAGCGCCGCCAGAGCTGGCGGGGGGGGATCACCCGACCGGTGTCCAGGAGCTTGACGAAGACGCCGTTCATCTGGCGTCCGCGCGTGATCCAGGCCGCCGAGGGTTGGGCGGGCAAGGCCTGCTTGGGCGCGCGGCCGATGTTGGGTTTGATGTTGAAACAGGCGCGGATTTCCTGGGTCAGCTCGGCGGAGGCGAAAAGGTCTTCGTCATAGGCGCGGAAGGTCAAGGTGCCCTTGCCAAACACCGCCTCCCATTCCGTTTGCAAGGCCCTGTAGTCCAGCCAGAAGGGGGGGGCGGCCTGAATGTCGGGATGGGCCAGGCGGGCGGGATCGTCCTTGGTCCAGCCTTTCAAAGTGGCTTTGCGCCAGCTTGCGGCCTTGACCAAACCCAGTTCCTGATCCAGTGAGGCGGTGCGGCCGGACAGAACCGCATCGGCGTAGTGGCGGCACAACACGCGGGCCTGTTCGTCCACATGGGCAATCACACGGATGTCCTTGGACAGGGGGGGCAACAGCAGCGCGCGCAGCCGGGCCAGTTCCGAGGGCTGGCTGAGCGTGCAGAGCTGGCCTGCCGACAGGATCAGCACCTTTGGCTTGTGTTTCTCGACCTCTTCAGCCAGATCGCGGGCAACGTTCTGGCGCAGTTTTTCCTGCTTGGCCGGATCGGCAAAGCCGCGATTGGCGCGCAGCACGTCGACGCGGTCGGGGGGGTCGGTCACCGCCATGTAAAGCCGCGTGTGGTTCTTGCGTCCGGGGGGGCTGCGGGCAAACAACACGCCCTTGTCGATCAGCTGGTCGCGCTTGTCGTCCAGCACCTCTTGCAGGCGTCCCGCGCCGCAATGCTCCATACCGATATGCAGGTCGATCCGCATCAGGCGGCCCCCCCTCTCTTCAACGCGTTATCTTTTGGTGGATTGGCGTTTTCCACCCCCCCCACCAGGCAACTCCAGCCCCCCCAGGAAATCACTGATTTGACCCGGCGCGCCCTTGTCCTCGATCCGGTAGGGGGGGAGGAAATTATCGTCGCCTTCGAAGATCTTGTGGCAAAAGGCAAAATGGCCTTCGATCCAGCGAACCAGATGCTCTTCCGAGGCACCGAATTCCTTCGGCAGGCCAGGGATCGCCGCCACACGCAACCGGCGTGAGCCCATGTCGGACCAGCGCATCATGCTGCCCGCCTGCGCCGCGGGGGGGTCGCGCATCGACAGCAGGAACCTGGTGTCGGGATGTTTGTCGCGAATGGCCTGGAGCAAGCCGAAATCGCATTGCGGCCAGAAGTTGCGCTTGTTGCGCACGACGCTGACCTCGGTCAGGGCATCGGTGCCGTCGAAATGCATCAGCGGATCGCCGTGGTCGAAATAGCCGCGATACATCAACCCGCCGACAAAGCCGCGCCGCTCGTCCCTGACGCAGGCGAAATCGCGACGTGAGCCCGCCTCGCG
>JDSH01000276.1_pt1 | contig 12078 bp, 22 predicted proteins | sample 199451 | NCBI WGS metagenome assembly JDSH01 (sample SAMN02584198, study PRJNA231836) | bioreactor metagenome | isolation source: continuous culture bioreactor electron acceptor NO2- transfer2 day 38 after... | place: Germany: Bremen | reverse complement strand
ATCATCCCTGATTTTGACGATCCCGGAAAGCTCCCCCCCCGCTCACTGTCCCGAACGTTATTGGGGGGGCATCGAAGGGTACGAATTTATAGATCGAAATTCAGGATATAGAGAGACATCTACAAATGCTGAGTATCAAAAACCTGCACGCCTCCGTTGAGGGCAAAGAAATCCTCAAGGGCATTAACCTGGAGATCAAGGCCGGGGGGGAAGTTCACGCCATCATGGGCCCGAACGGTTCCGGTAAGAGTACCCTGTCACAGGTTCTGGCAGGCAACGACGCATTTGAAGTCACCGAGGGCGAAGTCACCCTGAACGGAGACAACCTCCTGGATCTGGAAACCGAAGAACGCGCCCGCGAAGGCATCTTCCTGGCCTTCCAGTACCCGGTGGAAATCCCAGGCGTGAGCAACCTGCAGTTCCTGCGCACCGCCGTCAACGCCATGCGCAAGCACAAGGGCCAGGACGAGATGAACGCGGCTGAGTTCATGAAGCTGGCCAAGGAAGTTTCCAAACAGGTAGACCTGGACCCGGCCTTCCTGAAACGCGGCGTGAACGAAGGCTTCTCCGGTGGCGAGAAGAAACGTAACGAGATCATGCAGGCCCTGCTGCTGCAGCCGAAACTGGCCATTCTGGATGAAACCGATTCCGGCCTGGACATCGACGCCCTGAAAGTGGTTTCCGATGGCGTGAATGCTCTGCGCTCGGAAGACCGCGCCATTCTTATGGTCACTCACTACCAGCGCTTGCTGAACCACATTGTTCCGGATTATGTGCACGTACTGGCTGGTGGCAAGATCATCAAGTCGGGCGGTCGTGAACTGGCCCTGGAACTGGAAGAGAAAGGTTACGGCTGGCTGGGCATTAAAGACGACGACACCAGCAACTGATCAGGAGGCCGTGGAATGAAATCTGTACCCATGCTTTCCAGCGCCTTCCTGCACCCGGCCGGGGGGGAATCCCTGCCGGAGCCGTTGCTGGCGCTGCGCAAGGAGCGGGCCAGCGCGCTGGTAGATATGCCGCTGCCTACTCGCAAGACCGAGAACTGGAAGTACTCCAGCAAGTACCTGAAGCTGGCCGACGATATGGCCATTTCCCTGCCGGCCGAAGGCAAGACCGGCAACAGTCTCGCTGTGCCCGGCTACAAAGTGGTTTTCATCAACGGCGTGATGATTCCTGAAGCCAGCGAGTATCCGGATCTCGACGGTATCGAGATCCTGAGCTTCAACGATCTGGCTAACGACGAAGCTGAAGCCCTGTCTGCAAAGCTGGGCAGCACCCTGAATCACGATCAGGTCCAATTCGCCCGCCTGAACGGGGGGGCGCGCTTCGAAGATGGCCTGTTCATTCGCCTGAAACCCGGCGCGGTGCTGGATCAGCCGTTGTTCATCATCCATGAAACCAGCGCTGACGCCAGCGGCTCCGCCTATCCACGTATCTACGTGGAAGCCGGCGCCAACAGCCAGCTGACCCTGGTAGAGGAGTACACCTCCAGTGGTGAAGCATCCGCCTTGGTTAGCACAGTAACCGAATTCAATCTGGCCGATGGCGCCAACGTCACCAGCATCCGCCTGAACATGGAAGGCGAGAATGTTCAGCACATTGGTGCTACCGGTGTACTGCAACAACGCAGCTCGCGCTTCGAGAGCCATTGCGTTGGTTTTGGCGGCCCCCCCCTGCGCCGGCACGATCTGCAGGTGCGGCTTGAAGGCGAAGGCGCGGAAACCAAGCTCAATGGCGTGGTGGTTACCCAGGGGCAAACAGCACTACGACAACCACACGTCCATTGACCATGTCGCGGCCCACTGCAACAGCGAAGAGACCTATCGCAATATTGCAGCCGACCAGTCCCATGCCGTGTTCAACGGCCGGATTCATATCCACCAGGACGCCCAGAAGTCCAATGCGGATATGAACAACAAGAACCTGCTGCTGTCCAACGGGGGGGCAGAGATTGACACCAAACCGGAACTGGAAATCTACGCCGACGATGTGAAGTGTGCGCACGGCGCCACCATCGGTCAGCTGGACGAGACCTCCGTGTTCTACCTGGTATCGCGCGGGATCGGCCGCCGGCAGGCCAATGTTCTGCTCACCATGGCGTTCATTAACGAACTGGTGCAACAGATTCCGGTGGAAGCCGTGCGTGAAACCGCCCAGGCGCGGTTAAGTGATTTCTTTGAGCAAACCTTTCAGGAGGCCTGAGGGGGGGCATGACTGATCTGTCCATGGCAAACAACACCCAGTCAATGGTGCTTGATGTGCAAGCCATTCGCCGTGACTTCCCGATTCTCAATCAGGAGATCAACGGGAAGCCGCTGGTGTATCTGGACAACGGCGCGTCGGCGCAAAAGCCACAGTCCGTGCTGGATGCCATGGATCGCTATTACCGCGAGATGCACTCCAATGTGCACCGTGGCGCCCATACCCTGGGTGATCGTGCGACGGCTGCGTTTGAAGCGCCCGGGAAACCGTGCGCCAGTTTCTGAACGCGTCCAGCACCCGAGAAATCATCTGGACCCGAGGCACCACCGAAGCCATCAACCTGGTGGCCAATGGCCTGGCCCCCCCGCGCCTGAAAGCCGGCGATGAGATTCTGGTCAGCCACATGGAACACCACGCCAACATTGTGCCCTGGCAGATGGTGGCCGAGCGCACCGGTGCCAGGGTTGTGCCCATCCAGGTGACACCGCAAGGCGAGCTGGATCTGGATTCGTTCAACAGCCTGCTGAACGAGCGCACCCGGGTGCTGGCGATCACCCACGTGTCCAACGCGCTGGGCACCGTCAACCCAATTGCGCCCTGATTGAACAGGCGAAAAACAGGGGGGGGTACTGACCCTGGTGGATGGCGCCCAGGCGGTGCCCCCCCACTTCCAGCCGGACGTTCAGTCCCTGGGCTGTGATTTCTATGCATTCTCTTCCCACAAGCTGTTCGGGCCCACGGGCATTGGCGTGCTTTATGGCCGCGCCGAACTGCTGGAAGAAATGCCGCCTTATCAGGGCGGTGGCGAAATGATTGAGCGGGTATCGTTCGAGCGAACCACCTGGAATGTGTTGCCCTACAAATTCGAGGCCGGAACCCCCCCGGCTATTGCCGAAGCAGTGGGCCTGGGCGCCGCCATCGACTATCTGAACTCGCTGAACCGAAAGGCCATGGAAGCAGCAGAGGATGCCTTGCTACGCCGGGCCAATGAACTGGTCGAAACCGTGCCAGGCATGGAGATTATCGGCACCGCGACGCAGAAAGTACCGGTGATGTCGTTCAAGATTGCCGGCCTGCACCCCCCCAGCGACATCGGCACCCTGCTGGACCAGCAAGGCATCGCCATCCGCACCGGCCACCATTGCGCCATGCCATTGATGGATTTCTACGGAGTACCCGGTACAGCCCGGGCTTCGTTTGCGTTCTACAATACGCTGGAAGAGGTCGAGAAACTGTTTACCGGCCTGCAAAAGATCCAGCGCCTGTTTGCCTGAGGAGGTGGAAACATGACAGCCGAAGTCTTCACCCCCCCAAGCGATGTGAACGTGACCATGACCCCCCCGACGGCGGTCAAACACGTTCGCAAACAACTGGACAAGAAACCGGAAGCCAAAGGCATTCGCCTGGCCATCAAAAAAAAGTGGCTGTTCCGGTTTCAAGTACGAAACCCAGTGGGTAGAAACACCGGAATCCGATGACCGTATTTTTACCATCGACGGCGTGGATGTGTTCGTAAAGCAGGAACACCTGCCACTGGTGAACGGCATCGAAATCGACTTTGTCACCGAGGGTGTGAACTCCCTGTTCCGCTTCCGCAACCCCCCCAACGCCACCGCTGAGTGCGGCTGTGGTGAAAGCTTCACGGTGGCGTAAAGCACAAAGATAGGACTGATCAAACATGCAAGAACGCGAAGTCGTCCTGACCAAACGCGAAGTGGAAGCCCGCCTGGTACCTGCCGGAACGGAAATCATGATTCCGTCAGACACCTTTGTGACCATTACCCAATCCCTCGGCGGTAGTTTCACCGTGGCGGTCAACGGCAATCTTGCCCGCATTGAAGGCCACGACGCCGATGCCCTGGGCAAGCAGCCGCTGGAAAGCAGCTTCGAGACCCCCCCGGAAGACGGCACCATCAACGAAAACCAGGTATGGGAAGCGCTGCGTAACTGCTACGACCCGGAAATCCCGGTGGACGTAGTCAACCTGGGTCTGATTTACGAATGCCGGATTGAGAACGGCACAGAAGACGGCAATCACGTTTACATCAAAATGACCCTGACCGCGGCTGGCTGCGGCATGGGGGGGCCGGTAATCACCGACGATGTGAAGCGCAAGGTGGAGCATGTACCTAATGTGGACAAGGTTACCGTTGAGCTGACCTTTGATCCGCCCTGGAACAACGATATGCTCACCGACGAAGCCAAACTTGAACTGGGAATGCTATGACCGCCAGCAAGGAACAATTTCTGAACAATCCCCCCCTGGGCAAAGACACCACCCTTGAAGACGTTCTGGATGCGTTTGAGTTTCTGGACGACTGGGAAGAACGCTACGCCTACATCATCGACCTGGGCAAGCAACTGCCAGGTTTTCCCGATGATGAGCGAGTTGAAGAAAACTACGTCCACGGCTGTCAGAGCCAGGTATGGCTGATTCATCGTTACGATGAGGACAGCGGCAAACTGTTCCTGCTGATCGATTCCGATGCCATGATTGTGCGCGGCCTGGCCGCCATAATTCTGGTGGCCCTGAACGGCAAGACGCCTCGAGAGCTGCTGGCCACCGATATCGATGAGCTGTTCGAGCAGCTGGATCTGTTCCGCCATATTTCCCCCCCGACCCGGGGGGGCAACGGCCTGCGGGCCATGGTCGGCAAGATCCGGGATATTGCGGCGGCCGAGGCCGCCTGAGACTTACCAGATAATGGCCAGGTCATCGCGCTGAACGTTGATCAGGCCACCTTCCGTGGGGGGGATTCGTCCGTTACTGAAATCCGGATGCACGTTGTCCAGTGTCAGCGTCACCCCCCCGGTATCTGACAGTTCGGGCGTACCGTCCAATGAATCAAAGTACCGCTGGCTGCGGTACAGATCGAGTTCATCCCCCCCCGGTCGCAGCCCCCCCGCCGTTGCGCCGGAGGCGAGGGTCACCCGGTTGCCGTCCACACGGGTTATCCGGGCCATGAATGGCTGACAGGCCAGAGCATTGTTGACGGCGGCGGTCATCTCGGCAATGACACCTTCAACCGCCTGCCCCCCCCACTCGGAACCTTCAAAGCCCGCCGAGGCAAAACCTCCGGTACCACTGCCATCCGGCTGCCACCGTGCCGAGGTTTCAAACCGCTGCCGGAAGACCGGGGGGGAACCGCTGAAGCCATCAAACACCATCACTTCGGCCTCAAACCGGCGCGAGGTGTCGGCCATTCCGATACCTCGCTGCATGCGATCCAGAATTGAGCTGCCCCCCCAGACGCCGGGGGGGTCGGCCAGGCCAATATCCCGAATCACACCTGCCACCACAAACTGAGCCCCCCCCAGTTCCCGGGCCAGCTGAACCACATTCGTCAGCTGATTGCTGGCCGGGTTTTTCTGAGACGTGGGCGCATCCGGCAGGTTGCTGAACAGCTGTAACGATGTCGCCCCCCCCAGCACCTGCAATTGCCCCCCCTGTTGTTGCAAGCGAGCCACCAGTTCCCGCGGCAACTGTTCGCCGGCGTCATCCAGGGCCGCACCGCCACCCTGCTCCGGACGGGTGATCGGGAACGCGGTTACCGCCACCCGTTTACGCAAACCGGATGCCTGCCCGGCCTTGCAGCTGCCAGCCTTGCCTTTGGCATCCGACATCTCTGCCCGGACAATCACCCGCAGCAGATTGCCACTTCGGTACTCATCCACAATCGTGGCATTGCGAACCTGGGCCATGGCCGACAGCTCGGTATGAGAGCCCACAAGCTGACCGTTCTCCATGGTATCCCGGGTGCTGACCCTGGCCTGATATTGCAGCGCCAGGTCGCGCATCGCCGCCTGGCGCGCCTCAGTGCGGGCCTGATCGAGATTATTCTCCCGGATATTGGCATGCCCCCCCACGCCTTCAAGGACCACGCCTTGGGCAAGGCCGGTACACAAGCTCAGCACCCAGAACAGAAGCATTGATCTCATCATGGCAATTCAACCCACCGGAACGATACCGGTTCAATCACGGCGTTCATCAACAGACCTAATCCAGGTAGTACAGTGAATCTGTGCGACGGGCCTCAACATCCCCCCCTACACGATCATTCCGCCTGGGCATGGGAATGGCACAGACATCCTGCACCTGATCGTCCGCCACCTTCGCCACACATTCCCGAAACCTTGGCTCCAGGCGCAGCTCCATCACCGTTTCCACCACGCCATCGCTATGCTCATTCACCGCCACCATCCGGCGCCGCGAATGTAGCTGTCCACATAGGTGCGGAAACTGTCGTTCTGCAGAACGAAGTCATTCACCGTGGAACTGCCGTAGATCACGGTACCGTAGACCCGCTCTGCCAGATTCCGGTAGGCATCCAGCTGTGAAGCCCTTCGAGCAAGTAACCGCTTGCGGGTATTGACCCGGTCGGCCTGAACATTCTCATAAGTACCAAAACCACTGACCCGAACCGTAATGGGCTCAAAGGTTTCGGTCCTGGTCTGATCGTTCCGGTAGCTGCCTACCGGCGCACAGGCGGCCACGGCAAATGCCAGAACAGGAACAAGGATCCAGCGCAACGTCATTATCTTGTCTCCGGAAAACACTTTCACCAGAACCATGAAAGAATCACGCCACATTCGACAAGCCAATGATCTTTGGACGGTTTCGATTATTCAGCGCAACTCTTTGCCCATGCAGGCGGCAAAAAGCTGCCTTTGTTTACACATACAGAACAAACCGTTACCGGTTGTGCGCTGTGTCACGAAATAAACTGGTCTAACCTTTCAGACACTTAATGATTTGTTCATGCAATAAAACCAATTCAGGACCGCCCATGAAAGCAAACCGCCTCAGCAAACTGTCCCTGGCCATCGGCCTGTCTGTTGCCACCACGTCTGCACTGGCAAGCCCGCAAGCCTTTATGTCTGCCCGCTCCTTCGCCATGGGCGGAACCGGTGTTGCCGTTGCCCACCCCCCCTCTGCTGCACCGAGTGCCAACCGGCCATGATGGCTGCTGAACAGCACGACTGGGCAGACGATTTCGGCCTGATGCTGCCGTCTGTGAATGCGCGTGCGGCCGATGAGGAAGAGGTGATTGATCAGGTTGATGATATCCAGGACCAGATCGAGCAGTTTGAGGACCTGAAGTTTTCCAATCAAGCCGATGCCCAGGCCAAAGCACGGCAACTCGTAGACAACCTGGAAGCCTTTGACCGCGACACCATGCGTGCCAATGCAGGCTTGGGACTTGGCCTTGCTATCCCCCCCTCAAACTCCTTGTCCTTTGGCTTCTTCGCCAACGCCAATCTGACAGCGACTGTGCGCGGTGAACTGGACGAAAACGACCTTGACCTTCTAAATGACATCGCTAATGGCGTTCGCCCGCCCGCCACTACAGATCTTGATACAGAGCTGAACTCACGCGGCAGAATCCTGGCCTCTGCAGTAGCAGAAGCCGGCATCAGCATCGCTCACTCGTTTATGCTTTCTAATGGCAACGCATTGCAGCTTGGTGTCTCCCCCCCCAAATACGTGCAACTACAAACCTTCCAGTACACCGAAGAAATCTCAGACTTCGAGATGATGATTTCGACAGTGACGAATACGAAACTGACAAAAGCGGCTTCAACCTGGACATCGGTGCTGCTTATGCCTTCGGTGCTGAAAACCAGTGGAACGCCGGCGTCGTCGTCAAAAACCTGATCCCGATGGAACTGGATTCGGCCCAGAATCATCCGACCGAAGAAAAATACACCCTCGAACTCAACCCGATGGTCACTGCGGGTATCGCCCACAAGAGCGACTACCACGTAATCACGGCAGAAGTGGACCTGACCAAGAAAGAAGCCTTCGGGTATGAGGACGATACCCAGTGGCTGGCCCTGGGCGCGGAATTCGACGCCTGGCGTTACGCCCAGCTGCGCGCAGGTGTTCGCCACAACCTGGCCAGTAACGACGACAACGACGGCATCGAGGAAGACACTCAGTTCACCGCGGGTCTCGGCCTGAACATCATTGGTGTTCGCGTGGATATCGGCGCCCTGTACAGCAGCGCCGATGTCGGCGCAGCCTGGAACTCGGCACCTCCTTCTAAGCCGACGCCCCCCCCGGCCGCAAAAGCCCGGTCTGCCCTGCGCAGCCCGGGCTTTCTTATTTCACGCTGCCTGTTTGCCTCTGGACGGTCGTGGCCGGATAATCGCGGTTACCGATGAATTGGCAATCAGGAACAAACTGCATTATGCAAACCTATCTGGTGGGCGGCGCTGTCCGCGACAAGCTGCTCGGCCTGGGCGTTAAAGACCGGGATTGGGTAGTGGTTGGTGCCACCCCCCCGGAAGACATGATCCAGCGAGGCTTCAAACAGGTAGGGGGGGCGGATTTTCCGGTTTTCCTGCATCCGGACACCGGCGAGGAATACGCCCTGGCCCGGACCGAACGCAAGCAGGGGGGCGCGGGTACCACGGTTTCAGCGTTTACAGTGCACCGGATGTCTCCCTGGAAGACGATCTTCGCCGCCGTGACCTGACCATCAACGCCATGGCAGAAACCGAGAACGGCGACCTGGTGGACCCGTTCAACGGCCATGCGGACCTGGAACAGAAAAAGCTTCGCCATGTGTCTGAAGCCTTCGCCGAAGATCCCCCCTGCGCATCCTTCGCACCGCCCGCTTCGCCGCGCGCCTGCAGCCACTCGGGTTCAGCATCTGCCGGGAGACCATGGCGCTGATGCGGCAGATGGTCACCAGTGGCGAACTCGGAGACCTGGTACCGGAGCGGGTGTGGCAGGAAGTTCAGAGGGCATTGCATGAACAGGCTCCAGGCGTGTTCTTCGATGTGCTCCGGGAGCTCGGCGCCCTGCAGGTGCTGATCCCTGAATTGACCGATGAACAGCCTTTCCGCCAGGGTCTCAGCGCCCTGCAGTGCATCCACCGCAAACAGGGGGGGTCTACCGCCCAGCATTACGCGGCGCTGCTCAGTGGCGTGCCCGAGCCAGACGCCGTTGCCAGGGCTAAAGCCATGAAAAGCCCCCCCAACGACTGTCGGGAACTGACCCACCTGGTCGGCCTGTTCATGGCTCAGTTGAACGGAGCTTCGCCTGAAACCCGGCTGACACCGGAACTCGCAATGGAGCTTCTGGACAAAGCCGATTTCTGGCGCCGGCCCGATCGTTTCGGCGTTTTGCTGGGTACCCTCGCCTGCACCCTTCAGAGCGAACCCGACCATTTAATTCAGCAACTGGAACTGGCCGCACATCGGGCCCAGAGCGTAACCCCCCCTCACCCGTTCCTGCAAAAAGGCATTCAGGGCAAAGCTCTGGGCGAAGCAATCCGGAAAGAGCGCGTAGCCCGTATTACTGAGGCACTGCACTTACCGGAATAAGGAAAAATATCCCATGCCCCCCCACCCCCCCGTCGCCCTGATCACCGGCGCAGCCCATCGCCTGGGCGCCCACACAGCAGAAACCCTGCACGCTCGCGGCTGGAATGTTGTGATTCATTACCGTGGCCGTCAACAACAGGCCCGCGCACTGGCCGACAAGCTGAACCAGCAGCGCCCGGAATCCGCCGTGTGTTACCACGCCGATCTCACCGACATGAACCAGCTCCGGCAACTGGCGGAACAGGCCTGCGCGCAGTGGGGGGGGCAGTTGAATGCTCTGGTCAATAACGCTTCCGTGTTTTACCCCCCCAACCCCCCCACCGAAGATGCCTCCGAACAGGACTGGGACACGATACTGGGCGCCAACCTGAAAGCCCCCCCTTCTTCCTGCTTCAGCAGTGTTTGCCTGCGCTAAAAGCGGCCTCCGGCAGTGTGGTCAACATGATCGACATCTACAGTGAGAAACCACTGAAGGACCACCCCCCCCTTTACTGCGCCAGCAAGGCGGGGGGGCTGGCAGCACTAACCCGCTCCTGGGCCAAAGATCTGGCGCCGGATGTTCGGGTAAATGGCGTGTCGCCAGGCGCCATCCTCTGGTCGGAAGGCGAATCAGCCGCGGACGCAGCCCACCAGCAGGCCATTCTCGATAAAACGCCCCCCCTGGCCCGCACCGGCAACCCCCCCGCCGACATTGCCGGTGCCATTGCCTACCTGGTATGCGACGCGCCGTTTATCACCGGCCAGATACTGTCGGTGGATGGCGGCCGCAGCCTGAATATGTGATCACCCGCACCAGAACAACCCCCCCGACCTTCGTTGTTTTGGCCGGCAAGCGCTTTACCGCTACAATGCCTGCCATTCTTATAAACGGGCGCCACCCAACCAGGTGCCCAGATTAACGGAGAGTTCTCATGCGTGATGTTGTTATTGTTGCCGCCAAACGCACCGCCATCGGCAGCTTCGGTGGTGGTCTGTCCAGCCTGCGTGCAGACCAGCTGGGTACGGCCGTGATCAAGGCCGTGATGGAAGAAACCGGTGTCGCCGGCGACCAGATCAATGAGGTTATCCTCGGCCAGGTACTCACCGCCGGCTGCGGCCAGAACCCGGCCCGACAGTCTGCCATCAATGCTGGCCTGCCAGCTTCCGTGCCCGCCATCACCATCAACAAGGTCTGTGGCTCCGGCCTGAAAGCCGTGCACATGGCGGTTCAGGCCATCCAGTGCGGCGATGCGAGATGATCCTGGCCGGCGGTCAGGAAAGCATGAGCCTGGCGCCCCCCCACGTACTGCCCAACAGCCGCAACGGTCAACGCATGGGCAACTGGAGCATGATCGACACCATGATCACCGACGGCCTGTGGGATGCCTTCAACGACTATCACATGGGTATCACCGCTGAAAACATCGTCGAGAAATACGGCATCACCCGGGACGAGCAGGATGCCTTTGCCGCCGCATCCCAGCAAAAAGCCGTCGCTGCGCAAAAGGCCGGCTACTTTGACGGCCAGATTGTTCCTGTCACCATTCCCCCCCAGCGCAAAGGCGACCCACTGGTGGTGGACAAGGATGAGTGCCCCCCCCGCGACGGCGTCACCGGCGACAGCTGGGCAAACTGCGCCCGGCCTTCAAGAAAGACGGCTCGGTAACCGCCGGCAACGCTTCCTCCCTGAACGACGGCGCTGCCGTGGTGATGGTGTGCAGCGCAGACAAGGCGAAAGAGCTGGGCCTGACCCCCCCGCTGGCAACCATCAAAGCCCACGCCAATGCCGGCGTGGACCCTACCATCATGGGCACCGGCCCGATTCCGGCCAGCCAGCGCTGCCTGGAGCGGGCGGGCTGGACTGTTGATGACCTGGACCTGATCGAAGCCAATGAGGCCTTCGCCGCCCAGGCAATTTCCGTTAATCGGGACCTGGGCTGGGACACCGCCAAGGTAAACGTGAACGGCGGTGCCATTGCCCTGGGGGGGCACCCGATTGGCGCTTCCGGTTGCCGTATTCTGGTCAGCCTGCTGCACGAAATGACCCGCCGCGATGCCAAGAAAGGTCTGGCCACGCTGTGTATTGGCGGTGGTATGGGTGTGGCCCTGGCCGTTGAGCGCTGATGCTGCACGTGGTCCTGTACGAGCCGGAGATACCGCCGAACACCGGCAATATCATCCGGCTCTGCGCCAACACCGGCTGCCAGCTGCACCTGATTGAACCCCCCCTGGGATTCTCCCTTGAGGACAAGCAGATGCGGCGTGCCGGGCTGGATTACAGCGAATACGCTACGGTAAAGATCCATCCGGATTACGACAGCTTTCTGGCCACCGAGCAGCCTTCGCGGCTGTTCGGTCTCACCACCAAAGGAAGTCGCCATTACCACGAGGTAGTGTTCCGGGACGGTGACTACCTGATGTTCGGGCCGGAAACCCGGGGGGGCCTGCCGGAAGACGTGCGCAACGGGCTACCCGCCGAACACCGTCTTCGGGTACCCATGCGTCCGGAAAGTCGCAGCCTCAACCTTTCCAATACCGCCGCCCTGGTGGTTTATGAGCGCG
>JDSH01000275.1_pt1 | contig 12100 bp, 16 predicted proteins | sample 199451 | NCBI WGS metagenome assembly JDSH01 (sample SAMN02584198, study PRJNA231836) | bioreactor metagenome | isolation source: continuous culture bioreactor electron acceptor NO2- transfer2 day 38 after... | place: Germany: Bremen | reverse complement strand
GCTACTAAAAGCATGAGCAAAATGGATATACATTTGACAAAGCCATCAAGTAATTTTTTTTACTACTAGCATGTAATTCCTTCCTAAAATATACGATACAAGGGCGAGAGATATCCCGCCCTTGTACAAAACAGTTAGCGTTAGTTCGCTAGGATTGCATCCAAGATCTCTTGGTTGTACCAAACAGCATCCTTGTACTGCGTGTAATACGCGGATCCACCCAACTTGTCCTTGAAACTCTGGATATCAGGAGTCTCATTGAACATAACACCAGCTTCCTTGAGTACTTCTGTTGCCGAAACATTATCTTCCTCAATGGTGTCAAAAGAGTACTTGGCGGCTACAATTGCCTGCTCTTTCAGGATATTCTGCTGTTCTGCAGAGAGTTTATTCCAACTGCCTTGATTCATTGCCATGGTACAGCCCATCCACATGTAGTTGATAAAACTGTAATGTTCAATGTCATCATAGGTAGCGTTTGCCACTAGGTGATACGTTGCATTGTCCTGTGCTTCAGCCGTACCGTTTGCCAATGCAATTGCCAATTCATTCAAAGCAAGAGCGACCGGAGTTGCACCAAGGGCACTCCAAACATCCAAGTACATTTTACTGGTTGGGACGCGAATCTTGAGCCCATCTACATCAGCAACAGTATCAATGGGTCTATTTGTCGTTGCAATGTGACGCATTCCATTATCACCTTCTGAAAGATACACCAATCCTACTGATGGCAAATCTGAAAAAATTTCTTCTCCAATTTCACCATTGACGATTTCATAGGCTTCCTGAGCAGAGTCAAACAGGAATGGCAAATCCAAGATTTTGGCATCCTCATAGAAACTCGTAAACCCACTAGTGCCTGCAAAAATGATATCTATGGTTCCCATTCTTGTTGACTGCAAGGCTTCTGCATCATTACCAAGTTCTCCAGAATGATGAGCTACCATCTTAATGCTTCCATTGGATGCACTTTCCACCAGTTCTTTATATTTAAGAATGGTTTTAGTAGGAACAGAGTTTGCATTTCCAGGGGGGGAATACACGGTCAAAGTTACACTTTCAGATCCGGTACTCTTCTCATTTCCACCTTGTGCAAAAACAAAGGTCATGCTCATAGCAATTACGAGCAATACAGCGATCAGTTTCTTCATATTCAAACCTCCACGATTTTGTATGATGCCAGATTGTCTGACAATTTATGAATCCTATTAGAGAATACCATGCATATTTGTGTTGTCAATCACTATTTTTGTCAATATTTTCTTTGACTCACCAAGAATCACATGGTAGTCTGTTGTCAGACAAAAAACATGAAAGAAATAAAAAGAATATCCGTAACTACACAAGTCATTGACTCAATCCGTGAATCCATCATGAAGGGAACGTATCCCATTGGTACCAAATTACCGGCGGAGATACAACTCTGTAAAATGCTTTCAGTGAGTAGATCAACGGTACGTGAAGCAATGCGTTCCCTTCAGGCTGAAGGATATGTAGAGCTCATTTCAGGAAAAGGGGGGGCTTTTGTCCGTGACAACCAGAGCCACGATTACGATGCTATTCGCTCTTGGTTTATAGAGTCAGCCCCCCCTACGCTAAAAGATACTACAGATGTACGAGAAGCATTGGAAACTGTGCAAGTAAGAATGGCAGTAAGCCGAGCAACGGATGAAGAAGTAGCACAACTGGAGATGATTCATCAGAATTTTATTGCACAAAATGCACAAGCGAATGTAGCCGCCTTAGCAGCATTGGATGAAGAATTTCATACGCAGATATGCAGGATGTCACATAATCCACTCTTATTGAAAATCAATGAACTCCTGGCAATGGAACTTAAACGCTACCGCCTGATGTCAATATCTGTGAAAACCAGTTCCGAAAACACGATTCGGGAACACGAATTGATAATCACAGCACTAAAAGAACGAGATACTCAAAAAGCAGCTGCCTATATGCTTGCACATTTGGGGGGGAGTTCTCTTGCGGATATCAACAAAGTACTTGAGGGACAATCTTAGAAGATCAGCACTACTTGTTGACAACCTCTACAATTCTAATCATAGTCACAGATAATTCAAGCCAACTGGAGTCTCTACTATGCCAAGAGAGAAAGAATCGATCTACCGAGGCGATACGGGTGTGAGGGTATTCCTCACTACCATTCTACTTACCGGTCTTGCCTACGGGCTGTATCGTGGAATTCAGGATAACTATCTTGCAGAGATTGTAAAGATATCTGAATTTGAACGCGGAATTGTCGAATTCTTTCGTGAATTACCAGGACTCCTGCTAATATTCATCCTCGCCTCCATGTATCGATTCAGTGAGAGTACCGTTTACAAAGTCGGTACGCTCATCATGCTCTTCGGCTTGCTCGGCTTGTTGTTTCTTGGTTCCAGTAAAGTGGTGGTCATTCTCTTCATGGTTGTGTTCAGCAGCGGAGAGCACATCATTATGCCGATCAAGAGCTCGATGTCCCTCTCCTTCGCAAAAAGTGAGAAGGGAGGAGCCAGCCTTGGCATAACTTCTGCCATCAGCCATGGGGGGGGAAACATCGGTGGCTTTGTAATTGTCTCCATCTTGTTCTTTGTACTGGGTCGTCTTGGATATGCAAGAGATTCAATTGTTGGATTTAGGGTAATTTTCTTCCTCTCAGCTTCCTTGCTCTTCTCTGCAGCGGTTATCGTGCTCACAATGAGAGACCGTGGGAAGCCGGTTAAAAGAAGCCGATTGTACTTTCACCGAAAGTTCGGAAAGTTCTACATGCTGGAGATATTTTATGGAGCAAGAAAACAAATCTTCCTCACCTTTGCTCCATATGTCCTGATCCTCTTCTATGGAGCTGACACCTCAGTTATCGCAATGCTGCTTGCCATCTGCGCCATCTTCGGCATGTTGCTCAGTCCCGTGATCGGGATCCTTGTGGACAAGCTGGGGGGGTATAAGACCATTATGGTGGCTGATACCATTATTCTCGTTGTAGTCTGCTTACTCTACGGCTTTGCACATAGAATTTTCCCGATGGAAATTGCATTCATCGTGGTGTGTGTCAATTTCGTACTCGACTCAATCATCAGCCTTGCGAGCATGGCAACCAATGTGTATGTGAGAGACCTCTCCTCTTCCCGTGAAGAGCTTACCGCCACCCTGACTACTGGAATATCGGTCAATCACCTCATCAGTGTCATGATCGCCCTGCTTGGCGGATACATTTGGAAAACGCTTGGTATTGAAGTCCTGTTCTCACTCTCTGCGGTCTTGGGATTGGCTAACTCTGTCTTTGCAGCAACTATTAGAAAGCCGGAGAACCGAACACTCTATTAAGCAGGAAAGCAATAAGAAAACTCAATGAGAACCAGATAAATGTAGAGGAAGCAAAGCCCATATGTTGGGCTTTGTGTGCTTCATCCATCCCTTCTCTCCTCACCTTCTTGAATTGGGTTATAAAGCGGATGGCTAGGAATACCAACAGAGGCAGGAAATAGAGTGGATAGATTCCCAAGAACACAAAACCCGCACTTACCAGATAGGCAACAAGGCCCTCTGCTGCAACCAAGCGTTCACTACCCTGTTTGCCGAGTAGAATAGAAAGTGTCTTCCTACCATTTGCTTCATCACCTATTCGGTCACAGCCATTATTTACCGAGAGAATCATACCTATTAACAGCAGGAACGGAACTGTTGCAGCCACCTCTTCCCCCCCTCCTAGAGGAACACCCAGGACGAAGAGTGTTATCAAGAACAGGATACTGCCAAGAAAACCTCCAGCAAACAATTCTCCAAACGGCGTTCTGCTGATCGGCAAGGGTCCAGCCGTATAGAAAAAAACCAACCAACATGCATAACCCGCCAACAAGAATGAGATACCAGCTTGTCATGGATGCCAGAATGAGGCCCAGTACAGCGGCAAGGGCGAATAGAGCAAACGAGATAAGCAAGGCGGAAAGAGGATTAACCGTCTCATGCACAAGCACCTTCTCTTTTTCCTTGGTATAGGTAAGGTTATCAGTCCCACGGTAGTAATCGAAAAAGGTATTGAAGCCCGTTGTTCCCATATCAACAAACAGGGTTGCGAACCCCCCCATGATCACCCAAGGAACTATGGGTACACTATCTTGAATATTAACTGCATAGAGGGATGCACAGGCAAAAGTGCCCATGCTGATAACCTTCGTTCGCATCTCTACAATATTAAGGAACTGGCGTTTTGTCATAAGGAAATTATACTGTTTTTATGGGATATTTTCCATGCTTCTTCACTTTACCTCTTGATTTTAATACAAACCTACCTGTATTCTGCTTTTGCATATTAATACTAATGATATGCAGTCCTAACCATCTGGCAGAAACAATAAAATATAATGCTCAGAAAGTGGTTTTTGGAAAATAAAGCAGGAATAAACACCTGCATGAATATCATATACAGGAGAAACGTATGAAAAGAAAACAGCTGTTCCTAATCGCTCTTTTGGCTCTGGTCATGAGCGTATCCCTATTTGCTGCGGGCAATAGTGAAAAAGTACAGAGTGGCGAGTTAGATAGAAGTAAGTACTTCATCACTGTGGCTACCGGTCCTACCAGTGGTCTCTATTACCCCCCCATCGGAGGAGCTTTCTCTTCTGTATTCCAAAACAAGCTTGGCTATAAGTCATCAGCACAGGCAACCGGTGCTTCAGCTGAGAACGTTACTCTGATCAGAGAAAATCGTGCTGAGATGGCAATTGCAATGAGCGATGTTGTTGCACAGGCATATCAGGCTTTGGAGCCTATGAAGGCAAGGAACCTGCAACTGAGCTTCGCGCTCTGCTTGGGCTCTACCCTAACTATGTACAGTTGGTCACAACTGAAAAGACCGGTATCAAGAAGTTCAGCGACTTGAAAGGCAAGCGCGTAGGAATCGGCGCCCCCCCTAACAGTGGTGTAGAGGTCAATGCAAGAATGATGTACGAAGCACATGGTATGAGTTATGCAGACAGCAAGGTTGACTACCTCAACTACGGCGAGGCTATCGCACAGTTGAAGAACAACATGGTAGACGCAGTCTTTGTAACCAGTGGCATCCCCCCCAATGCAACCATCATGGAGCTGGGCACCACAAGCAAGATCGTACTCGTACCCATCGAGGGAGAGGGTCTAGCAACCTTGAAGAAGAATTATCCCTTCTTCGTTGAGGCAACCATCCCCCCCGCTGATGTGTATGACACCGATTCTGATATCCAGACCGCCACGGTTCGCAACATCATGATCGTCAACAAGGACCTTCCCGCTGATGTAGCGTATGACCTGACAAAGGGTATCTTCGAGAATATTGGCGACATCCAAGCAGCACATGCTACTGCACAGAAGCATATTACGCTTGAGAACAGTCACATCGGTGTTGATATCCCCCCCTTCCATGAAGGAGCTATCAAATACTACGAGGAAGCAGGACTGTAAGCATTCTTGATGAAAAGCAGTATAAAACGTAGTATTTTTGTCGTTGTCCTCACCCTCGTGGTGGGGGGGACACTGCTTCTCCTTTTCCTACAAAGGCCAGGTCTTTCCTTGGTGTTGCGTGACCAGCAAACCGGGGGGGAGGTTCTGGCCTCGATTCCCGTAGAAGGGGGGGGTGAGCAGCTTACCTACAGTTGGATCCACTCAGCTGAGTTCATACCCTGGATTGAGGAGTTTACCATCCAAAAGGATGGATCATTCCGCCTCGACACCATAAAGGTAGCAGGCTTTGGAGCTGGCATTCCTGAGAACAAAGGCGTAACATCTGTGAAAGACGGTATGGTTGTCATGGAACAACTTGACCAAGTGTTTCGTGAGATTCGTTGGATCCACTCCCAGACCGCACTAACCAGCATTACTGTTGGAAACACCATCTTTATCACCGGTGAGGATGTACCACATCATATTCCGGTAGAATTAACTATAGAAGGAGTAGGAACCATATGGCCAAGATATCCCTTGACGAAATGAATCCTGCCATGAAAAGCAAACAGGAGCAGTTGCTCGGCAAATTTGAAAAAGAGTCAAAAACTCGTGCGTTTGACCACTTTATTCTTGCCCAAGCACTGTATTGGATTTCCATCATTGTAGCGCTCTATCACTTTGGTACTTCATTCATAGGGTACCCGGCAACACACCTGCACCGCTCGCTGCATGTTGCCATGATTCTCTTTATGACATTCTTCCTCTACCCTGCAAACAAGAAAGCAAGTCGGAACTCAATACCTTGGTATGATATTGTGCTTGCCATTGCCTCCTTGGCAGTTGCTGTATATGTGTGGGTGGATTACATCAACTTCATTAATCGGATGGGTAGTCCCAATACCATGGATGTAATCATGGGAACCATCCTTATACTTGTGGTTTTGGAAGCAAGCAGGCGTATTTCCGGATGGCCTTTGGTTATCCTAAGCCTCCTGTTCCTGCTCTATGGTCTGTTCGGACGAAATCTGCCTGGCATTTTCATGCATCGCGGCTATGACTGGAAAGCTCTGGTTAACCATATATTCATCAACACAGAGGTATCTATGGTACTTCTGTGGATGTAGCGGCCTCATACATTTTCCTTTTCATTATGTTTGGGACAGTCATGAACAAGTGTGGTATGGGACGGTTCTTTAATGATCTGGCCCTTGCTTTTGCTGGAAGCTCCAAGGGTGGTCCGGCAAAGGTTGCTGTCATTGCAAGTGGGTTCCTTGGTTCCATCAACGGAAGTGCCGTTGCAAACGTAGTGACCACTGGAGCCTTTACCATCCCCCCCTTGATGAAAAAGACCGGGTATTCCAATGAATTCAGCGGAGCAGTCGAGTCGAGTGCCTCTGTTGGAGGGCAGCTTCTTCCCCCCCCGATCATGGGAGCCGCAGCATTTATCATGGCAGAGATGCTTGGAGTCAAGTACAGTTCCATCGTCGTGAGTGCAGCAATCCCTGCCCTTCTCTACTACCTCGGTATCTTGGTGCAGGTCCAGCTTCGTGCATCCAAGCTAAATCTGGAAGGCCTTCCCAAGGACCAGCTACCAAAACTGAAAGATGTCATGCGGGAACGTGGCCATCTCTTGATCCCCCCCATCGCATTCTTGCTCTATATGTTGCTTTTCAGTGGATCAACGGTCATTTTCTCTGCTTTCTGGGCAATTATTGCAACCATTGTCGTCAGTATGGCAAGAAAGACAACCAGAATGACATTCCGCCAGATTCTCGATGCATTCTCTGAAGGCACCAGGCTGTAGTCTCTGTTGCTGTTGCCTGTGCAGTGGTAGGAATCATCATTGGCGTGGTAAGTCTTACCGGCTTTGGTCTCAATATGGCCAATGCAATCATCCAGCTTGGCCAGTCCAACCTGATGCTCACCCTGTTCCTCACCATGATCACCTGTATGATCCTTGGCATGGGACTTCCGTCCATACCTGCCTATTTGATCACGGCTACCATGGCTGCTCCTGCTCTGGTAAAGCTAGGCATCCCTCCATTGGCAGCTCATATGTTCGTCTTCTATTTTGCGATGTTTGCCAATATTACCCCCCCTCCCGTTGCCCTTGCATCGTTTGCAGCAGCAGGATTGAGTGGTGGTGATCCTATGAAGACCGGCATACAATCAGTCAAACTCTCCTTGGCAGGATTCATCGTTCCCTATATGTTCATCTACAACTCAGCACTCTTGTTGATTGATGTAACACCCTTGGTTGCACTTCGTGTGACCATTACTGCCATCTTGGGAGTTCTTTTAATCGGTATGGCAACCGAAGGATACCTGTTCAGGGATATGGTCTGGCCAGTACGAATTGCTGCCTTCCTAGGAGCCTTGCTTCTTATTTCTGCTAACGTGACTCAGGATGTCATCGGCTTTTCCTTGGCAGTTCTGGTAGTACTCTTCCAGTTCTACAGAAAGCACAAGATGCAGACCGCTTAAGAGAGCATACGGATACGGCCTTGCTTCTGAAATGAGGCAAGGTCAATTTTTTTTCTCCCCCCCCAGAGAGTCGGCTTTCTTCGGCCGCAAATGCCATGAAATGACTTTCCAATGAAGAGGAAAGGTCGCTGGTGCTGCGAATATCGAAGGAACGTACCCGGGAGATAAAATCAGTGATGAAAGTATAACAGTAAGGAAAACAGAAAGTGCTTGATTTATGTGCAATACCTTCGCTGGCGATATGATTGATATTCTTTGTTTGGAACGTTATATGCTCAATATTTGCAGAAATATCCCCCCCACAACCAAGGTCATCTGCCAAAATGAAAATGATATTTGGTTTATTCATAATACGAAAGGACCTCCCCCCCCTCCAATAAAAATCACGGCCACCGCCAATGGCCATGACCGTGAGAAATATTTGCTATAAATAGGTTAACGAATGGAAACTGTGTCCATTCGCTCACTGGACTCGTAAGCTGCCAAGGCAATCTCCAAGGCTCGGAGACCATCAACTCCACTGACAAATGGATCTTGCTCCCCCCCTGAACAGACACTGATGAATTCCCTGATCAGTCCCTCATCTCCGGTCTCACTGAATCCAATATCCTCGAAACGCTGATGATTCTGGTCGTCGAGATGAATCACCTGACTGAATGCTTTCAGGTCGATTACCCCCCCCTTAGTGCCCACAATCTCCATATCAACCTGTGCCCAGATCGGGTAGTTGGAATGGTGTGCCCAGGAGCAGTCTATAGAGGCGAACACTCCATTCTCCATGGTGATCATTACCAAGCCTGTATCATCAATGTTTTTATTGTGCAACAGCGCTCCCTGTTCACAATACACATCCTTCACCTCACTGGAAGTAAACCAACGAATGAGATCTCCAAGATGTACGGTATGGTCCATCACAGCGCCCCCCCCTCCTGACAACTCCTTGTTGAGGAACCAGCCGCCAGGGATTTTTCCGTGGTTGATACCGGTGATACTGAGAATTTCTCCAATCCTACCTTCATCAATGATCTTTTTCGCTGCAACCACATTAGGATTGTAGCGCATGGGGGGGAATGCATTCATTATCTTCACCCCCCCATGTTCCTTGGCAGCAGCAATCATTTGTTTTGCATCGTCAATAGTAGTGGCAAAAGGTTTCTCTACTAATATGTGGATTCCACGCTTTGCCGCAGCAATGCTTACTTTTGCATGATCGCGATTGTTGGTACAGACAATTACGCCATCGAGATCCTTATCAAGCAAGTTTTCATAAGACGGATAGTATGCAGTCTTGAAGAGACTGGCCATTTGTGTACCACGATAGACATCGTCATCAGCGATTCCAACAATAAACACCTCAGGATCTTGTAGAAGTTGCTGTGTATAGCTCATGGCATGCATATGCTCAAAACTGACTACACCAATTCGTATTTTCTTCATACCCTCTCCTCCTGTAGCACCACAACCTTTCCTGTTCGTGATGACTCGCGAACTGCAAGTGCAACTGCAAGTGCTGCTCTTGCTTCCTCTGGTCTCACCAAGACAGGAGTATCGTGCTCAGCCGCATCAATGAAGAAACGCAACTCCTTCGCATACGGATTCAGGTTGGGCGGCATTGGGTTGTCATAGAATATGGAAACCTTCTCATCGTTGCTGAGTTGTGTCTTCAAAGGACTGTCTTTGCTGGAGTCATAGCAAAGCTGACCATCTGTACCGATTAACTCAAACGCTGTTCTGAACTCAATACCTTTAGGCATTGCCCAGGATGCTTCCACATGAGCCATTGCCCCCCCGTTTGCCAATCGGAGAATGGCAAGGCTATGCATCTGCGATTCCTTGCTATCTCCATAGTTCTTCGCATACACCCTGGAGACAGGACCCAACTGACTTAAAATCCAATCATAGTCATGGATTGCAAGATCCACCTCAGGACCTCCACTCTTGGTTATATCCTGATACCAATGTTCCCAACTCCATGGTGGGAATGCTTGATTTCTAATTGTCCTTATGAGACGCAAGGTACCGATGCGACCTTGATCAATACTTTTTTTAAGGGTCTCATACTCCTGAAAGAACCGAAGTACATGACCTACAGTGAGCTTAACATGTTCCTTTTTTGCAGTATCAATCATTGCCTGGGCATCTTCCAACGACAAGGCAATCGGCTTCTCACAAAATACATGTAACTTCTTCTTCATTGCCCGCACTGCATACTCCTTATGGAGATAGGTAGGCAGGCAGATGTCAACAATATCAAGCTCTTGGTCAGCTAGCATAGACTCAAAGCAGTCATAGGCAGAACAGTCCAACATATGAGCAAGATTATCTCGTTGTTCCTTTCGAATATCACATACAGCAACAACCTGAGCGTTGAATATTGCTGCATATGCATGAGCATGTGTCTTTCCCATGGTACCGCAACCAAGCAATCCAATTCGTAGCATAGCATTAGCTCCTTTATGCTTATAGTAGTATCTGCTGCCCATCAAAAACTCGTGAATTTTCAGCAGCAAAAGCCATGAAATGGCTCTGCAGCGAAGCAATCATACTTGTTTCTCCACTAAGTATATTGCCTCTTACAAGTCGGACAAAGTCTGCAACGAAAAGCTCATCACTTCCCGAGTGGCCTTCCCGCTTTGTTTCAATCTGTATTGTCTTGGTGTCGCGACTGCTGAAGTCGGTAATAGTGATGATTCCCTTCTCCATATCACCCTTGAGCTCTGCCTTCGTGCCCATGAGGCGAAGTTCACGATGCGTTTCCATGGTAAAAGCACTCATCGTAAAGGTAGCCACCACCCCCCATTCTTGAATCGGCATTCACTGTCTGATGATCAACAACATCATTGTCACACTGATAGACACAACGCCCCCCCCAAGGGCCTTCCTTCAGTGCCTTCAATCGCCCTTCAATGGAGAGATCGGTGGTGATCACATTTACAGGCCAATTGGTATTTGTACTGAGATAGATCTTCTGTGCTGCATAAGGACATGCTTCATAGTGAGGACAACCATCAGTACAACGAACTGGAGCATCTTCGGGTTTGTTTTCCTTCGTAAAATAATTCAAATCACCATAACTTGAGAGCGAAAGACAGTCATCCCCCCCTGCAAGATAGAGCAGAATATCCATGTCATGACAACTCTTGGAAAGAATCATCGGGGGGGCAGAAGTTTTGGAGTTGTTCCAATGGCCTCTCACGAAGCTGTGAGACATATGAATGTGTCCAACATTCTCATCCAGCTCAATACCGATAAGTTGCCCAATCTCACCTTGCGATATTAGCTTCTTAACTCGTGTGAAAAAGGGAGAATAACGTAGTACATGACTAATGACAAAAACCTTGGAGAAGCCTGCTGATTTCTTGGCAATTTCTTTAGCATCCGCTTCATTGGTAACTATCGGTTTTTCACAAAGAATGTGGTAATCATGATCAATCGCGGCCAAGATTGCTTGTTTGTGCATCTGATCTTGCGTGGCTATGATAACTGCATCGATTTCCAAAGGTTTCTTAAAAAGATCTTGCCAATCCTTCACAGCATACTCTTGATCAATCCTATGCTCCGCAATAACAGCGTTTCGCTTATCATCATTGGGTTCGGCCACTGCGACAAGCTTCATCTCATCAGGATGATTTCTCGCCCAGTCTGCGTAGATATGTTTTCCCCCCCGACTTCCTGCTCCAAGCAGTGCTACTCGAATTGGCTCCATTTCTATCCTCCTAACATTGAAGGCTGCACCTGCATACAGGTGCAACCTATATCAATAATTTAACTTATTTATTTATCTCTGCATTTACGACATCCTCTACCTTTGACAGTCCATCGCCAAGGGAAGGTTGCATAAACACTTTGTCCATCTCATTGTTCAACAACGTGTATACAGGACCTGCATTCTTACTGGAAATTGGGAGTGGATACCCATAGTTGACGGTATCAATAATAGTATCAATATCAAGCCAGTTGTATTCCTCAAAGAAAAGCTCTGCACCACCGGTGTAACAGGGAGCCCAGACCTTGGATAAGATCTCAGCATGTCGTTCAGAGGCAAGGTATGCCAGGAACTTCTTGACTTCCTCAGGGTGCTTGGTTTTTGCCGATGCAACATAGCCAAGGTTGTGGTAGATGGATGCACGCTGTTTTTGCATTGGCATTGGTGCAATACCCATATCTTTGCCAAGAACTTCAGCAAACTGCTTAA
>JDSH01000274.1_pt1 | contig 12125 bp, 14 predicted proteins | sample 199451 | NCBI WGS metagenome assembly JDSH01 (sample SAMN02584198, study PRJNA231836) | bioreactor metagenome | isolation source: continuous culture bioreactor electron acceptor NO2- transfer2 day 38 after... | place: Germany: Bremen | reverse complement strand
CCCTATCAGGCTTTTCCCCCCCTCCCCCCCAGCGTCTGCAATCCTATCAGGACCAAGATAGAATGGAGGAAACACAATTCCTCCAAACCGCCTGGCTGCCCGGATGAACAAACCTTCTGCCTGTAGTGCATCTGCACCCAAGACATTCTGTAGTCCATGCCACTCCAAGGTTCCGAGGGGGGGAATATATCCCACGGGATGTTCAGTCAGCCTCTTTTCAAACTGGGGGGGAACGCTGAGATAGGCATACTGTACACGCGGATCCATTGGATTACCTCCGTCTTTGTTTCATCTTTCCCTTGGTATCATACATGATGTTATCTGCTGCTACATAGGTGTTAAAAAGATTTCCACCACAGGATTCGCACCACGACCACCCAATTGCCAAAGAGAGCGGCACTATCCTATTCTTGTTGTACAGCTTTATTTGGCTCTCGAGTAGGGAGAGAGATCGTTCAACATGCAGGGGGGATCATCTTTGGTGGTAATCACGGCAAACTCATCTCCACCGATACGATACACTTTTCCTACCCCCCCACGGAAACAACGTTCCAGCAGTCCGCTGGTATGCACCAACAGTTCATCACCACTGGTATGTCCATAGGTATCATTGGCCTTTTTCAAGTCATTGACATCACAAACGACAATGGTTGCCGGACCCTTGCATATTCGTTGCAAATCCGAGAGATCCCGCATAAACGTGGTTCGATTCCTTAGTCCTGTAAGCACATCAAACGCATAATACTGCTCTTGCGAGAAGAGATAGAACAACAACAGAGAGAGTGCAATACCAGGCCAGAGCGTAAGGATTGGGGGGGGAAAAGCAATCTGGATGACTGCTCCTACAATCGGAGTTGCAAGAATCAAGAGTAAGAGAGGACGGTCTGATGCTTCGTATCCACGTAGTGTCTTTACCAGATAGACAATACACAATCCATAGTAGAACAACATATTGAGTGTAGCCAATGGAAAAATCGGCCCCCCCCTGTGATATACATTCATGGAATCTACATAGAAGTACCAACCATTGAAATAACTGAGAATACTGAGTATTGCATTAATGGAGAATGGTAGAAACAACCACACGCTTCTATGCTGATACTTTGTGTGAGAAATGTACCTAAACAGAAAATAGCAAACTATAGGTGACAGCCCAAAACCAAGCACATTGGCAATACGGTGGGGGGGAGCAATCTGTGAGGAAACTCCGATATCATCCACCTGATAAGCAAACAACTCGGTACCGATGACAATAAGCAGCATGACAGCAGAGAGGATATACCACCGATTATTCACCTTGCTTTGCATACTGCGGGAAGCCAAAGCTATGGCAAAAATCAGAAGCACCACAGATAGTACATCCAACTCAAGTGTTGCGTTCATAGGCCCTCTCTTGCATCCATGATGCCATAGCACATGTTATTTGCCTAGGGTAGACCTTGCATCTAAAGCAGTACTTTCGTACCATCAAAGATGCAATGAACCCACCACTACCAGAATACCCAGCCTCCAGTTATGCCCTGCACCTCCAGCAACTTCTGCTTAAAAACGGAGTAGTAGATTTTGAGGGAGAGGGAAAAGTACATATAGAGGGGGGGTTCTTCGCTTCAGGCGGAGGTGCCATGTTTGGTGTTCTGGTTGCAATCGACGAGAACGGCAATGAGATACTTCTCAAAGCATTTTCAGGCAGTTGCATGGGGGGGCAACTGAATCTTCCAGGCTGGGTTAACCACGTAGTCGATGAAGAGGCATACAACAAGTACCTCACCCTGTTCGATGCACCGATCAAGGAACTGGGAAGACATGCTGAGGAAGCCTTTACAGAAGAGGAACGCCAGGCACTGCTTGCCAAGCGCTCTGAAATTTCCCGTATGGCCTTATCCTATTATCGAGAACTCTACAGCATAGCCACGATTGAGGGTAAGCGGGTCCGCCTAAAAGACATCTTCCCCCCCGGCGAAAAAGCCCCCCCCACAGGGAGCGGGGGGGACTGCTGTGCCATCAAGCTACTCCAGTATGCTCTTACTCACCGCCTTCGCCCCCCCATCAGCATGGCAGAGTTCTTTTTTTGGAGCCCCCCCTACCAAGGACAGTGGAGGAGACATCTCAGTTTCTACGGTCCTTGCAATGAGAAATGTAGGCCCATCCTTCACGCCATGCTTACCCTGGATATCGTGTATCAAGATTCATATATCATCATTGTGAACAAGGATGCTGGATTACTTTCAGTACCGGGAAAAGGCCCACAGAAAATGGACAGCGTGGAAACCCGCCTCAGAATGCTTATGCCGGACCTTCCCTTGCAGTGCGCAGTCCATAGACTGGATATGGATACCTCCGGTTTGCTCATCCTTGCAAAAACCAAGGAAGCGCATAAAAGAATGAATAGGCAGTTCAGTGAAAAACAGGTAAGCAAAAGATATATTGCGCTTCTGGAGGGGGGGGTCGTAAAACAAGAGAAGGGAGAAATCGAACTACCCTTCCGTCTTGATGTCGAGCATCGACCTCTACAGATTTATGATGAACAGATGGGAAAGTGGGGGGGAACCACACGCTTTCAGAGGGTACGTGTGGAGAGAAGGAGTGATGGTTCACTGGTAACTCGAATGCTCTTCTTTCCTTTGACAGGACGCACCCACCAGCTTAGGTACATAGCGCACATGAAAAAGGTCTTGGACATCCCATCATGGGAGATCGGCTGTATGGGAAAGGGACACAAGACCGCCTCTACCTCCATGCAAAGACAATTGCCTTCCATCATCCGATAACCGGGGGGGTGTGGATGGTGTTCAGTACAGAAGACCCTTTTTAATACTTTCGTGTACCACTAAGGTGTTGTATAGTAGCAATTGGAGGGTCTATGCGGAGAAAAAAAATAATGCAATTTACATCGACTTGGAGAACATCCCTTCGGCTCTGGATCTCAAGCCTCTCTTTGAAGAGCTGACACTTAAGCACAATGACTCCCCCCTGAAGAAGAGAATATCTTTGTTATCAAGATGGCTTGTGGAAATTCTGCTTCCATAAAAAAAATGGAAAAACAGTTGGCGGAATATAACTTCACCATTAGGGATACCCCCCCTTCCATTACCACCAACTACAAGAATCGTGCAGACTTGATCATCAGTCTTGAGGCATTGGAAACCATCATCGTAAACACCCCCCCGGTCATAGACCGTTATGTCTTCATCACCAGTGACAGCGACTTCACGGTCATCATGGAAGCACTACGAAAATATGGCAAGGAAGTCTATCTGGTTACCAAGGAGATGGTAAGTGACAAACCCATCTTCAACAACTGTTGTGATGAAATCCTGATAATTGAATCATTTATGAATAAACCAAAAGCAGAGGAACCGAAGGGCAGTGGACCACCAAAGGCAAAAAAAGAGGAAAAACCTGCTGAGATTATTCATACAAAGAAAATGGACAAACAGGTAGAGGCGCTCATGAAACGGGTAGTGGACTCCTTTGATCCTGATAGCTGGCAGTTGGTGAGCTATGTGGGTGTGAAGTTCCATCAGATGGACAAGAGCCGGATGATTGAACGAAGTAGCTACCGCAGTCTTGGCAACCTGCTCTCAAAACTGGAGAAAGAGAAGTATATCGAGCGCAAACTCAATGATAAGGGACATCCGGAAATTCGGAGGCTCTCGAATTAAGAACTTATGGAAGAGGAATCCGAATGGCTGCTTTCTCACGTGAAAACCATATTCAGAGAATTGTACTTGCATTGGTCTTGATTGTATTTATCATGGCCCTCTATTACGACTCGTTCCTCCAGACCGAACCGCTTTCAAACGGGAAGGTAGTAGCATGGGATGAGCTATGGAGCATTAAAATTGATGGACAGATGTTCGCAGAAGATGTAAAGCTTCCCTATTCTCTGCAGAAACCTGTAACAAACAAGGTAATTTCGCTTCACTATACCATTCCCTCACAACTCCCTGCTGAGAATAGAACCATTGCGTTCAACACCAGCATGGCAAGTGTATTGGTGAAGGTAGATAATGAAACAATATATAGCTTTGAAGGACCCAATAAAGGGTGGGCACTCCCTGTATTTGGAGGTACATACACCCATTTCATCCGTCTCGATGAATCATATCTTGGAAGCGAACTGAGTATTATTTTCGGTTACACCTCCAACAACTCATTCGCTGGGAATTTCAAGCCTGTCTACAATGGGACCAAGACTGATTTACTTTTTCACGAGCTAAGAGAGTGGCCCTCCCTCTTTTTTTGGTTTCTCTCTGCTCTTGATTGGTCTGTTGGTTCTCCTCTTCTCCCTCTCTATCCAGACAGATGAGGAGAGAAAGAGTTTTTTCTACTTTGGTTGGGTATTACTCGCCCTCGGAGGGTGGGTTTTCAGCCAGACACCCAGCAAATTCATACTCTTTAGGAACCCCCCCGCGCTCCCGATGAATCTCAGTTTTGCTGCACTCTTTCTGCTACCTCTCTTCCTGGTCAATTACATCATACACTCATACCCAGTAGGAAAGTGGGCCTCGCCATTCTTGTACATCTCACATTTCTTTGCTTCCTTGTATATCCTGGGAGGTGCCCTACAACTCTTTGGCATCATGCAGTACACCGACCTACTGCTTCCATGCGGGCTTTTCCTAGCGCTCTTCCTTCTCTCTCTTTTTACACTCTTGGTTATTGAATATTACAGGGGGGGAAACCAGGACCTAAAGTCCTTTCTGATTGCTATGGGGGGGTTGCTGCTTTCCTCCATCCTCGCTGAAGTAATCTTGCTTGTTTTAGGCATCTCATTGGATAGTGCCGTTATCCTCCATTTTGGCATGGCAGCCTCGGCTGTTGTGCTCTTCTGGCGTAGTGCCACATTGATGAGAATCAAGACAAAATCAATCTGCAAAGAGCAACTTCTGCTCAGCCTAGCCTACAGTGATGCACTAACCGAGGTAGGGAACCGGGCTGCCTATGACAGGGAAGTTTCGCGTATCCAGTCCTCAAAGGACAAACAGGTATTGGGAATCCTTATGATGGATATCAATGACCTGAAGAAGATCAATGACACCCAAGGGCATACCCAAGGATATGTCCTAAGGGATTTTGCACGTCGATTACAAAAGATTCTCCCCCTCCCGCACGAAGGTTTTCCGCTATGGAGGGGGGGATGAGTTCATTGCTCTTATCAGCGATGTTTCAGAAGAGGAAATACGGAAGTTATCAGACCGCATTCTTACCCACTTCTCCTTTGGAAACAAACTCAACTATCATGTAGCAGTGGGGGGGTTTGACCGATACATTCCCAAGAGAAAGGACCGGTTCCATCAGTGTGTTGGACGTGCAGATGAAGCCATGTATGCATGCAAGCATTCCATGAAACAACCAGCTTCAGCTACTTGACCTAGAAGCCAATCTGGGGGGGGCACCCTGTGCCTAGGAGGCTTCTATGAAACGAACACTGCTTCTCTCCCTGCTTTGCATGTGCCTGTTGCCTGTATTTGGCAGCACTACCCTGGGTGGAAGTTCGGGCTATATTGTAGTTCCGAGTGCTGAAGTTGCTCCCAGCAAGGCAAACAGCTCAGTCAGTACTGCATATTCAGCTACCATGACCAATAACGGGGGGGTGATCCATATACCTTCAATCCTGTTGTCGTTCTCGGACTCTGTTGAGACGAGTTTTGCCGTTGATATCGGAAATGATATCGACCTCCTGCTCAATGGAAAATGGAGATTTGCTAAACGAGAAACCACCAGTTTTGCTGCAGGTTTGCTCGCCCAAATCAGTGGAGTATCAGAGACAAATGTTTTTTTCCGCCCAGCTCTATGTCGCGTCAACCTTCGAGAGTTCCATCATGGACCTCCCGTCAAAGACAACAATCCGTCTCGGCTACACCTTCAAAGAGCCCTTGAACAGCAATATTGATTTTGCTCTTGCCTTCCAAACTCCATTCTTTCCTGAGGTATTCAAGGAGAAGGTAGATTTCCTCATGGACTTCGGCAATGTCAGCTATAGCGCCACACCATCTGCAGGAAATGCAGGTGACAGAGGATTGATCAACATTGCCTTACGCCTGCTTCCCATCGAATTCCTCAATTCCACCTATTTCGGCCTTGATATCAGGGCACTTGATCTGTTTGACCATAAAGGAAGAGCACTGAGCATCGGTGCCACAATTTCATTCAGACCACAGTGATTTTGAAGGAAGGCCAGTGCTTTTTTTGCACCGGCCTTCTCATCCATTATTCAATTTCCACGACCTTGATCATATTGGTCTTACCACTGCTGCCTACTGGAACCCCCCCGGCAGTAATTACCACGGTATCTCCTTGTTTCACCAACCCCCTGTTTCTGCAAATAGTTTGGAGCGTATGCCAGCAACTCATCAACACTTGCAAGCTGCTCGATAAGGATTGGGGGGGTGACTCCCCCCCAGCTCAATGCCAGGTAGGTTACCACCTCCGGTAAGGGAGAAAATGCGATAATAGGTATTGAAGGTCGGAATTTCGCAATCAACCGAGCGGTAGAACCTGTTTGCGTAAAGCAGGCAATGAAGGTTGCCCCCCCTACCGAGAGGGAAAGTTCACGGGTTGCAAGTCCAACTGCTTCAGTCGTTGTAATCTTTCGATCTGGATCCAGCATACTGATCTGATTGAACACCTGCTTCTGAAACATATCACTACGCTCAGCCAAACTGGCAATCCGACTCATTGTAGTCACTGCCTGCAAGGGATATTCCCCCCCCGCAGCGGTTTCTCCACTGAGCATCACAGCGCTTGTCCCATCCAGTACCGCATTTGCCACGTCATTTGTTTCAGCCCTGGTAGGTTTGGGATTGTGCATCATTGATTCCAGCATCTGCGTTGCGGTAATGACAGGGAGCCCACGATCGATGCAGGACCTGATGATAGCCTTCTGGATCAGGGGGGGAACTTCTTCAGCCGGTGCTTCCACCCCCCCCAAGTCTCCTCGGGCAATCATGATTACGCTCGACTCATCCATGATCTCCTGCAGGTTGGTTACTGCCTCTGGTTTCTCAATCTTACTGATAATGGGGGGGATGGTTCTGCCGTAAGAGGCCATCATATGCTCTTTCAAAGCCTTAACATCTTTCCCGCTACGAACGAAAGAGAGAGTACATAGTCAAGGTTGTTCTTGAAGCAAATGCCAAATCTCTCTTGTCCTTTTCCGTAAATGAGCTCAAGTGGCGCAATGGTACCTCTGGAAGGTTTACTCCTTTTCGGGGGGGGAGAAGAACTCCTTCCTCAATCAAGGAACAATGAATGTTTTTTTCCTTCAATTTTTTTTCCACGACAAGGGAGACCAATCCATCATTGATCAATATGCGTTGCCCTACCTGGATCTCTTCATGCAGGAATGGGTAGTCGATACTGATGCGCTCTCTGGTCCCAATACAAGGCTCAGTGGTCAGGGTAATTTTTTTCTCCCTTTTGCAGGACATACATCTCTTCCTGTAACTGCCCAAGACGAATCTTTGGTCCTTGCAGGTCCATGAAGACTGTTACAGGAAAACCCAACTCCTTGCTTGCCTGTCTGACGTAGTCAAACCGCTTTTGCTGTTCTTCATGCGAACCATGACTGAAATTCAGCCTGATCACACGGCATCCTGCTTCCAAAATGGCTTTGACCATCGAATACGTCTCACTTGCTGGTCCCAATGTGGCAACAATCTTGGTATAGGTCATATTCCTGCCTCCTATGAGTATCATGAGGTGAACTATACTGATTTGTAAAGCATAATCCCCCCGCTTGGGTGAGAAGAGAATCACCCGTATAGGTGACACGAATACTCTCATCAGGCGATTGTTTTCCCATATCCAAGCACTAGCATGAAAGCATGAGTAGGCATATTGTTCGTAGCTGGATCATTATTGCTGTTTCACTTCTTTTCAGCCTTATCTGCATCAGCAGTATAGGAAGGCTCCATATTGACAGCTCAACCGATGCATTTATTCCCAAGGCACATCCAGTTGTAGCAACCAATGAGAAGATTGAGGAACGATTTGGCTCTCTTGACTCGGTTGTGGTAAGTCTGTACGCTCCTCACACAATCCTGAAGGGAGAGTACCTTGAACAGCTTTCTTCACTGACAAAACAGATAGAAGTACTGGATGGCGTCAAGCAAGCTTCAAGCCTGGCAAATCTCAAACATCTGGAACCATCATCCGAGGGAGTTGCGGTTGTCCCTCTCTATGATGGGGGGGATATAGGACGGATAGAGGAGCGTATCGCGTCTTGGCCCTCTTTCTATGAAGGAACTTTCATCTCTGAAGACCATCAGGTACTCTCCATTCTGATCCAGACCACACGAGAATACGATGCGACTCTCTTGCTCTCCAATCTCAGGGAGCTATTGCTCCCCCCCCTTGAGGGACTGGAGTTCTCTCTTCTTGGGCTACCCGCTGTTACCGAGGAGATTGAGAGGAGCTTGCTCAGTGACCTGGCAATTCTTGCTCCGATAGTTGCTCTGTTGATTATCCTCGTGCTCTACCTTTTCCTCCGAAGAATTGACGCAGTGCTGCTCTCTCTTGTTCCCCCCCTTGTGTTCAGTAGCTCCCTGACCCTGGGGGGGATCATGGCATGGACGGGTATCACCGTAACCATGGCAACGATGCTCGTTCCAGTCCTTCTGCTCATCGTAGGGAGTGCTTATACTGTTCATATATTCAGCCATTTCTACCAAGAATATGATGGAAGGAATATTGAGGAAACCCTACAGAAAGTAGTGCACACCAATACCTATCCCATTATTGGTGCTGCAGCAACGACTGCCTTTGCATTCCTTGCCCAACTCTCAAGTCCTCTTGGCCCATTCAGGACATTCGGTTTACTCAGTTTCATTGGTGTGGTAGCCTGTGCAGGTAGCTCACTCATCCTGCTTCCCGCCCTGATCAGGTCGTGTATCAGGTAAAGATTCCAAAACCACGAAGAGAGAGCAAACCCCCCCAAACTGTTTTCCTCGTACGCTTTGCGCTGAAGGCTTCCAACAAGTGGGGGGGTAAGCTGACTATCGCACTCTTCTTGCTTATGATCATCGCCATCCTCCCACTTTCCTACATGTCATTACAGGAAGGTACAAACATGCTTGCATTCTTCAGACCTTCCTCTACCCTCGTGAAAATGAACAACCGATACAACCAGGCAATGCAAGGGTCCTTCTCCCTCTCAGTGATGATAACCCCCCCCTGAAGGCACTGCTACACTCAGCCCGAAGGTCCTGAAAACGATTGAAAACGCCATAGAAACGATAGAAGAGGAACCCACAGTTGGCGGCGTTCAGTCCATCCTACCTTTTATTAAACGCATGAATCAGTTGCTTGGACCTGCTGAGGGAGCGATAGTGGAAACGGTACAGGATGAACCGGTATTTGACTTTTTCTCCGGTCCACTCTCCAGCGAAGAATCTACTACCAACCCAACAGCAACCAAGCAACTTGAAAGCGGAGGCAAAGGATCTTATGAGATTCCCAGTGACCCAGCAAAGTATGGCCTTTCCTCAGAGGAGGAACTGAGCCATCTTATCGCCCAGTATCTGCTGTTGTACAGCTCATCCCTGGATAGCTTCATCGACGATCCTTTGGAACCGGATTCCACCCTTTTCACCATATTGCTCAAGGAATCACATACTGAAACACTCCGCTTGATCTCAACCAAACTTCCCACCCTCTTTCCTTCAACATGGACCGTGGAGATTGGAGGAGGAGAGGCAGTAAGCCTTGCCCTGACTGACTTGGTCACCAAGAGTCAGATCATCAGTCTCTTCAGCTCTCTTATTGCTGTCTGGATACTGGTACTTATCACGCTCCGTTCTGCAAAACTTGCAACACTTGCCCTACTTCCCTGCCTCTTTGCCCTCTCTTCAGTATTCCTAGCCATGGCAGTTTTCTCTATCAAGTTGGACATCATCACCAGTCTCATTGCAGCCCTCTCCATCGGTATTGGGGGGGTGGACTATGCCATCCACCTGCTCTCAGCTTTCTTGCGCAACAAGCACTCCCTCGAAGAGATACTGATGACCACCGGAAAAGCAATTTTGGCTAATGCTGCATCGGTGGCGGTTGGATTCAGCGGCCTTTTATTCAGTCGTTTCCTTCCGATTGCAAACCTTGGCCTGCTCTTCTGTATCGCCATGATTTCAGCTAGCTCTGCTGCACTCTTATTATTGGTGGCTCTACAGGTCCATCTCCCCCCCAAACTATTCAACACTTCCAGGAGGAAATCATGAAACGATTCATCTCACTGTTCTCTATACTCTGCCTTGGATGTTCACTTGCAATTTTCAGCTCACCGACGGCTGACCAGATCATGGAGCAGGTACTCGAGAAACAGAGTGCGTCGTCTTCAGCACTCGATATCAGACTTACCTTGATCGACAGGTCAGGAAGCTCAAGGGAAAGACGACTACAAACACTTAGCACAACTAAGGATGGCAGAACATCCACGCTGACTGTATTCCTCTCCCCCCCAGAGAGTGTACGTAACACACGCTTCCTATCCATTGAAGGGACAGATGGAAATACAGAACAGTGGATTTTCCTCCCCCCCTCTCTTAAGCGGATCAGGAAAATTGCAGGCACCGAGGAAGCAGGCTCATTCATGGGTAGTGATTTCTCCTATAGCGATATGGCTTCAACCACCTATGATACTGGTCAAGCAGATCATCATCTCATTTCAGAGGATAGTACAAGCTATACTGTTGAATCGATTCCCCCCCATGAGGTGAAAGCCTATGGCAAAACCATCACCATTGTTGACAGGGAAACCTATTTACCCCCCCTGGAGGTTCAGTTTTATGAACATGACGGGAACACGATTGTGAAAACACTGACCACTGAAGCTATAGATATGCTCTCTGGTCGTCCGGTCAGTACGACCATGGTCATGAAAACCCATTCCAGTTCGCACACCACACGATTGGAGATTCTCCAAGCAAGCTATGACATTCCTCTTCCTGAGGGATACTTTACCACCAGATTTCTGGAAACAGGGAGGCTCTGATGAAACGAATCATTCTAACTACCGTCCTGCTGATTGCAACAGCAGCACTACTCTTTGCCTTTGACATTTTTGCAGATGAAGAGAAGCCTGATAGAAACTTCTATCTACAAAAAGAGACATCCCTAGCTATCTATCGTGATAAAACGCTGGAACCACAATTGCTCCTCGATATCTCAGTCGATTATGAGAATGAAACCTATAGAGCACAAACCACATTGCAATTTGATGCTGCTTCGAGCGAGCTTACAGCAAACACCTCTCTATCAGTATTTTTAGGGGGGGCAACCAAATGCTTACAACCGGCTGGATAACCCACCCTTGGGGGGGAAGTGCCTCCCTCACCCATGTCGTGGATGTGCTTAATGCACAGGACCTCAGTGGTGGTATTAAAGATGACCTTGAAGCAATGAAACGGCCGGAACTGATGCTCTCTTTGACAACTTACTGGGAACGTAGTTCCCTGGATGTCGTTCTGAAACCAGGATTTCTCCCTACTACCCTGGATAATACAGGACGTTGGTCGCTTATACCGGCACAATTCTCATCAGTGACTTTGGATGAGGAAGAAACTGCAAAACTAGAGAAGAGTGGAGGTGGAGCACGCTACCGAATCCGCTCACGGGCGATCGACCTTGGATTTATCTACTTCAATGGGTACTGGCCTCAAAGCGGTTACACCAACATCACCTTCGACCCTTCGACCTTTGCTATAACTGGGGGGGCAGAGACCATCCATACCCGTTATCAACTTATTGGACTAGAATCGAGTAGCTTGTTTGGGCCCCCCCTTACACTTGCCCTAGAGGGTGGTTTCTTTCTCAGTGAGGATACCGATGGGAGTGACCCAGGATTATACAATAGCAAATGGGCATACTTAGCAGAGCTCTCGTATACCCATAGTGCAAGTGGTACGTTTCTGGCAGTTGCCTACCAAGGACACTATGTGCTGCACTTCCCATCCTCCCCCCCGATGGATGTTGATGTTCTATCTTCCTATGATGGGAAGGCCTATGCCAACACACTCCTGGCGGCCGCAGAACTCACATTCCTGCAGGAAAAACTTACATGTAGGGTGGCTGGAACCTACCAGATTGAAAGCACCGGGTATCTCATTCTTGGATCAGCCACCTATGCC
>JDSH01000273.1_pt1 | contig 12167 bp, 17 predicted proteins | sample 199451 | NCBI WGS metagenome assembly JDSH01 (sample SAMN02584198, study PRJNA231836) | bioreactor metagenome | isolation source: continuous culture bioreactor electron acceptor NO2- transfer2 day 38 after... | place: Germany: Bremen | reverse complement strand
CCCGAAATTTCGGAGGCCATGGATGGCCGGAGAGAAGCGCACAGGGATGTGCTTGTAGCGGTTTCGGGAAAGGGCTTCCAGCCAGTGCCATTCTCCAAAACCATCAGGCTAGGGGGGGTACACCACCTCCCAACCTTTATCCCCCCCAGACCGCTTCGGACACCAGCCCCCCCCAGGCCTCGTCGAAATCACTCGTCGGCAAGCGCGAAAACGAAGACCGTACAAAGCGCTGAATCCGGCCTTCCACGAACACCATGACAAAGTCCGCACCACGGGCAGCCGTGGTTCTGGGCCGCAGTCCCTGGCGGATTTCGCCTTCTTTCAGGGTCTGGCGAATCTGGGTTTCCAGCCGTTCAAAGAACTGGGATGCCCGCTTTCTCAGGGATTCATCCTCCCCCCCCATCAGCGCATCGCCAGTCAGCACACAGCAAAGGCCCGGATTACGCTCGGCAAACACCAGCACCAGATGCGACAGCTGCTGCAGGCGCACGCGCACATCCTCCTGTTCCTGCAGAATCACCTGGCAACGGGAAAAAAACCGCCTCCTCGGCAAATTCGATCAGCGCCTCAAACATTTTGCGCTTGCTGGGAAAATGCCGGTACAAGGCCGCTTCGGTAACGCCCACGGTTTTGGCCAGGCCAGCCGTGGTGATTCGGGCACCGGGATCGCTTTGCAACAGCTCGACTAGCGCCTGGAGAATAGACTCCCGGCGACTGGGTTTCTGGTTGGTCATGACAGGACTACAGCGCTCTGAAATTCTGGTTTTGGTTTTATATGCCTCCCCCCCGGCGAGGAGGGACTTTTCAGAAAAAAAAGTGCCGTCGATCGGTGACGAGGCACTGGCATACAGTTTCTTGGGCATACGGCCGGCGAGGTAGGCTTCACGGCCGGATTCGATGGCCAGGCGCATGGCATTGGCCATTCTGATCGGGTCTTTGGCCTGGGCGATCGCGGTGTTCATCAGCACGCCGTCACAGCCCAGCTCCATGGCAATGGTAGCGTCCGAGGCCGTACCAACACCCGCATCCACCAGCACCGGCACCTTGGCGTTCTCGACAATCAGCCGGATGTTGTAGCGGTTCTGGATACCCAGGCCGGAGCCAATCGGCGCCCCCCCCAGAGGCATGATGGCCACGCAGCCCATTTCTTCCAGGCGCATGGCCAGCAGAGGGTCGTCCGAGCAGTACACCATCACCTTGAAGCCATCCTTGATCAGCTCTTCAGCCGCGATCAGGGTTTCCGGCATGTTGGGGGGGTACAGGGTTTTATGTTCGCCCAGCACTTCCAGTTTGACCAGATCGTGGCCATCCAGCAGTTCCCGGGCCAGCTTGCAGGTGCGGACCGCATCTTTGGCGGTGTAGCAGCCGGCAGTATTGGGCAGGATGGTGTAGCTTTCCGGGGGGGAAATCACGTCCAGCAGATTGGGTTCATCCGGGTTCTGGCCCAGGTTGGTACGGCGTACGGCCACAGTCACGATCTCGGCACCACTGGCCTCGATAGCATGGCCGGTTTCCATCAGGTCGTGGTATTTGCCAGTGCCCACCAACAAGCGGGACTGGTAAACCTTGCCGGCGATTTCCAGGGGGGGTTTGTCTTCGGGGGGGAGCTGAATCTCTGGTGTCTCTGTCATAACCTGCCTGAGTTATCTGGATAAAGTAAGAGCGGGAACCGCCTGGCTCTGATGAGGTATCAACCACCACCGATGGCGTGGACCACTTCCACCCGGTCACCTTCATTCAGGGTGAACTGCGGGTGCTGGCTGCGGGGGGGCACAATGTCTTCGTTTACCTCCACCGCCAGGCGTTTCCCGGTCAGGGTGAGTTGTTCTATCAGGCGGCAATGGTCGCTCCGCTCGGGAGTTCCATCGCCTCGCCATTCACCTGTACCAACATGGTTACCATTGCCTCCGTTACTTCTTCAGGGCTGCGACAATCAGCAACACCCAGCCCACCATAAAGCAGACGCCGCCCACCGGTGTCACCGGGCCCAGCCAATGGATTCCTGTCAGAACCAGCAGGTAGAGACTGCCACTGAACAACATCATGCCGGCAAGCCAGAATCCACAGGCCAGGGTCAGCAGGTTCCCCCCCGACAGGCCAAGCGCCGGCATCAGGCTAACGGCCACCAAAGCCAGGGCATGGTACATCTGGTAGCTGACAGCCGTCTGGAACACCTCAAGGCCACGTTCAGACACCACATGGCGCAGGCCATGAGCACCGAAAGCGCCAGCCATAACGGCCAGCAGCCGGCGACGGCGCCGGCGACAAGTGCCCAGCGTACAATCCGGGTTCCGGGGGGGTCAGCCGCAGTCACAGTGGATTTTCTCTCCGGTATCGAGATTCATCATGGTCAGGGCGCCGCCCCCCCATACACACCCGGTGTCCAGCCCGATAAACCGGTCGCTGCCGGTGTTGCCTTCCAGCGCAGCCCAGTGGCCAAACACCACTTTCACATCGTCCTGACGGGGGGGATAGGTAAACCAGGGGGGGGCATAGCCCTCAGGCGCCTGATCGGCCGACTCTTTGGTAGCCAGTTCCAGGCGGCCGTCGCTGGCAATAAAACGCATGCGGGTAAAATAATTGGTAATCACTCGCCAGCGATCCATACCGGTGAGGGTATCACACCAGGCTTCAGGCTGATTGCCATACATTTGGCTGAAATATTCGCCCGCCTGGTCGTCCCGGATCACGGCTTCCACTTCCCGGGCACAGGCCACGGCCTGCTCCACACTCCAGATGTGCGGCAGGCGGCATGGGCCATCACCAGGTTTCGGCCGGCGTCGTGCAGGCACAGATGCTGCTGGCGCAGCCACTGGATCAGCCGGTCGTGATCCGGTGCGTCCAGAATGTCATGCAACGTATCCTTGCGCTTCGGGCTGTGGCCCCCCCCAAGCGCGACCGCCAGCAGATGCAGGTCGTGGTTGCCCAGTACCACGACGGCGGCATCGCCCAGGCTTTCGATGTAGCGCAGGGTTTCCAGTGATGACGGGCCGCGGTTAATCAGATCACCGGCCACCCAGAGCCGGTCACGGGACGGCGAAAAATCGACTTTCGCCAGCACATCCCGCAGGCGATCGTAGCAACCCTGAATATCGCCGATGGCGTAGTCAGTCATCACTTACCTCGTTGTCGTCTGCCTGCAGCTTACCAGTGTCTGCCAGCAAATCCGCGATCCTGACATAGTCGGCCAGGCCCAGGTTTTCCGGGCGCAGGCCATCGTTGATTCCGAGGGACTTCAGCTGTTCTACGGTAACCATGGCCGCCAGCGCCTTGCGCAGGGTTTTTCGGCGGGCATTGAACGCGGTGCGTACCACTGCCTGCAGCGTTTTCAGGTCTTTCGCGGGGGGGTACGGCAGTTCCTTGTGGGGGGGCACCAGGCGGACAATGGCGGAGTCCACTTTCGGGGGGGCCGGGCGGAAGGCGCCAGGGCCTACTTCGAACAGCGGCTGCACCTTGCAGAAATACTGGGCCATGATACCCAGGCGGCCGTAATTGTTGTCGCCCGGTACCGCCGCCAGCCGCTGCACCACTTCCTTCTGCAACATGAAGTGCATGTCCTGCACCACACCGCTCTGGGACAGCAGATGAAAGATCAGCGGGGGGGTGGAGATGTTGTAAGGCAGGTTGCCGACAATGCGCAAAGGCCGGTCACTCACCAACTGGCTGAAATCGAAACTGAGGGCATCGGCCTCGTGAATCCGGAATTCCGGGTAGTTGAAGAACTTGGTGCGCAGCACCGGAATCAGGTCCCGGTCCAGTTCCACCACCTGCAAACGGGGGGGATTGATGGCAAGGATTTCTTCGGTAATAGCCCCCCCCAGACCGGGGGGGCCGATTTCAACAATCGAGTCTTTCGGCTTGGGATTGATCGCGCGCACGATGCGTTCTATCACACCGGGATCATGCAGGAAGTTCTGGCCAAACCGTTTACGGGCCTGGTGCCCGTGTTTGTTGCTCATGAGAGTTCTCCGGCCCCCCCTGTGGCTTTACGGCACTGGGCCATCTGCTCGCCCACACGGATAGCGGTATGCAGGCTGCCCGCATCGGCCTTGCCCGTGCCAGCCAGATCCAGGGCAGTGCCATGGTCAACCGAGGTACGGACAATGGGCAAGCCCAGGGTGATATTAACGGCCCGGCCAAAGCCCTGGAATTTCAGTACCGGCAGGCCCTGATCGTGATACATGGCCAATACCGCATCGGCATTGTCGAGCCAGTGCGGGGGGGTGAACAGGGTGTCCGCCGGCAACGGCCCGGTCAGTTGAATTCCCTCGGCCCGCAGCTGTTCGAGGGTCGGCTCAATCACCTCAATTTCTTCCCGCCCCCCCAGATGGCCCCCCCCTTCACCGGCGTGGGGGGGATCAGGCCAGCCACCAGAATGCGCGGCTGATCAATACCAAAAAAAGGCTTTCAGGTCCGCATTCAGAATGCGCGTAACCTGAATCAGCCGGTCCGGTGTAATGGCCGCAGAAACGTCTTTCAGGGGGGGTAAGTGGGTGGTTACCAATGCCACCCGGAGTTCTTCCGTGGCCAGCATCATCACCACCCGTTCCACGCCACACAGCTCCTGCAGGAATTCGGTATGGCCACTGAAGACGATGCCGGCTTCGTTAATAACGCCCTTGTGCACAGGCGCGGTCACCATGCCGTCGAAATCGCCATTCAGGCAACCCCCCCGGGCGGCGATGGTCAGGGTGTCCAGGACGTACTGACTGTTACCCTTATCAAGCCGGCCGGCCACCGTGGAACCACAACCTTCAACATGTCGTACCGATAAATGACCCGCCCGGGTTGCTGCCGCTACACCTGGCTGCCAGTCATGCAGCTCAATCTGGAGCCCGAGCTGGCTGGCCCTGTCTCGTAGCAGTTCGCGGCTGGCAATCACCACCAGGCCGGCGTCCCGGCTCCCGGTTGCCAGTTGCAGGCACAGTTCCGGGCCGATGCCGGCCGGTTCGCCGGCAGTGAGTGCCAGGATCACCGGTGTGCTCATGACGGGTTTGCTTCCTCGCTCTCCGGGTTCATATCGGCATATTCACCCTTGAACTCAACAAAGGCTTCGTCCCGAATCTCACGCAGCCAGTTCTGCAATTCCAGCTCGAATTTCCGCATATAGATGGCCTGACGAGCCTGGGACTCGCGATTCTGTTCGGTCACGTCCTGGCGCCGGCGCTCCTCCACCTGCAGGATGTGCCAGCCAAACTGGGACCGGAAAGGCCCGAAATATTCGCCCACCTGCGCCTGATTCATGGCTTCTTCAAAAGCGGGCACCATCTGGCCCGGGCTTACCCAGCCAGATTACCGCCGTCCGAGCCGGAGACCGGATCGTCCGAGCGTTCACGGGCCAGATCGGCAAAGTCGGCGCCATCCTGCAACTGCTGGTAGATCTCGCGAATGCGCTGCTCCGCCTGCACATCGGTCACCGCTTCGGAAGGCCGTACCAAGATATGCCGGACCCGGTGCTGCTGGATGAATTGCTGCTGCTCACCGCCGCGCTTGTCCATCACCATCACCAGATGAAAACCACTGTTGTTTTCCAGCACCTGCGAAGGCTCACCAACTTCCAGATCCGGTACCACCGGTGCGACCAGTGAGGGCAACTGGCTTTCAGATCGCCAGCCCATGTCGCCCCCCCCTTCCAGGGCGTTGCTGGCATCGGATTCGGCAACCGCTACTTCCCGGAAGTCCCGACCGTTGGCAATCTGCTGGCGCAAGGCCTGTGCTGTCTCCCGGGCCTCATCCACCGACGCTTCGCTGGCCGGGTCGTCAACTTCGATAAAGATATAGGCCAGACGGTATTCGGCATCGGTACTGCCGTTGGCTTGCTGGGCCTGGAGATAGTTTTCCACTTCCCGGTCGGTAACGCGTACCCGGTTACCTACGCGACGCTGCTGCACCCGGCTGGTCAGCATTTCATTGCGGATCTGCTCCCGGGCCTGCTGATAGGTCACCCCCCCTTCTTCCGCCAGCTGGCCTTCGAATTCGGCCAGGGTCATGCCGTTGCTGCGGGCAATATTGGCCAGGGTCTCGTTCAGCTCGTTGTCGCTGATGCGCATGCCCATCTGGTCGGCCATCTGCAGCTGCAGGGATTCCTGAATCAGTTGGTCCAGTACCCGCTGCTCAAGCAGTTCCCGGGGGGGCGGCAGACCAGTGCCCTGCGCGCTCAGGCGACCGACAATGGTATTGATACGGGCGTCCAGCTCACTCTGGAGGATCACCTCGTCATCCACGATCGCAACCACACGGTCCAGCAGTTTTCGTTCGGCCTGAGCAGTCACTGACAGCACCACCATGGCCAGTGTCAGCAGAATTGTCAGTCCGTGGCGGACAGTCGCCTTCATAATCACCTCTTGGTTTGTAAAATCGTGATCGCAGCCGGGTCGGCCTGCAGATTCGGGTTCGTTCAACGGCGCGGGTTTCCGAACCTCCGGCGCTCGCGCTCGTCGTAGCCGTAGATGGCGTCCGCGATGTTGTCGGATGCACCGCCACTGCCGCCCAGACCTTTCAGTTCAATCCGGAACAGCAAGCGGGTGTCCAGTTCTTCGTCATCAGTCAGGTAGTTCTGGTGCACCACCTGAAAACTCCAGCAGCAGTTGTTATATTCCAGACCGGCAAGGGTGCCCACGGTTCGGTCGAGCTCAGAATCCCAGACCCAGCGACCAATGGCACTGACCTGGTCCGTTACCGGAAAGACCGTTCCAATGTCGGTTTGTTCCAGCTCATCCGGCCGGCTGTAGGTATGTCCGAGTGTCGCCAGGTAACGATAATCCTCGGAGTGGAAAATCAGCTGGCTGCGGCCCTCTTCGGTTTTCCGGGTTTCGTGATCCCACAGCAGGGAAGAACGAAGCTCCAGATTGTCGATGGGGGGGTTCAGCACCAACTCGCCCGCCAGCGGTGAGCGGCTCCGGTCGGATGCGCCCTCGCCAAACAGATCCACTTCACGATCTTCGAAATAGCGCACCTGGCCAACACTCACCCGAGCCCGCTCCGCCCCCCCGGTCAGGAGGTCATTGAAACGACTGGTGAGCGCCACCGTCAACTGGTTGGCGTCACCGACCCGATCCCCCCCGCCGGTAAACCGGTCCCGCCGGAACAGCTGGTCAAAGCGGAAACTGCGGATGCCGGTATCAAAATCCGGGATATAGTTCTGATCGGATTCGGCAACGGCCCAGGCGTAATACAGCCGGGGGGGCTCCAGGGTCTGGTTGTAGGGTACGTCAAACAGGCTGGATCGACGATCAAAGTACAAACCATTGTCCCACTCGAACACCGGCACGGTGCGGTCAAAGCCGGCGTCACCCAGGGTGTAGTCATCCAGCTCGTAGCGGGTGTAGTCGAGGCTGACCGAGGGACGACTGAAGCCCCCCCAGAGCGCCCTCATGGGCAACGCCAGTTCGGGAATCGCCCGTAACCGCTGGCCGTTGGCCTTGTCCAGGCCGGTAAGGTTCTCATTGTCCCGGTAGAACCAGGTGTACTGGCTTTCCAGGCTGGCCTCAAGCCAGCCGGCTTCCAGCGAGCCACCGTAGATCACTTCCGGCAACTGGGCATAGGCTTATCAACGTCGGCGATACGGTCAGGGATGGTCTGGTAGCCGTTCAGGTACGTTTCAAAGTACTGATTGGCTCCGTAGTAACGAACACCACCCCCCCGACGCTGAAGATGCGTCGCCTGGTCTATTTCGAGACTGCGATTCAGATCGCTCAGATAATCCTCATCTGAAATCACCGAGTAATCGCCGTAGCCGCTCCAGCCTCCGCCAAATGCCGCCCGGGTGGTGAAATCAAGAGCCCAGCGCTCGCCATTTTCACCCGGATTTTCATCCCGAAAAGCAGAATCATTGTCGATATACCCCCCCAGCTGCAGCACCGATTCGCCATACTGACTGAGGTAGCGCCCCCCCTCCACTTCCGTGAACAGGCCGCGACCGTGGATATACTGCGGTGTGAGGGTGGCATCATAATGGGGGGGTGCCAGATTCAGATAGTACGGCAAGGCCAGATAAGCCCCCCCGCTACCAGCGCTGGACGAGCCAAACTGGGGGGGATACAGGAAACCGGTCTTGCGGCGGTCATCAATCGGGAAGGTAATGTAAGGCCAGTAGAATACCGGCGCATCCAACACTTCCAGCCGCACGTGCCGTGCAGTACCAAAACCTTCCGCCTGATCCAGCTCGATGTCCGATGCCACAATCGACCAGTCGTTCTGGCCCGGACCACAGGTAGTGATCATGCCATCGGAGATAACCACCTGGCTTTCACTGACCCTGGACAGGGATGAGGCCTCGCCCCCCTGAGTTCCGACTCGTGCAGGAGAAACGTGGCCGTGTTGATATCCAGTTGCCCGGACTGGGTAGAATAGTTCGCGTCCTGCCCGGTCAGCAGAAAGCCTTCACCTCGGCTGACCAGCGGTCCTTGCAGTTGCAATTCGCCGGACTGCTGGTTGTACCGTGCCTCCGCGCCGGTCGCCTGGAACGGACCCTGGCGCAGGCGCACATCACCCTGCAGGTAGAGTTCGCTATCCAGTTCATAGCGGGCGTTCAGGGCACTGGCTTCCAGTGGCATGGAACCCTCAATGCCCTCGCCCGGCACCACGCGCCATCGCCGCCAACCGTGCCAGGCAGATAACCTCCCTCGCAGAATACCGGCAGCCGACCGGCCACCTCTGGCGGTAATTCACTGCGCGGGCGCAGTCAATCTCAGCGGCGCTGGGGGGGCTGCTACCCGCCCCCCCCTCGGCACGTACGCCACTCGCTGCCAATGCCACGATGACGGCCAGGCTTGAAAGCCGGAACCTGGCGCACAACAGGGAGGAGCAATGGCTGGGCACGTTGACGAAATTCCTGTTCCATTTGAATGATGGCTGGGCGTAAGGGCACCTAGTTTACACGCGCCCTCAAGGCTTGTTAACGGAAAGCCCGCTGCAATTCCGTTTTACCCTCTTTATACTCCGGTGCAGAGAGTGCCCGGTTAACGCGCCGGCCATCATCCACCGATCCAGGAATGCTGATCTGACCATGGATAACCGTTTGCAGTTGCTGACCCGCTGGGTCAGGCAAATTCCCGGCTTCTCGGCCGCCAGCCCGACACCGGTTTCCGGCGACGCCAGTTTTCGACGGTACTTCCGGGTCTGGAAAGACGTGCCGGGCGGGCAACCCGCCCCCCCCTTCATTGTGATGGATGCTCCACCGGAGCACGAGGACTGCGTTCCGTTTGTGGCCATCGCCCAGCACTGGCATCAACACGGTATCGCCGTGCCCGCCATTGCCGCCGAGGATCTTGAGCAGGGTTTTCTGTTACTGGAAGACCTGGGCGATCTGCTGATGTTAACGGCCCTGGAACAGGGCGATGTGGACACCCTGTATCGGGCCGCGCTGAACGAACTGGCGCGTATTGCCGGGCTGGACGACCCGGCAGACTACCCACTGCCCGCCTATGACCAAGCCCTGCTCGACCGGGAGATGGCGCTATTCCCGGACTGGCTGCTGGAAAAACACCTGAGGCTGGAACTCGACAACCAGGAACGGGCGCTGCTGGACACCGCCTTCGGCCTGCTCCGGGAGAGTGCCCTGGCGCAGCCGGAAGTCACCGTGCACCGCGATTACCACTCCCGCAATCTTCTGGTCCGTGATAGCCAGACGGTTCCCGGCGTGATCGATTTTCAGGATGCCGTACGCGGCCCCCCATCACCTATGATGCCGTCTCCCTGCTCAAAGACTGCTACGTGCGCTGGCCGGAACAGCGACTGGCAAGCTGGCTGGAGCATTTTCGTAACGCCAGCCAGCAGGCCGGTTTGCACCGCGCTGATGCAGATACTTTCCGGCAGTGGTTTGAGCTCATGGGCATGCAGCGCCATCTGAAAGCCGCCGGCATTTTTGCCCGCCTCGCCATTCGCGACGGCAAGACCGGCTACCTGGCTGACATTCCCCCCCGCACCGTCAGTTATCTGCGAGATGCCAGCGCCCGGCAACCAGCTTCCGGCATTTTCACGAGTGGCTCTGCAGCACCGTGATTCCGGCCATCGAACAGCGCATTGGCCCGCTGCCGGAGCCGGGAGTTCGCTGACCATGAAGGCTATGATTCTCGCCGCCGGCAAAGGCGAGCGTATGCGCCCGCTGACCCTGACCACCCCCCCCAAGCCGTTGCTGTCAGCCGGGGGGGGCAGCCCCCCTGATCGTTCATCATATCGAGCGCCTGCGCGACGCCGGTTTCAGCGACATTGTGATCAACCATGCCTGGCTGGGGGGGGAACAGATTGAAGCCCGGCTGGGGGGGGATGGCGAGGCCTTTGGTGTCAGCATTCGCTACTCTGCAGAGGGTGAACCGCTGGAAACCGCCGGTGGCATCATCCGGGCCCTGCCTCTGCTGACCGACGCGGGCGACGACTGGTTCCTGGTGGTCAACGGTGACATCTGGAGCGATTTCGATTTCAGCCAGCTCCAGGCCCCCCCGGCCAATGCCGATGCCCTGCTGGTGATGGTTTCTAATCCACCCCCCCACCACCCTGAGGGGGGGGATTTCATCTTCAGGACAACGGCTTTCTGAACCCTGACGGGACCGAAAAACTCACCTTCTCCGGTATCAGCGTGCTGCACCGGCGCCTGTTTGATGAACTGGACGATTCCGCCGGCAAACTTGGCCCTGTGCTGCGCAGGGCCATGGCCCGCAACCGGGTCACCGGCCTGCATCATAACGGCCAGTGGGTGGACGTCGGCACACCAGAACGATTGCAGAGCCTGGACCAGTGGCTGCACGAAAGGGCCCGGACATCATGAGGCAGAGCAATCCACCCGCCCTGCCGGCGAGAATGGAGTCGTCGTTCCAGGAACTGCTGCAGGAACTGTCCAGTTGCGGACATCAGGCCAGCACCCTGATGGAGCGCGCGCGCCTGCCGCGCTGGTACCGCAAGCCACTATTCTTTTTTTTCTGGGTTACATTGCCAAGCCGATGGCCGGGTCCGGGAACCGGACATTCATTATGCCGAAGCCCTGATGAAAGCCCTGGCCCTGTCGGCCAGGCAACGCCGCAAAGCCATCGATCAGTTTCGCAAGGGCAAGGACACTGACCATCTGCCCCCCCTGCGCCAGGGCCTGATGCTGCGCCTGGCCTTACTGCTCTGGCCGGCACCGGCCCTGAAAACCGCTATCTGCCTGTGCCATGGCGCACAAATCCTCGGCCAGCCCGGCAAGGCCCGGCGCTACCGATGCGAAGACGCCATCAGCCATATGGGGGGGTTGCCCGTTGTCATCAGCGATGACATTTTCGAAAGCTACGCCAGCAAAGTGTGGATTCGCACTGCCGCGCCGCCGCAAAAGCCGGCGACCTACGAGCAGGCTTGCCAGATTCTGGGCGTGACCCGGCGAGATTCGCTGGAGACCATCAAACGCGCTTACCGCAAACAGGTTTCCGCCTGCCACCCGGACAAACTGGCGCAACAGAAACTGACGCCCTCGGAAGTGGCGATGGCAAAAGACCGGTTGTTACGCTATCAACAGGCCTGGGAACTGATTCGCCAGAGACATCGGGCACTTTAATCCCCCCCGCTGGCCGACCGGTTTTTCAGCCAGGCACTGACCCGGCTGGCAACCCGCATCGCATCTTCAGCCCGGAGTGTCGATTGAGGGCCACGGGCTGACGGTCGTAACCGGCCACGTCCGCGCGAGCAAACGCCGCCGCCCGCGCCTGGCCCTCTGTCCCGGAGCGACCACCGGAACCATGCAGATCCAGCACCGGCCATCCCTGTCCTCCGTTTCGCTCCTTCAACAACGAGGGCAAGGTAACGGCCCGCCGGGCCGGAAACCGGGGGGGGCCAGCCAGACTACCGCAGACACGGCAGCGGCGTCCGCCGCCCAGTTCGTGACATAGTCGGCAGACCAGCCAATGCCCAGCACGCCCACACGTTTATAGCCACGCTGCTGCAATACGGCTACCCCCCCGGCGGACAGAATTGTACGAACCGAATTTCGAAAATCTGCGGTCAGGTCATCAAGAGGCGGTTCCTCAGCCACATCAATCATGACCGAATCCGGTGTATTCCCGCCCTGATCCGGGTTCTGTCCGGCGTCATCATCCAGGCCAGGCGCCATGACATCCATGCGATGTCGGCGTATCGCCTCCGGCGGCAGCCCGAGGCCAACCGTCATCACCGCAAGACCCCCCCGCTCCGCCAGCGCCACC
>JDSH01000272.1_pt1 | contig 12245 bp, 22 predicted proteins | sample 199451 | NCBI WGS metagenome assembly JDSH01 (sample SAMN02584198, study PRJNA231836) | bioreactor metagenome | isolation source: continuous culture bioreactor electron acceptor NO2- transfer2 day 38 after... | place: Germany: Bremen | reverse complement strand
ATCCATCATGAAGACCGCCCTCCCACACCAAAATCAGCCGCCGCATCGCCACTCGGGTAATGGAACGGCACCGGGCCATCAGGCTGCCCTTCAAGAAACTGCTGAACCCGCTCAGACGGATGTGCCCGCAGCTCCTCGGGAGTGCCCTCACCGATCACCTTGCCGTCGGCAATAATGCAGGCGTAATGGCAAATACTCAGGGATTCAGGCACGTCGTGCGACACCAGAACGCTGGTCAGCCCCCCCATGGAACTGTTGAGATCCCGGATCAGCTTGACCAGCACGCCCATGGCAATCGGATCCTGCCCGGCAAAGGGCTCGTCGTACATGATCAACTCCGGGTCCAGCGCGATACTGCGGGCCAGGGCCACCCGCCGGGTCATGCCACCAGACAACTCTGAGGGCATCAGCTCTCTGGCACCACGCAAGCCCACCGCCTCCAGTTTCATCAGAACAATGTCCCGGATCATATCCTCGGGTAACGACGTGTGCACACGCAGCGGAAAAGCGACATTCTCGTAGACACTGAGATCGGTAAACAGCGCGCCACTCTGGAACAGCATGCCCATTTTTTCGCGCAGCTGGTAAAGCGCCTTGCGCTTTAGCCGGGGGGGCACGTCATGGCCTGCCACAATCACCTGGCCGGAATCCGGGCGAAGCTGACCCCCCCCGATGAGCCTGAGGAGCGTGGTTTTACCGGTACCACTGGGCCCCCCCATGATGGCAGTCACCTTCCCTTTGGGAATATCCAGACTGATTCCATCAAAAATCCGACGCCCGGAACGGGAAAACACCACATCCCTAAGTGTTATGTACGCAGATGACTCCATAATCCATCCCTTTCAAGGAGCGCCTACATTATGACAAGCTCTCCCAGACCTCAATTAAAGCAACGTAAAATGTCTTGATGGCAATGATCAGAATCCCTGATGCAGGCGAGCCGGGGGGGGCACCAGAAGTGATATACTTCGGCCTCAAATCCCAGATCGAGCAGACAGCCAGCCGACATGACCGAATCAAATACCTTCAACACCCAGGACTTTTGCAACTCGGCCCTACGGGCAATCCGCATCGAGCGCGAAGCCATTGAAGCGCTGGAAAGCCGTATAAACGGTGATTTCAGCCGCGCCTGCGAGGTCATCATGCCTGCAAAGGCCGGGTTGTGGTGACAGGTATGGGCAAATCGGGGGGGCACATCGGCAACAAGATTGCCGCCACGCTCGCCAGCACGGGCACGCCCGCCTTTTTTGTTCATCCCGGCGAAGCAGCCATGGCGATCTGGGCATGATAACACCCCCCCAGGATGTGGTCATCGCCATATCCAACAGCGGCAGCACCAGCGAAGTGGTCACCATTCTCCCTCTGATCAAGCGCATGGGCGCACCATTGATCAGCATGACAGGCAAACCCGATTCCGTACTGGCACAGGAGGCCGTTGCCAACCTGGATGTCAGCGTGGCCATTGAAGCCTGCCCGCTGGGCCTGGCCCCCCCGACCTCCAGCACCACCGCCACCCTGGTCATGGGGGGGGATGCCCTGGCCGTGGCGCTGCTTGAAGCCCGGGGGGGATTCAGCGCCGAGGATTTCGCGTTCTCCCACCCTGGCGGCAGCTTGGACGCCGCCTGCTGCTACGGGTATCCGACATCATGCACACCGGTGACCAGATTCCTCAGGTTGCCGAGGGCACAACCCTGAGCGGAGCACTGCTGGAAATAACCCGCAAGGCCTGGGCATGACCACGGTCGTTAATGCCGCCGGCACCCTGACGGGCATCTTCACCGACGGCGACCTGCGCCGGACCCTGGACAAATCTGTGGATGTGCACACTACCCCCCCCATCCAGGACGTGATGACCCGCAACGGCAAAACCATCCGGGCAGACCACCTGGCGGCAGAAGCCTTGAATATCATGGAAGAAATGAAGATCAACGCCTTGCCGGTTACCGACGCAAACGGCACCCTGGTGGGCGCCATTAATATGCACGACCTGCTCCGGGCCGGAGTGATTTGATGACTCAGACAGCGCATCCGTTACAAACCCACTGGGACGCAGCCCTGAAGGCCAAAGCCTCGGACATTCGCCTGATCGCCCTGGACGTGGACGGCATCATGAGCGATGGCCGCCTCTATTTCAGTGCCAGCGGCGATGAACTCAAGGCCTTCAACATTCTTGACGGCCTGGGCCTGAAACAACTGATGCAGGCAGGCATCACCGTGGCGGTGATTACCGGACGACGCTCTCCGCTTACGGAAAGACGAATGTCGGACTTGGGCATCCCGCACCTGATGCAGGGTCGCGAAGACAAAAAAATTGCATTACTGGAATTGATCCGGGATATGAACCTTGCGCCGGAACAGATTGCCTATATGGGCGACGACCTGCCCGACCTGCCTGCGCTGCGTTTTGCCGGCCTTGGCATCACGGTACCCAACGGCTACTGGCTGGTTCAGCAACACGCCGACTACTGTACCCGCAGCCACGGTGGACAGGGCGCTGTGCGCGAGGCCTGCGATCTCCTACTCTGGGCTCAAGGGCATCTGGACAACACTCTTGCCCCCCCCTACCTGGAAGAGCCAGCATGATCACAGAGCGGCTTTTCGGCGATCGCGGCAAACGGCGGATTACAGCTCTGGCTCTTGCCGCCACCGTAACAGCAACCGTTTTTCTGCTGTGGCAAAGTGACGAACCAGTCAGTTCGCGGAATGTCGCCAGCGAGCTACGGGGGGGGCCCGCAGAGCCCGACGGCTTTGTGATCGGCGGACAATACCGCGCCTGGGATGAGCAAGGGAACCTCCAGATTGATCTCAAAAGCCCCCCCAGAATTGAGCAGTTTGAAGCAACCGGCACGGCTCATCTGGATACGCCGAGAGCCCGACTTTTCAGTGAGGGCAGTCCCGAACCTTGGCTCATCGAGTCCAATGAAGGTAGCCTTCAGCAGAACAATGAAATGCTGGAACTGATGGGGGGGAACGTCCGACTGACCCGACAGTCCAAAGGCCGCGAAGCCATTCTGGAGACCGGGGGGGCGCTGACCTTGGACAACAGCAACGGCACCGTCTATACCGACCAGCCGGTGACCATCACCGACCTTTCGGCGTCACCCGCTCCACCGGCATGAAAGCCTGGATCAACGAACGCATTCTCGAACTCAACTCCCGGGTAGAGGGACAATATGAAACCGTCAGGTAAACGATCTTTCTGCCGGCCAGCGATTCTGGCCCTGGCATTGCTGGCCGGCCCGGCATCGGCATTCAATCTGGATTCCGACACCCCCCCCATAAAGGTCAGTGCGGATTCGGCCCGTCTGGATGAAAGCGCCGGAACGGCCGTTTACACCGGCGCTGTCGAACTGATTCAGGCGAAACCCGGCTGGACGCGGATCGGGTGGTACTTTACCGCAACCAACAGGGTGTCAGCCGGATTGAAGCCGCCGGCAACCCGCCCATTACCGGCAACCCGGCCAGGAAGGCGAAGGCATGACCGATGCCAAGGCCCTGAACATCACCTGGTCTGGCGATGAAAACCTAGTCATTTTTGAACGCCAGGCCGTTATTGAACAAGACGGCAACGTATTCCGGGGGGGCGACGTCATCCACTACGACACCGTTCGCCGCGTTGTTACTGCGGAAGGCGGCACGCCATCCGACGGCGGCTCCGGCCGGGTGGAAATGGTGATTCAGCCTCGTAATTCAGCTCAATCCAGTGACGGGAAAGGTTCGGATGGCAGTTCTCAGGGCCAGTAATCTGGCAAAAAGCTACAAGCAGAAAAAAGTAGTACTGGACGTTTCTCTGGAAATTCGCTCCGGAGAGATTGTCGGCCTGCTCGGCCCCCCCAACGGCGCCGGCAAGACGACTTGCTTCTACATGATCGTGGGCCTGGTGCCTGCGGATCACGGCCGGATCACCATCGACACCCAGGACATCACCCCCCCACTGCCAATGCATGGGCGCGCCCGCAAGGGCATCGGTTACCTGCCCCCCAGGAAGCTCCGTGTTTCGCAAACTGACCGTGCGGGACAACATCATGGCCATCCTCGAAACCCGCAAAGGCATGAGTCGGGCGGAACGGGAGGCCAAGCTGGAAGAGTTGCTGGAAGAGTTTCATATTACTCACATCCGAGACAGCGTGGGTATGGCGCTATCCGGAGGCGAACGCCGCAGGGTTGAAATCGCCCGGGCGCTGGCCATGGAGCCCGCGTTTATCCTGTTGGACGAACCCTTCGCGGGCGTAGACCCTATCTCCGTCAGTGACATCAAGCACATTATCCGGCACCTGCGGGATAAAGGTATAGGCGTGTTGATTACCGACCATAACGTTCGGGAAACCCTCGACATCTGCGAGAATGCCTACATCGTTTCCGGCGGCCACATCATCGCCTCCGGCAATGCCGAAGCCATTCTGGCAAACCAGCAAGTGAAAGAAGTGTATCTGGGTGATGAGTTCCGGCTCTGACCTGATAAAACAGGGTTTATCCGAGGTCTGATTGTTTTGATGATCTGTAGCAAGTAAACTCGGCAAAAAAACTTGCTTATACTGTTCACAGACAATGGCAAGTAACCAGCGTACAACATTTTTTTCGGCCTGTGCGCCGGCAAAGCAACAACCGGGATGCCCATGAGTTATGGATCTTGAGCCATGGTTATGAAAGCCTCATTACAGCTTAAGCTGGGCCAGAGTCTGACCATGACGCCCCCCCAGCTGCAGCAGGCCATACGCCTGCTACAGCTTTCTACCCTCGATCTCCAGCAGGAAATCCAGCAGGCGCTGGAATCCAACCCCCCCATGCTGGAAACCTCAGAGGACGATGAGCACGCGGAAGGCGACGAGCACGAAGAGCACGAGCACAGTGACGCTTCCAGCTCTGAGGCCAACCAGGACGACAGCCACCAGGACGCGAGCCCGGACTGGGACGAAACCGAGAACGGCCCGGACTGGTCGTCCGAGAACGATATTCCGGACAACATTCCCGATGATCTGCCAGTGGATACCGCCTGGGACGACATCTACCAGTCTGCCCCCCCGCTCCGGCCAGCAAAGGCGAAGACGAGCACGAATCGATTTCGAAACCCGGAACTCGCCTACCGAAACCCTGCAGGATCACCTCGAGTGGCAGCTGAACCTGACGCCTCTGAGCGAGCGGGATCAGGCCATTGCCCACGCGCTGCTGGATGCTGTGGATGAGCGCGGCTACCTGACGTCTGACATTGAGGACATTCACGCAGGCCTGCTGGACGAAACCGAAGAAGACCCGTTAGAACTGGACGAAGTGGAAGCGGTACTCCACCGCCTGCAACACTTCGACCCGCCCGGCGTGTTCGCTCGTGATCTCCAGGAATGCCTCCTTATTCAGCTCAATCAGCTGCCACCGGATACCCCCCCCTGGCTGCGCCAGGCGAGACTGGTGGTTACCCAGTTCCTGCATCTGCTTGGCAACCGGGACTACGCGCAGCTGTTACGCCGCAGCCGGCTCAAGGAAGACCAGCTGAAACAGGTACTGGCCCTGATCACCAGCCTGAACCCGCGCCCTGGCGATGTCGTGGACCGGGCCGAACCGGATTACGTTATCCCGGACGTCATCGTACGCAAACACGAAGGCCGATGGCGGGTTGAACTCAACCCGGAAATCGCTCCGCGTATCCGGGTGAATGCCAGCTACGCGTCACTGATCCGCCGGGCTGACAGCAGTGCCGATAACACCTACCTGCGCGACCAGTTGCAAGAAGCGAAATGGTTTATCAAGAGCCTGCAAAGCCGGAATGAAACCCTGCTGAAAGTGGCCACCCGCATCGTTGAACACCAGCAAGGTTCCTGGATCAGGGCGAAGAAGCCATGAAGCCTCTGATCCTGTCTGACATTGCCCAGGCGGTGGAAATGCACGAGTCCACGATTTCCCGGGTTACCACCCAGAAGTACATGCACACGCCCCCCCGCGGTATTTTCGAGCTGAAGTACTTTTTCTCCAGCCACGTCAGCACCGCCGAGGGCGGCGAATGCTCGTCTACAGCCATCCGGCGATGATCAAGAAGCTGATTGCCGAGGAAACCCCCCCGAAAAAGCCATTGAGCGATAGCAAAATTGCAGCCATGCTAGGGGGGGAACAGGGAATCAACGTGGCGCGGCGTACCGTCGCCAAATACCGGGAGGCCATGCATATTCCTCCCTCGAACGAACGAAAACGCCTGGTTTAAACTTTCGCCGGTGCAAGATGCACTGGCATGCAAGCCGGCAAGCACGCCGGCAGTATGACAACAGGAGACGCCTATGCAACTCAACATTTCAGGCCATCACGTAGAACTGACTCCCGCTCTGAAGGATTACGTCAACACCAAGTTCGAGAAGCTGGAGCGTCACTTCGACCATATCAGTAACTGCCAGGTCACCCTGGAGGTCGAGAAGGTGCGCCAGATGGCGGAAGCCACGCTGCACGTGATTGGTGGTGAGATTCACGCAAAGGCAGAAAATGAGGACATGTACGCCGCGATCGACGCTCTGGTCGACAAGCTGGACCGTCAGATCCTCAAGCACAAGGAAAAGAACGTAGACCGGATGCACGGTAACGGCGGTCGCTGAAGCGCGAACCTTACCGGGTGTTTCATGAAACGAGCTGCGGCGGGGGGGCTAACCGGCCGCAGCCTTTTTTTACGGACATGCAGTCGATCCATGAGCGAGCCATCCCTGACCATCGACAATATTCTTGCCCCCCCTGAACTGACCCTGTGTAAGGTGCCGGCCTCAAGCAAGAAACGTGTGCTGGAGTTCATCGCTGAACGGATTCACTTTCAGGATGAAATCCTCAGCGACACCCAGATCTTCAACAATCTGGTCTCCCGCGAACGGCTGGGTAGCACCGGTATCGGCGAGGGTATTGCCATCCCCCCCCACTGCCGACTGGAAGGCCTGGACAGGGTCATCGGCGTGCTGATGACTCTGGAGGAGCCGGTAGACTTTGATGCTATCGATAACCAGCCGGTAGATCTGGTGTTTGCACTGATCGTCCCCCCCAAAGAAGCCACCAGTGAACACCTGGAGTTACTGAGCCAGCTGGCGGAGCGCTTCAATCACAGCACCTTCTGTGCCCGGCTGCGCCAGTGTGAAGATGCCGCGAGCCTTTACCAGCGTATGGCGGAGAGTAATCACTGAGATCAGCCTGATATCTGGACAGGCTGCCAGGCAGATTGAAGGAGAAACAGTCCCATGAAGCTGATTATCGTCAGTGGCCGATCCGGTTCCGGCAAGAGTACGGCTCTGCATGTGCTGGAAGACCTGGGATTCTACTGCATCGACAACCTGCCCATTGGCTTGCTGTTCCCGCTGACCCGAGAGGCGGCCACCCAGGAAGCGCCCGGCCGGCTGAAAAAAATGGCCGTCAGTATTGATGCCCGTAACCTGTCCGCCGAGCTGGCCAATTTTGAAACCATCTACCAGCAACTGAAGCAGACCGGTGTCGAGGTTGAAATCATATTCCTGGATGCCGACGAACAGTCACTGCTGCAGCGCTTTCACGCAACCCGCCGCAAGCATCCGCTGAGCGATGACAAGACGTCTCTGCGGGAGGCAATCACCAACGAAAAGCAATTACTGGAACCCCCCCTGTCAAAGCTGGCCGATCTTTACGTCAACACGACCGGGCTCTCCATGTACGAGCTACGCGACATGATCAAGCAGCGCGTGGCCGGCCGCAAGGATCAGGAACTGGCACTGCTGTTCCAGTCCTTTGGCTTCAAACATGGCGTGCCGGTGGATTCAGACTACGTCTTCGACGTCCGCTGCCTGCCCAATCCATACTGGGACACCAGCCTGCGCAAGCACACCGGCGTTGATCAGCCGGTCATCGAATTTCTTGAACGGGAACCACTGACACGTCAGATGGTGGATGACGTCACGGGCTTCCTGAATACCTGGCTGCCCTCGTTTGCCGACAGCAATCGTAGTTACATGACCATTTCCATCGGTTGCACCGGTGGCCAGCACCGCTCCGTTTATGTGTGTGAGCAGCTCGGACGCTATTTCCGCGACAATTACCGCAATGTGCAGGTGCGCCACACCGAACTGCCACACCTTCAAGCCCGGGGGGGAGAAATCTGAGCGCCTATGATTTGCCGCCCCCCCATCACCATCATCAACAAACTCGGCCTGCATGCGCGGGCCACGGCGAAGCTTGTGGCCACCGCATCAGACTTTGACAGCAAGGTGCGAATCCGCGGCAAAGGCCGGGACGTAGACGCCAAGAACATCATGCAGGTGATGATGCTGGCCGCCAGCCAGGGCACCGAAGTGGAACTGGTTGCCGATGGCCCGGACGAACAGGATGCCATCGACGCGCTGGCTGCCTGATCAACGATTATTTTGGTGAAGGGGGGGAATAACCTCCGGTTTCGTCATTCACCTACAATCCTTTCTCACGTGTGCCACCTAACTCCGCTATAATGCAAAGGTTTTCTGATCGCAGGTGGTTCAATGACCGACATTCTGGAAAAAAAGCCAGGCCCGCCAACGCCTTCGCTCACTCAGTGAAGCGCTGGACAGTGGTGCCCTCAAGCAGGTGGCCCGCATTCTGAATGGCGGTCTGAGCCCCCCCAGCGATATTGCTCACCTTCTGGAATCCTCGCCACCACGCCAACGGGCCCTGCTCTGGAACCTGGTCGACAAGCAGCTGGAAGGGGGGGAAGTCCTCCAGTATCTTGGCGACGATATTCGTAGCTACTTCCTGAGCCAGCTGAACGCGCAGGAGCTGGCGGACATTCTGGAAGATTTCGAGTCGGATGACCTGGCCGACTTGCTTCAGCAATTGCCGGACACGGTGATCCAGGAAGTCCTGGACACCATGGACGAGCAAGACCGTCAGCGGGTCGAGGAAGTCCTCGCTTACCCGGAGGACACTGCCGGCGGCCTGATGAACACCGATACCATCACGGTGCGGCCGGACATCAGCATCGACGTTGTGTTGCGCTACCTGCGCCGTCACCGCAGCCTGCCCCCCCCGATGACCGACAGCCTGATTGTGGTCAGCCGTCGGGACGAGTTTATCGGCATGCTGCCCATTACCCGGATGCTGGTATCCAATCCCGCGGCTACCGTTCGGGAAGTGATGGACACGGACATTGAACCCATTCCCGTGTCCCTGTCCGACACCAAGGTCGCCACTCTGTTCGAACGCTACGACCTGATTTCTGCCCCCCCTGTGGTGGATGAGACCAACAAGCTGCTGGGCCGGATCACCATCGATGACGTGGTCGACGTTATCCGTGAGGACGCAGACCATTCCCTGATGAGTATGGCTGGTCTGGATGAAGACGAGGACACCTTTGCCCCCCCGGTGATGAAGACCACCCGCCGGCGCGCGGTCTGGCTGGGCATTAATCTGATCACTGCCTTTACCGCATCGGCCGTGATTGGACTGTTTGAAGACACTATTGCCAAAGTCGTTGCACTGGCCGTACTGATGCCAATTGTGGCCAGCATGGGCGGTATTGCCGGTAGCCAGACTCTGACCCTGGTGATCCGGGGGGGCATGGCCGTTGGCCAGATCAGCGGTGCAACGTGGGCTGGCTACTGAACCGTGAGTTTCTGTCCGGGGGGGTACTGAACGGCCTGCTGTGGGCGGTGGTGGTTGCCACCGCCGCGGTGGTCTGGTTCCAGGACTGGCTGATTGGTGCCATCATCGCGGCGGCACTGGTTATTAACCTGGTGGCGGCGGCGCTGGTGGGCACCGTCTTGCCGCTGTTCCTGAAATCCCGGAACATTGACCCGGCCCTGGCCGGCAGTGTGATACTCACCACCGTAACCGACGTTGTCGGCTTCATGGCCTTCTTGGGACTGGCCACCATTTTCTATGCCTGAGCAACCTGTGACCTACCATGACTGACCAATTTGACGACGAATTCCAGGACGACCTTGGCCCCCCCAGCAAATCGCAGCTGAAGCGCGAAATGCACGCGCTTCAGGATCTGGCAAACGCATGCTCGACCTTAACGACGAACAGCTGGCCACCCTGAGCATCAGCGAGACCCTGAAAGCGGCGATCATTGAATCACGCCGGATTCCCCCCCAGCGTGAGGCCCGCCGGCGACACTTGCAGTACATTGGGAAGGTGTTGCGCCAGGAGGACGACCCCCCCGAAGCTATTGGCCGTGCCATCGACGCCTTCCACGCCGGCAGCGAAGAGCATACCCGCCGACACCATCTGGCCGAGCGCTGGCGCGACCGGATGATTTCCGAAGGTGACAAGGTGGTAGGAGAGTTTATTGATTACTGCCCTTCGGCCGATGTGCAGCACCTGCGCAATCTGGTGCGCAATGCCCGCAAGGAAGTCGAAAAAGGCAAGAATACCGGCCAGGCCCGGAAGCTGTTCAGGCTCTGCGGGAATGGATCGACGACGCCGAGCAGTAATCAGAGCCGCCGGTGCTCCCACACGGGCATACGGCTTCGCAACTGATGCAGTTGCTCCAGGTCCAGATTGGCGCAAGCCATGCCGGGGGGGCCTTCGTCGAACTCACTGACGATCTTACCCCCCCAGGGATCGCAGATCAGGCTGTGGCCATAGGTTCTTCGCCGGCTACTGTTCTGGCCCCCCCCTTGCCCCCCCGGCGCCACCACCCAGACCTGGTTTTCAATGGCGCGGGCGCGTATCAGGGCGTGCCAATGGGCATTGCCCGTCTGCCAGGTAAAGGCACTGGGCAGGCAGACCCATTCGGCGCCCTGCTCTCTCAAGGCCGGAACAGTTCCGGAAAGCGAAGGTCGTAACAGATCGCCAATCCCAGTCGCCCGGCCGGCGTATCCACCGTAATCACCTGATCACCGGGCTCAAAGGTATCCGATTCCCGATACTGGCCGTGGGCGTCTTCAACCATGGCGTCAAACAGGTGAATCTTGTCGTAGCGGGCCACTTCTTCACCATGATCGTTGTACACCAGACAGGTGGCGCGTACCCGGTCTGTTATCTCTGAACCATCTCGCCGACTGGCCAACGGCAGGGAACCGCGACAATCCAGAGCCCCCCCAATGACCGGGCCTGCTCGGCCAGAAAGCGACGGATAACAGGCTCGTTACCCACCTCCCGGCGGCCACACTCCAGCATCTGCGCGGTCGCCAGAACGGCGAAGTTCTCGGGCAACACCGCCACCTTCGCCCCCCCTGCGCCTGCCGCTTCAGCCAGCAGTATGCGGGCCTCTTCAAGGTTGGCATCGATGTCATGGGTACTGACCATTTGTATTGCCGCTACCTGAACCATCATGGCCTCCTTACTCACCGGTATCGAACACGCCCCCCCGCAGATCCACTTCCGGATTGCTCCAGGTTCCTGTAACACTGTACGTGGCACTGGTCAGTTTGCTCAACGGGTCGCCCAGAATTTTATCGAGCACGAACAAGGCGCCGCCGATGGGGGGGGCGCTCGCCCCCCCCATCAGTATGGCAGCCAGGGGGGGCAGATTCTGTGTCACGGGTAGTACCAGGACCAGGCGCATATCCAACGTCTCTTCGGCCATGTTGGTATTGCCACTGAGTTTGAACGCGCCGGACGGACCCACCAGTTGCAGTTCCGGATCCATGGTCACCAGGCCATTTATGATGTTGGCCTTACCGGAAATGGCGTCGAAGGCGACGCCCCCCCGTTCGTACAGATCCGAGAAATCCAGCCGCAACCTGCGCCAGAGCGTATCGGTGTTCAGCAGGTTGAAGACCCGGAACAATTGCGCCGAATTGCTCTGCTCCATGATCATGCCGTCGTCCAGGCGGGCACTGACCGTGCCGCTTATCTTGCTGAGAGCAATGTTATTCGGGCTTCCCGGCCAATCCAGATCCAGTTTAACCGCCGTTTCTTCGTTGGTCATCGGAATGGTGCTGCCAGTCAGCGCCTCCAGATCCTTAAGGGCCCCCCCGCCCTCCAGCTTACCAGTAAACCGGGTGGTTTCCCGGTCGTCCACAATGCTCCAGGTCATATCGCCGGACAACACCAGGGATCCAAGCCGGCCTTCCACCTCCTGTACACGCAACCGATAGGGTTCAGGGCGCAGCTTGAAACGCCAGCTTCCCGCAGACTCGCCATCCAGCCGGAGATCCGAGATTCTGGCATCAATGTCGGGCCAATTTCCCATATCCAGCTCCCTGAACGCCTGCAACTGCTCCTCAAGAGTCAGAAATTCGTTGTCCTGCTCTGCGGCACTGGCCTCCCGCACCAGGCGCAGGGTTGCAAAGTCGGCCTCTACCGTGCCTCCTTCTCTGGGTAACACCACCCTGCCCCCC
>JDSH01000271.1_pt1 | contig 12271 bp, 20 predicted proteins | sample 199451 | NCBI WGS metagenome assembly JDSH01 (sample SAMN02584198, study PRJNA231836) | bioreactor metagenome | isolation source: continuous culture bioreactor electron acceptor NO2- transfer2 day 38 after... | place: Germany: Bremen | reverse complement strand
AGTCTCAGTGAGCACTTCCACAGCCCCCCCCAGCCACATCGCCGGTTACTCCTCCAAGTCGCTTCCTGCTGATCAGCAACAGAGAAAAGCACATTATCAGTGCAGCCAGGAACGCAATCAAGGCGTTCAGGGCATAGTCATTCGAGAACACGAACAACAGCACTAGGACGGTTATAATCTGCAAGAGAGGAAGTACCAGGTGGTAAGGTTTTGCTGAACGCACCAAGTGGGATGCTGTTCCCTCTCCTTCTCTTGCATAGGGCATCAAGGAGGCAGCTATTACCTGGTTCAGTCTTCCCAGAACAGGTACCAGCATTAACGCAAGAGGAATTTCGCTTAGTTGTTGCAAGGCAGCGTATTGGATCAAGAGCACACAGAACAGGGTAATCAGGGCGAAGGCTCCGCTGTGGCTGTCCTTCATGATGGCCAAGCTACGTTCCTTGTCCCATCCTCCTCCAAGCCCATCTGCAAAGTCACAAAGTCCATCGAGGTGGAAGCCCCCCCGTGAGAGGTAGGCAGAGAGTGCAATAATGAGCGCTGAGCGAATCTGGGGGGGTGAAAAAGGGAGCAGGGAGGCTGCTACAAAAAAAAGACCAAAGAGAGCACCTATAAAAGGAAACCAGAACAGAATACGTTGTTCTTTCTCCAAGGCCCGGTAAGGAAGCGGAAACCGAGTGAGGGTGCGCAAAGCACCCCCCCCGAGGCCAAGTGTAATCACAAGACTTTTCCCTTAAGGCAAGGGGGGGAAGGCCAGCAACCATCAAGATCACATTTCCAGCAATCTCTGCAAGATCCTGGTTCATCCAACCACTTAAATCCCTGAAAGCCCTACTCTCTGCATCTGCAGGGATCAGGCCGAGGCCTGTCTCATTGGTAATCAGGAGAATCTCACAGGGGGGGGATGCTTGAGCACCTCATAGAGAGCATCTTCCTCGGGAAATCGTATTTCAGGTATTCCCTTGTGATGCAATAAATTACCAAGCCATACAGTAAGACAGTCAACAACACAGACCTCCACCGATGGGGGGGGAAGGTCCTGTATGGCCTTCGCCAGATCAAGAGGCTCCTCGACGGTAATAAATCGATCAGAGCGATCCCTCTGGTGGGCTGCAATCCGTGCCTTCATCTCCTCATCGATCGGTTCAGCAGTGGCAATATAGGCACGGGACTGGGTACCGTCACATACTCCCAGGGCATAATCCTGGGCATAGGAACTCTTTCCGCTTCGGCCTCCCCCCCCGATGACCAGCGTAACTCCACTCTTGATCTTGGTGTGAATTTTCATGGAACCCGCAGTGGAGACCATAGTGCCTTTTGCAGGTCGAAGCGTATATCCCTTTACAAGAGTCTTCTTCAAATCAATGGTTGCCATACCTACCTCCCCCCCGTTCTTTTCCCATCATATCATGGCTTTTCTCTAAGAGGGAGAGGGAAGAGGCCAACTCTGCTTCAGAAAAAACCTCCAAGGTAAGCACTCTCTCTACATTGTCATTTTTGGTTTGCTTGGAGAAAGCAGAGAGGAACTGGCTTATCTGGGCTGGGTCTCCCTTGTCCAGACCCAGATGGTCCTTACCGTCATGAACGCCGTGAAGGTGTGCAATGCGAGTTCTCGGCAAGAGTAAGTCAAGATTCTCCTGCATAGGATACCCCCCCATCAGCCAGATATGCCCAATATCAAGCGTAATAGACAGGTCATAGCGCTCCACAAGTGGATAAATATATGAGAATGGATAACTCAAGGACTCAACACAGAACATCCGGCTCATAGCCCCCCCATACTGCGAGACCAACATTTCAAGACTCTTATCAAGCAGGTGGTCCATCGCTTGGGATTCGGGGGGGATGGGACAAGACCGTAGGACTCTGGGGGGGTGAGGTGCAACACATAGCCGAAGGGATTCAAGGGTTCAGTAAGCGTGACAATTCTCTCTATGGTACGTAGGAATCTACTTCGCTCCTGTTGGTCCCGAGAGCCTGGATAGATGTCCAATGGGAAATGCACGGTGTAGCTCAAATCGTGTGATTCACCCAGGAGTGAGAGCTCCCTGATGGTCTTCTCATCAGGCAGGTTGCTCATTTCTTCACTTTCAAAGAGTACCAGCTCAATATCATCCACCTTGTCGGCAAGATAACGCACATTGGGCAGGATATCATCGGGGGGGATGATGTAGCTTGTGGTTCCAATTCTCATATGCTTCATACCAACCCTATCGATTGCAATAATTTTGTACTATCGGTAACTTGAGCATCAGAGAAGCTGGTCATATCTGTAAGCAAATGACTTGCCAGGCGAACCAAAGGCCAGGCAGCCAAGGCACCGGTTCCTTCCCCCCCCAATTGCATCTGTAGATCCAAGAGAGGCTGGCCACAACCAAGAGACTCCAGCATTCTTCTATGCCCCCCCTGCATTCCCGAATGATGGCAGGGGGGGATGAGATACTCATGAAAGTGCTCGTCCATGGCATTCGCTACCAAGGCTGCACTGGTTACCACAAAGCCATCAAGCAGGATTGGAAGAGAAGCCTCTGCAGCTTCCAGCATCCCACCACATATGGCAGCTATTTCGTATCCCCCCCCAAGATTACAGAGTACATTGAGCGGGTCCCTCTGTGGATGAATATCCATGGCTTGTTCAATGATAGCGATCTTGTGCAATAATTCAGCGTCACTGAGCCCGGAGCCCTTACCGGTTATCTCAGAGACTGGAAGATTGGTAAGTGCAGCGGCCACAGCCGAGGCAGTGGTGGTATTCCCCCCCACTCCCATCTCTCCAAATGCAATTGCCTGTGCCCCCCCTTCCTCTATTGCCAAGCAGACCCTTTTCCTACCTGCTTCCATTGCCTGAAGGCATTGCTCACGTTCCATTGCAGGACCTTGCAAGAAATTTCTTGTCCCATATCCTATTTTGCAATCGACGACTGCATCCCTCTCATGAAAGCTATGGTTTACTCCGACATCAATCACTGAGAGTTTTGCATGGTTCAAGGAGGCAAAGAGACTACATGCACCACCGCCCGAAGCAAAATTGCAACATTGTTGGTAGGTGATTTGCTGAGGCTGTGGGTAACCCCCCCCTCCTCTATCACCCCCCCATGGTCAGCGGCAAATAGCAGAAGAGAGAGAGAATCCAGAGGACCTTCCTTGATGAGTGCCAGTTTAAGGGCAAGGAATCCAAGCCTTCCGAGACTGTTCGGAGGCATTGCCTTTGCAAGCAACTGGGATTCATACTCCCGGTGTCGGCTGAAGTCGATAGCTTTGATTGACATGTGCTCATTGTAGAGGAGGAAGCTCTGGCGTTACAAGGCAGAAACCGATACAATGCGCCTATGAATCAGGCACTCTATCTCTTCCTCGACATGATGACTGGCATGGTCATCTCCATCATGGTGGTCTCCAACACCCTTTTGGGGGGGCAAGCTACCACCATGGGTGTCTCTCTGATTATCAATCACCTAATCGGATTGGTCATTCTCTCCCTTATCCTGCTCCTTGGCAGGAGGACACCGGCCATCAATGGCCCAGGAAGAAAGGTCCCTTGGTATCTCATGTTCAATGGCCTTTTCGGCCTTGCCATCCTGAACCTGAACTACACCACCGTTGTACATACCGGCGCATCGCTTGCAATGGCTTCCACGGTGTTTGGCCAGAGTTTCTGTTCGTTGGTATTCGACCTTACCGGTTGGATGGGAATGCAAAAACGTAGTCTTAACCGAACGAAGATCTTCAGTTTGAGTATCAGTGCAATCGGAATCATGATCATGGCAAGCGGGGGGGGAACAGCTAACTTTGCTTTTTTTCTATATATTGCTAGGTATACTTGCAGGCGCTCTTACCATGACACAGATGGTTCTCAACAGTACGCTTGCCCTCTATGAGGGCCCCCCCATCCGGGCCTCACACAGGAATTTCATCGGAGGACTGTTGGCTGGGCTGGTATTCTATTTTCTGTTCCAGAAGGATGCAACAATCGTTGGAATAAAAACCATTCCCCCCCAAATCCCTCTACTTCTCATTCTCGGTGGTGGAACGCTGGCAGTATTTGTCGTGGTGAGCACCAGCTATGTCATTGTGAAAATTCCAGCTGTATACTCAGCGCTCTTGCTCTCATCGGCTCAGATACTGATGAGTCTCCTGATCGATTATCTCTTCTTTGACAGTTTCAGCCTACCACTTCTTGTCGGAGCGCTGTTGATGTTGATGGGTATGGCAGGGAATTTGGCTGCAGACAGGAAACCTAGGCCTTAGCTATTCGGTAGTTACCTTCGGCTTCTTGGACAAAACCCTCTTTTTTCAGCTGTTCAAGACAGTACAATACGCGCTCTTCCTCAAAGTGGGAGAGTAATGCGATGACCTGGTCCTGTTCTTTTGCACCGGTATCAGAGAGCAGGTGAATCAACTGTCCACGAATCTGGCGGTTGGAGTTTTCGAACTTTGCTTGCTTGGTGTAGTGGGCACTTCTCACATTGGCATTGGGAATAAGACTCTTAAGCAAGACGCCAAAATCCATCAAGGCGTAGTACCACGCTTTGGGGGGGTTCTCAATCATCTGCACCAGATGAGCGAGCAACAACTCCAATTCCTTGTCCTTCACCCCCCCTTCCTGATCAGGATAAAACAATGAAGGAGAACCCTACGAATATTTGTCTCGAGGTAAATGGTCCGCTCTTGGTAACTGAAGGCACCTATAGCCGCGGCGGTAGCTTTTCCTACTCCAGGTAAGGAGAGGAGTTCAGCCTGATTCTTTGGCAGACTCCACCCCCCCCACTTTTCGCTTGCTATGGCACTCTTACGTAGATTCAGAGCCCTGCGGTTGTATCCCAATCCTTTCCAGTGATAGAGCAACTCATCAAGCGGGGGGGAACCAGCTAAGTCCTTGAGTGTGGGCCAGAGGGAGAGAAACAACTCATACTTGGGCATGACGCGGCTGGTTTGGGTCTGTTGCAGCATCACCTCAGAGAGCAAGATCCGATACGGATCACTGGTCTCTCTCCAAATAAACTGCCTTCCGTGTGCCTCATAGAAGCCAAGGATGGTGCGTACAAAGGATTTATATCCTTCGGGTGTCTGGTCGAAGGTTGGTCTTAGATAATATGCTGCTTCTTCAGTTGGGAGGGTAGGAAAATCCTTCATTTCTTGTCGCCGAAATTCTCCGGAAGGACAAAGTCACCCTTGTGATAGTTCTCATGGGCTTCCTTCTCCTGTGCTTCATTGATGTGCTCAGCAGTAGGCTGTTCTCCCCCCCTCTTGAGCTTATCCTGCTTACGTAGATAACGCTCCAGAGCTTTCTGTTTTGCCGTCTCCCGCTGATAGCTCTTACCACTGCTTATCAAAATGGCAACCGGCCTCAGACTCTTGATGTTTGCACAAAGGATCTGCAGCACACTGGTAAGTGGTACGGAGATGAACATTCCAGGAAGTCCCCCCCAGATGAAACCCCCCCAGAGGGAAAGAGAGACAAGAATAACAAAGGGAGATAGGTTGAGTTGGCCACCTTGTAGACGGGGGGGGTCAATGATGTTTCCCAGAATCATCTGGGTGCTGATAGCAAGGATTGCCACATAAATGACATTCGTCCAATCGGGTGCAAACTGGATCAAGGACATAAAGATGACAATGGTCGTCACTATGACTGAACCAATGGAAGGGATGAAGTTGAAAATGAAGGCCAAGACTCCCCCCCAGAGTATGGGAAGATCCAGTCCAGTAACCACTGCAGTAAGGAAAAAGAGGCCGCCAGTGCATATACTGATCACGACTTTCAACAACAGATACTTTGAAGTCTGGCGGGTAATGCGCTCAAACATGACAGCCACTTTCATACCCTTGTTTCTGGGGGGGATTGCCGCAAGCAGTTTGGGGGGGATCACGCTCTGCCTTTCAAGTAACAAGAAAAGAACAAAAATATAGACCAAGAGAGCAACCTTGGCAATTGAGAGAAATTTATTCGATATTGAAGTCAAACTGCTGATGGCAATATTCGACCAGTTCACAGGAAGGATGGAAAGGAATGAGGCCCCCCCTTCAGGAAGCTCAATAAAAGCACTTGCCCTACTGGTGAGGAGTCGGTCAAGGGATACTACCTTCTCTACATAGAATGGTACCAGTCTACCAAGGTATCGACTGTTATGATGATGAACCAACCAGTAGCAAGAAAAAGAAAGAGCAATAGAGCCATAACAAATATGACTGAGATGATTTTTGGTACATGGAGTCGATCAAGCCTTCGTAGGAGAGGGCTGAACAATAAATAACAGAAAAACGAAAGGACGAGGGGGGGTATCATTACGTCTTTGGACATCTTTAGGGCGGCAAACACCGCCAATGTTACAATAACACCAAGGAATATTTGGATGTACTTATTTCCTGAGAAGGGTTTTTCTGTCATAGGACAACTATAGACTAGCTTGGAAAAACCTGCAATATCTGTTATTACTTGTTCCATGGACCAACAAACCAATTTGGATAGGATTCAAATCGTACTGGTTGATACACAGGATGGAGCCAATATTGGCTCAACCTGTCGAGCCATGAAGACCATGGGCATTACCCATCTGGTCCTTGTGAGTGATCGTGAATACGATGAGAACCGTGTGAGAACGCTTGCATTACATGCCAGCGATGTATGGGAGCAAGCAGAGCGATTCTCTACTCTCAAAGAGGCTCTCTCTGGGAGTGTGCTCAGTGTTGCCGCTACCAGAAGAAGGGGGGGAAAGTTCCGTAAGCAAAGCTCGCTCAACCCTACCCAATTAGCAGAGGTGGTGCAAAAGACCGGTGATGGTCTCATTTCCATTGTCTTCGGAAGGGAGTCTGACGGACTCACTGACGATGAGGTGGCTACGTGCAGCCAGGTGGTAACCATCCCAACCAGCGACCAGTTCCCCCCCTCTCTTAATCTTTCTCAAGCGGTTCAAATCATCACCTACTGTCTCTACGATACCATCAAGACGTATCCAGAGGGAGCAAACCCAGTGACGCAAGGCCGTTGTGAGGAAGCAGCGCTTAAAGCATGTGATGCACTCGATGAAATCGGGTACTTCAAACTTGGACAGGAGAAGCTCTGGACCTTCCGCTTCCTCCGCGATGTATTTGTACGTTCTGCTCTCACCGAGAGCGAAATCCAGAAGATGGAAAAAGTCTTTGTAAAAACAGCCAGGATCAAGGCCCATAAAAACAAGGAACAAGATGACTGATTCTTTTTTCGACCCAATGCCTCGTGTGGTAGCTCATAGAGGCGACAGTGCACACTTCCCAGAGAATACACTCAGTGCTTTTTTTGAGTGCCTGTGCATTGGGTGTTGATGTCATCGAGACCGATGTACATCTGAGTAAGGATGGCCAGCTTGTCATCTGGCATGACGAAACCTTGGATCGCAATACCGATGGTTCGGGGGGGCGGGTGGAGGATCATACCCTCGCTGAATTGAAAACCTACGATGCAGGATATACATTCACTCCAGACAACGGTAAAACATTTCCCTTCAGGGGGGGAAAAGGTGTACAACTATGTACCTTGCAAGAGGCCTTGGAAGCATGTCCAAACCAACGATTCAATGTGGATCTTAAAAGCAATGATCCAGCCATCGTTGACACGTTCATTGAGGTAATCCACTCAATGCATGCCACAAAGCGAATCGTTGCTGCTTCATTTCATCTCTCAAATCTCAAATTGCTGAGAAAGAAAGCCCTGATATTCAAACGAGTGTTACCACGCTTGAGGTTGTACCCCCCCTCTTGGCACTTCAGAAACTTCATTTACTCTCCAGGAAGAAGCATCGTATCATCTTCCAAGTACCTACGTCAGTGGGTATTGAGGTGATTACTCCCTCTTTTGTAAAAATCATGCATAGTCGAGGCTGTATCATCCAAGTCTGGACGATCAATGAGGAAGCTGAAATGAAGCGTCTCTTTCAGATGGGTGTAGATTCTGTAATGACCGACAAACCGGCGCTTGCCATCAAGGTCGCTACAGAGTTGGGACTTCGTTAAGAAACAAAAAACAATTTTATAAAGAGAGGTACCTTTTGGAAACTTCCAAAGTCTACTACACAAACTTACGCTGCGATAACGGGGGGGACTCACGCTTGCATAAGCTCACCAGGCTGATCAAGAGAGCAGGCATTGAGACCATCGATTTCAAGAACAAGTTTACAGCCATCAAGATTCATTTTGGCGAGCCAGGCAATCTGTCATTTCTAAGACCAAACTATGCAGCCACGGTTGTGGATCTGATCAAGGAGGTGGGAGGAAGACCCTTCCTTACCGATTGCAATACGCTCTATGTTGGGGGGGGAAGAAAGCATGCACTCGATCATATGGAGAGTGCCTATAGAAATGGCTTCATGCCCTATGCTACCGGTTGCCATATCATCATTGGTGATGGGCTGAAGGGAACAGATGAGATACTAGTACCCGTTCCCGGTGGCGAGTATGTGAAGGAAGCAAAGGTAGGACGCGCCTTGATGGACGCTGATATCCTTATCAGCCTCGCCCACTTCAAGGTCATGAGGCCACCGGTTTTGGTGGTACCCTCAAGAATATCGGAATGGGTGGAGGTTCACGTGCAGGAAAGATGGAGATGCATTGTGATGGAAAACCACAGGTTGACCAGAGTCTTTGTATCGGTTGTGGTGCCTGCATCGATATCTGCGCCCATGATGCCCCCCCGCACATCACTGACGGACTCTCTTGGATCGACCAGGATAAATGTGTTGGTTGTGGACGCTGTATAGCGGTCTGCCCCCCCACTGATGCAATCTCAAACAATGACAACAGTTCAAATGACAAGTTGAACTGCAAAATTGCTGAGTACACCCATGCAATTTGCCATGGACGACCAAACTTCCATATCAACATTGTCATTGAGGTCTCACCGAACTGTGATTGCCATGGAGAGAATGATCTGGCCATTGTACCGGATGTAGGGTTCTTCGCTTCCTTCGACCCCCCCATTGCCTTGGATAAGGCATGTGCAGATGCTGTGAACAAGCAACCGTTCATTCATTCCTCTGCCCTTGGAGAAAGAGAACACTGTCATAATGACCACTTCACAGACACCCATCCAACCACTAGCTGGAAGGTGGCACTTGAGCATGGGGGGGAGAAATTGGGCTTGGGAACCATGGAGTATGAGCTGGTTGAGGTGAAATAGCCACAATTAAATCCTAGGTAATTCAGGCTGAGTTGATATACTCGGCCTGTTTTTTTCTAAAACACTCCATACCGACAGGATTTTTATTCTTCTAGCCTATTTCTTCCTTGCGCGTAGAAAATTGCTGTCTTACGATGCTTATAACGCAACAGACTTCAAAAGGAGGAGATAGATGCGGAAAATTTTGGTTATGGTGTGTGCTCTCTTGGTTCTTATCACCCTGCCACTTATGGCAGGTATAAACAAAGGAACAGTTGCTGGGTATTATTCAGTAGAGTCATCCGAGCAGTATCTTTCAAATTGGGGGGGTGGTCCTTCAACTGCAGTAGATATTGAAAGTACCAGCGTGGGAGTGATGGTTAAAGGATCTTCCTTTTCCGATCCAGCAAACCCATTTGGTTATTCCTACAATTTGAGGGTAGGAAAAACCCTCGAGTCTACTGTTGACGGATCAGAAGAGGACGTTTCCGATATTCCCCCCCTCCGATGGGATATTGGGGGGGTCTATGCTGCGTTTCAGCAAGATGTATCGTACTCAACCTTTGTTGAAGCGGGAGCTGGCCTCCAGTTCGGCAGTGAGTCAGAGACCTGGGATGATGGAACATACACTTACTCTTGGGAAATCTTCTCAGCATATGTTGCAGGATATGCAGAACTCAATTATGCAGTAACAGCAACAACCTTTGTGAGTATCGGTGCGAAGGCACTGCTCCCTATTGGTGGCACTGTCACACTATCAATTGATGATGTTTCAGCAGAATCTGATATTGAGATGAGCGGTTTCGCGCTTGCTCCCTATGTAGGAATCTCGTTAGCTTACTGATTTTGGAATAATGTAATAAAGGCCCGATACCTGTCATGGTTTCGGGCCTATTTCCTTGGTTCACTCGATCTTGGTTACGAGAGCATATTCTCTACGGAAAGATTATCACCCTCAATATCCTTGAAGTATTTGTAGGTATTCAGCTTCAATTCCCCCCCACAGGCCGCTTCATCACAGACGAGGACTGCCTTCGGGTGTAGTTGGAGAGCACTACAGGTCCAGTTCTGGCTTACACCGCCTTCGATGGTTGCCTGCAAGGCACGTGCCTTTGCATGGCCGTTTACCAGGATGATGACTTCCTTGCTGTCTGTTACGGTCTTCACTCCAACAGTTAGAGCTTGGGATGGAACCTTGTTCATATCGTTGTCGAAGAATCTGCTGTTCATCACCTTGGTATCGTAGGTCAGGGATTTGACCCTGGTCTTACTGGAGAGAGAAGAAAATGGCTCGTTGAATGCAATATGGCCATCAGATCCTATGCCACCCAAGAAGAGCTCAATTCCACCGAATGCAGCGATTGCATCTTCGTAGGCAGCACACTCTGCCTCCAAATCTTTCGCATTTCCGTCAAGAATGTGGACATTCTCTTTCTTGATGTCGATATGGTTGAAGAAGTTTTTCCACATGAATGTGTAGTAACTCTGTTCATGGTCTTTTGGAAGACCAACATATTCGTCCATGTTGAAGGTGACGACATTGGAAAATGAGACATACCCTTCCCTATTCAACCTGATTAGTTCAGCGTAGGTACCCAGCGGAGAAGATCCGGTTGGTAGCCCCCCCAGTACAAAAGGACGGTTCTCATTCGGTTCGAACTCCCTGATTCTGCTTGCGATATACCGTGCAGCCCAGAGAGAAAGGTTCTCATAATCGTTTTGGATAATGACTCGCATAGTGCTCTCCTTGTCGTTCCATCATAAACGGAAAGACGATATGAGACAACTATCAGAAGGCTTCCTTGATGATTCCCCCCCCGGCGAGGATTCTCTCCCCCCCTTCATAGAGAACAAGGGACTGTCCAACGGTGGCCGCCTTTACAGAGTCAGAGAACACAGCAGTGATGGTGCCATCACCATTCATATGAGCTCTAGCTTCTGTTGGATACCCAGTGGAGCGGATTTTTGCCTGCACCTCCACTTCTCCCTCCAAGGAAGCCTTGCTGCTCCATACAATGTCATCGGCTGTTACGGTGCTCTGTAGGGTTTCTTCCACATAGCCGACCACCACTTCATTTTTTTGTGCGTCAAGCTGCAATACATAGAGTGGTCTTTCAGCAGCTATACCCAACCCCCCCTTCCGCTGCCCAATGGTGTAGTGCCAGATCCCATCATGGTTCCAAGGACATCTCCATTCTGAGTGACAATATTGCCCCCCCGCTTGTTTTCAACTTCCAAGAGATCGGTGTAATCCCCCCCATCGTAGAAATCCTGGCTCTCCTCTTGGTAGACCTTATGGAAGCCTTGCTCTACATCAATAGAGCGGGCTTCTTCCTTGGTCATGGAACCCAGAGGAAACAGCGTTGTGGCAAGTTGAGCTTGGCTGAGACGATAGAGGAAATAGGATTGGTCTTTCTTTAGATCAATTGCCCTAGTAATTGCATACCGCCCATTCTCTTCAGTAATACGGGCGTAGTGTCCGGTGGCAAACTTGTCAAAGATGAGCCTCTTTCCCTGGCATAATCAACCATGGCACCAAACTTAATCTTGGCATTACACCAGACACAGGGGGGGTTCGGTGTACGTCCATCCATATATTCGTACTTGAAGTTTGCGAGCACGACTTCCTCGAACTGATCACTCAACTCAAGTACATGGTGTTCAATACCGATTTTCTCACAGATTCGCTTAATGGCCTTGAGGTCTTCGCTCTTATCAGGAGCAAAACAACTGGTTGAACCAAGCGGTCGAGTCAGGTGGGCACGTTTATTCCAGATGGTCATGGTGACCCCCCCTGTAACCTCATGTCCCTGCTGCTTCAGCAGATATGCTGCAACGGAAGAATCTATTCCTCCACTCATTCCTACCAGTACCTTCATCGTGCCTCCGAAAATCAATTGAACCATATAATACAATGAAACCGCCCTGGAATCCAAGGCGGTTTCTTCAAGCGAGAGTGACGGGACTCGAACCCGCGATCTACGGCGTGACAGGCCGTCGCGATAACCAGCTTCGCTACACCCTCATAGCAAGAGTGAAACTACACTATCCAAGTATTTTTGTCAACATAGCAAAAAAAAGTTTTTTTCTATTTTCAGATAAAATCAATGAGAATTATGTGAATGAAGCCAAGACAAAAAAAAA
>JDSH01000270.1_pt1 | contig 12358 bp, 13 predicted proteins | sample 199451 | NCBI WGS metagenome assembly JDSH01 (sample SAMN02584198, study PRJNA231836) | bioreactor metagenome | isolation source: continuous culture bioreactor electron acceptor NO2- transfer2 day 38 after... | place: Germany: Bremen | reverse complement strand
AAATTTTCTATATCTATTCCTTAAGTAACAAAACAATACTATTAGCTGTTCTGGTTCGTGAGAAAAATGTTTGTCTCATGTAAGAGGTGTGTTATGATACCTAGCGAATGCATAAGCATTGATCCATGAGACGTTACGGGTGGCAGATGATTGAAGCGGAAAAACAGTACTTGCTAAGGCGCCAACAGTTGCAAGCTTCCTTGCAATCGATCGAGACAATTCCTTTGATGGTTGCAGTTGCAGCCATAGGATACGGAAAAACTACAGCAATCAACCAGTTCATGGAAACGCATCCCCCCCAGATGCGATTCGCATATGTACATGTATCTCATGGAACAAGTAATGCAGACTATCTATGGAAGCGAATCATCAAGAGAATTCAACTGGTTGATCCTGATCTGGGAAAAGAGCTGGATGCAATTCCTGTCCCTCGTACAGTTGAGGAGCGAGAACACTGCGCAGAGGTTATCGAGGGGGGGTTGCTTCGCGATGATTCACTGGTGCTGGTCTTGGATGATTACCATCATGTAAAAAGTGAAATCCTTGACTTGCTCATTGAACATCTTGCGCAATATCCCAAACTTGGGTTGCACATACTGGTGTTATCAAGAACAAGTGTACGTTTTCCCATCGACGAATTGGTGCTCAAAGGATGTTGCAAGACGCTCTATGCTGATGCCTTTCGGTTCAACCAAGCGGATATTCATGCCTATGCCGAATTAAATGGTGTGCTGCTTACTCCTCCCCCCCAAGAGCAAAAGCTGCTCGCGATGAGCGAGGGATGGATTGCTGCAATCCATCTCATTCTGCAACAGTTCCGTAGTACGGGAAGATTTGCTCCGAGTACCTCCCTGTATCGTCTGATTGCAGGCAGTGAAATACCTCGTTATACCACACACCAATTGGTTGTTGCAGCTTCTCTCTGCCTTGCAGGAGTTCAATGCTTCCTTGGCAAGTACCGTGTGTGGGTGTGATATCTCACCTCTGATGGCTGAACAGTTCGAACACGAGAGCTCGTTCATCTATCACGATGAAGAGAACGGGATGTATCGTATGCATCCGTTATTCAGGGAGTATCTGCAACAAGAATATGCAAAGCACTCACAGAACAACGAAGCACGACACGACCCACTTGGGATTGATCTTGAAACCATATTTTTCCGTGCAGGAACGTGGTATCTTGAGCGACAAACTCCGGTCCTTGGTTTCACCTATCTCCTGAAAGCTCATGCCTATGACACTATCATGGAGGAATTCTCCAAAGCTTCAAGAAATCGCCTCCTCGATGCAGAACCTTCATTCATTGTCTCCTTGTTCAATGCCATCCCCCCCAATGAGGTACGTAATCGTAATATCTATCCGTGGTTGGCCTATATTGGTTTTTACATCACCAATGTAGACATCACAGCAGCTGAGACATTGCTTGCTGAGGTTCAGTCCGTCCTGGATGGAATTCGTAGTACGCTCACTATACGGCAAGCCCATGCAATTGAAGGGGGGGAAATGGCACTTATGAGAGCCTATGCGATGTTTAATGATGCAAAAGAGATGTCGCTTTGTTTTCGTGAGGCATTCAGGTTGCTTGGTGGCAAGTCCCAAATAGCGGACAAGGATAAAATCATTACCTTCGGGTCTCCTCATGCTTTGTACTTGTATCATCGTGAGAAGGGGGGGAGCCTCGATGAAACCCTTAAAACCGTACTCGCGATGTTTCCCTTCTATAGTGAGATGGCAGGAGGTTGTGGTAAGGGTTTCGATGATCTGCTCAGTGCAGAATACTCCCTCGAACGTGGTGAAATGCAGAAGGCCCACATATGTGCTTACCGCGCATTCTACAAGGCATCTTCCCTTGACCAGCATGAGGTAATGCTCAGTGCCAGTTCTGTCTTGCCCGTCTTGCCGCCAGCAAGGGAGAGATCCAAGAGGCAATATCCATTATGGAATTGCAGAGAGAAAAGATTGCTGGGCTCAATAGTCCTATTCTCCAAGCCTCCTATGATTTATGTGTTGCCTATATTGCATGTGAGCTGAACAGACCTAATGATATTGCCAAGTGGATCCGCGCTGGAGATACGGAACACACCCCCCCGCTTCTCTACCACGCACAGGGTTTTGTGTACCTGGTATATGGCAAGTATCTTTTGATGCAAAAATCATACATCCAGCTAGAGGTTCTCTGTGAGAAGATGAAGGAGTCCTTCAGTACGTTCTCTAACCAGTTGGGGGGGTATCTCCATACATACATTCAGGAAGCTATAGCAAAATACCAGCTTTATGACGCAACCAGTGCAGAAATCTCCTTGCTCAGGGCATTGGAGATAGGATTTGCTGATGACTTGATTGTGCCTTTTGCCGAGTATAGCTCAGATATCATGGATATCCTTCTCAGCCTAAAGAAGCGTTACCAAACAGGGATATTACTTCCCCCCCAGAACGCACAATCCATAGCTTTCTCTTCCTATCTCGACAAGGTTATCTCGCTCGTGCTCGATTACTTTGCTACCATGAAAGATAGCCTTGATGATGTAAAGGTATTGAAGCTACTTAGTAGTCGAGAGCTAGAAATCCTTACTTTGTTAGTACAAGGAAAAACAAACCAAGCAATTGCGACTCAGCTGTTTGTCGCTGAGGTAACAGTAAGAAAGCATCTGACTGCCCTATACAAGAAATTGGATGTAAGAAAAAGAGCAGAGGCCGTACGACGCGCTCTTGAATTAGGTATCGTCTAAAGTATCGGAAACGATACTGTCTCCCCCCCATCCTAAACACTCGTTACAATCTTTCATGGAATGGCCATATGTCATGCCTGTATGTTGTATGTTACTCCCTCTTAGTAATAACAGGAGAAAGAAGCATCTAACGCATACCGACATGTGCCATTGCCTGCTTGTGTGAATGAGAAAAGAGGAGATAGAAATGATGAAAAGGCGGTGGAACAATTACCTGTTGCTTGCCATGACATTCCTTGCATTTTTTTTATTATTCCGGGGGGGTGCAGCATGGAATCGGGAGCACCTGAAGGTGGTTTGATCATCCAGGTGATGGATGCAACAACCAGGAATATTTTTGAAAGTACGAATAATCTGACAGGCAATGACATGCAGATAATGGGGGGGTATGAGATAAAACTTACTCCTCCGCAGACAAATGAAAAAGGCATGGCAAACTATAATTCCTATTATCGTAAGGCCGACGGCTCTCCCATTGTTCTTGAAGCTTTGACTCCGGGAGAATGGGAGCTTAGGATTGCCGGATATAATGGATGGGATGAAGAGAATAGTACAGTCGCGGGCGAGCAAATTGCCTACCTTGATCCTGGGTCTGATTATACCTATGAAGGGAGAATCACCTTTAACATACAACGAGGAAAGGTGACAACAATCAACAGCAGTGATGCTGTACTGGTTCCTATACGCAGCAGTACCGGAGCTTTGGATATTGTGGTTGACTGGTCTGCACTGAATTCTGTGGATGAACAGAAACTCTACAACAATCCTGATGTGAGTGTAACGGTCACCCAGATCAATGAGCGGTTCAGTAACTATCCAACCAGAGATTGGACTGCTGTATCAGGTGTATTAACGCAAACTGAGACAAAGATCCTCACAAAGGTAATGGGCACCTCCTCCACCATCGCGTTTGCTGCTCTTCCTGTCGGTTGGTATGAAGTGATTGCGACCTTGACCTCCTCCAGCACTGGAAATAGCGGGGGGGTAACCCAGCTCAAGAGAATGGGATATGTACGGGTCATTCAAGCGTATGACATTGGAAATGATGTTACCACGACCGGAACCTTCTCCATTACCGATGCAACCAGTTTTGCAACAGGAAGCCTCGACCTCTCAATCAGTGAGGAGATGGATCCTCTTAGCGTAAGCTTCACGGAGATAGGAAGCCCAGAAGGTATCAACTATCCAAATACTGATGGATTTGGGGGGGATATGGCTTTTGGTTCCTTTGAAGTAGGGGGGGCCACTGGTGCGGATGCAGCAAATACCCTGAGTTATGCCTGGTATGTGAATGGAGAGTTGGTAAGTGGCCAAACTGCTGCCTCCATGATCTATTCCTTCAGCGAGGCAGGCCAGTATACCATAACAGCGGTAGTGTATGAGACATCCACCACCGGAGCAGTCAACTGGGGGGGAAGTGCATCCCATGAGGTGGTGGTCGGCTCTGGATTGGGTACGAAAGAGTTGTTGACTGTTTCGATCGAAGAAGATCTAGCAAATGATACCTATACCGCTACTGCTACCAATACACAGGAAGCTACGACTCCTGATCTTCATTACCTCTGGTACAACGATACAGACATGGTCATGAATCATGATTCAAACACCTACATTGTGGCAGATACAGAGTTCTTAAATTTGAATGTCTTTGTCTATGAGATTGTGGATGGGGGGGTGTGTGTCAGATGGGGGGGTAGTTATAAGAAAGAAAACTACCGTTAAATTTCAACTTGAAAATGGAGCAATTGAGAATGCGAAGCAGTAATAACCAGCAGAAAAAAAACAACAGACTACCAATCTTCTTGATCGGCTCTTTCGTTGTGATTCTGCTCTTTGCTTCCTGCACTGCTTCGCCAGGAGGAGCTGTCCATATCTCCTTGGACCGCTCAATTGAGAAAACCAAGGAAACAGCTTTCCTAAGCCCTGACCTAGATAACGAGATTGCCAGCTATGATCTTACCCTCTATGGTCCTGAGCGTACGACCCTTGTCATGGAGCGAACGATCAGCTCTGAGGTGGGGGGGCAGACAACTTTCGATACCTTGCCTACCGGGACTTGGAAGATTCGGGTACAAGCAAAGAATGCAGAGGGCAAGATACTTCGCTCCCTTGGGTATGACTCAATCCTGCAGGATCGATTAATCTCCTTTGAGGTAGGACGGGGGGGTGAGGTTTCTATTGTTGATTGTACCCTGGTCCCCCCCTATTGGGAAGGAGAGGGAGCGCTTTCCCTCTCCTTGGACTGGTCACTTGTTGATCTCGATCTCCTCTCCAACAAACCAGGCTTGGCAGTGTCTATCACTCCCTTGAGCGAGATAGCATCATTGCAAGACGTGATAATTGCTACCACTCAAGGTGGGTATGCCATTACCGGCCAAGAGGCAGATGATGCTCTTTCTGTAGAGCTCTCTCCTGAAGACGGGATACTCTTAGGGGGGGGAAGAGCTATTCTGCTCGCACTCAGTGCCCTCCCTGCAGGGTTGTATGAGGTTTCGATAGAACTCCTTACAGAAGCATCTTCTGTAAGGCTCTGGAAGGGCGTTCGGTTTGCCAGCGTTATGGATGAAGGGACCACTTCGTTGTATATCTCCTTGCTTGATCCAAATCTCCAAACAGGAAGTATAGCAATCCCGATAGAGGAACATCTCGATCCTCTTGGGGGGGTTTCTTTCACTTCCTCTGCTCCCTCTACCTTGGACCCTGGTCAGAAAGGGGGGGAATTTACCGTTGCTGTCACCGGTCAAGGAAATGGTTCTTCTCTGTCCAATACTTGGTATGTGAATGGAGAAGAGGTGGAAAGCGAAACTGAAACAGAAAGCGATGAGGTGCCCCCCCTGAGACACTCATCTTTAGTTTTACAGACGCTGGTCAGTACACTATCACCAGTAGTGTTACTGCAGAAGATGGTGAGGGTAACCTGATCAACTGGGGGGGTATGGCACAGTTGGAGCTCACGGTGGAACTAGGGGGAGGTAGACTAATGAAACATATTCGCCCCCCCTCTTTGATTCTGCTCTTTGTACTCTCTTTCCTTTTTCTTTTTATTGGTTGTGCTGAGTATGGTTCCACTGAGTCAGGAAAGCTGAAGATTAGCTTCTCAGAGCCAAAGGCAAGGGAAATCTATCTTCCTTCCATCCCCCCCTTGGATATTGTCTCTTACAAGATTACTCTGACCAATGGGAGTGAGACGAAAACCTATGAGATAGAAAAGCGAGATTCCCTTGTCGTAGAAGGACTTCTTCCTGGGACTTGGACAATCGAGGTTGCCGGTTACAACGGTTGGGACGCTTCTGCTTCCCAGGTAAGTGGCCAGCAGGTGGCGGCTTTGGAAAAGAGCAAGATGGAAATCGTTTGCTTACATGCAGTGTGAAGCGAGGGGGGGAGATTACCTCGGCATCTCTTACCATGGTACCTCTCAGTGAAGGGACTGGTACGCTTACCTTGACCGTGAACTGGCCGCAAGAAAACCAAGGATCTTCTCTCATACTAAACAATCCAATACTCGATCTGTACATCAAGGGGGGGTTTAATGCCCATGGCAGTGTGTACGAAGACAACAGTAGTTATACAAAGTCATTGGTAATGCCCGGTACTACAAACTTCTATACTACAATACTTCTAAACATGCCTCCTGGTTGGTATGAGATCCAGACTCGCCTTTATCCTAATAATGCCACAGGGGGGGATGCAACCCTCTTCTATCGAAGCTTAGACTTTGCCCAGGTAGTACCCAATGATACAACAGGTACAATCGGGGGGTGTTGGATATCACCGATGAAATGCTGGTATCCGGCTCTATAGACTGGAGCTTTACTGAGGATATGGAGCAAGCCCTAGAGAACCTTTCTATTACCCAAGTCAGAGCTGATGAGGTGGCCTATGCTGGAGTGCTTCAGTACTTCTCCTGTACCTATGAGAGCCCTACAGCCTCCTACCAGTGGTATGTGGATGGCGTTGCTGTCACTGGAGAAACCAATCAAACCTTCTCCTCAAATTTCAGTAACCATGGATTACACCGTGTCATGGTGGCAGTGCAAGACGGAGGGGGGGTCGTCAATGGAGAGGAAATCACCATGGATATAAAACCAGCTTACACCATCGGCAGCCATGGGCAAGCAGGGGGGGGCTTGGTCTTCTACTGTGATACTGAGGGGGGGCTCTATGAGGGTTGGACCTATTTGGAAGGTGCTCCCGAAGATCTGTCTATTCCAATGGCTTGGAGCAATATTACTAATGTACTTGTTGGAACTTCTAGGGATATAGGGAGCGGTGAGGCAAATACTGCTGCAATCATAGCTCAAGAAGGGCATACCAGCAGTGCAGCACTCGCCTGTACTCAGTATGAAAGGAATGGATTTCAAGATTGGTTCTTGCCATCCATTGATGAGCTGGAAGTTTTCATTGCGAATAATACGGATTTTGCTGAGTCGGTGGCATCAGCTTTTCATTGGAGTTCTACAGATGTATTAGCGAGCTACGCAAATATCAGCTCATCAATGTCAAGAATAAAGAATAATGAGTATAAAGTTCGACCCATACGGTCATTCTAGGGAGTTGCTGTAGATGAGTAAGACGATGAAGAGACAACAAAGCAAAACAACACTAATCATACTTGCGATGATGTTTCTGCTTGCGTTTTCTTCCTGTGATATGAGCCTTGCTCCAGAGGGCATGTTGAGTATAACCATTGTTGAACCAAGTACCGAAAAGTCCCTGAACGCTGAGCCTGTGGGTGTTGACCTAGCTATCCAGACATACACGATTACCCTAACCAAGGGTGATGGTACTGTGGTTGCTACCACAAAAACAAAAGGTGCAGAGACTTCTATTATCATTGAGGGGGGGTTAACGGTCGGAAGCTGGAGTATGCAGGTTGTTGGCAAAAACAGTGCTGGAAGTATCGTAGCTGAACTGGAGGGAGGCCCGCTTGCTGTCGGCGTGCAACGAGGAAAGGTGAGTGAGGTGGCCGCTCGCATAATACCATTGTCTGGCAACGGCACCTTGTCCCTCAGCTTGGCTATTGAAGGTACTTATGATCAAATAAACGACCCTCTTGTTACCGTCAAAGTTATGGACGAGAGCGGAGCTACCGTATCCATGACAACACACGCTGTTCCCTTCAATGGGCTTGATGGACTGAATATTTCATTGCCAGCAGGTTGGTATCAGGCGCATATGCAGCTGAAGGATGGGATGAGTATCCAAGATGTACAGGCTTTCTATCCACACATTGTTGAAGGAAAGGTGACCACTCAGTCAGTGCTCTTTGAGGTCGGTTCTTACAATGTTGGGGGGGATATCGGTCCGGCTGGTGGATTGGTGTTTTATGCATATGATGAAGAAACAGAGCTAGATGCAGTGGGGGGGACAAATGAAGCAACCATTGAGGGACCGATCAGGTCCACCATCGATGGCTACTCGGGGGGGATGAAGTTCTTTGACTCAGGGTCATATCTGGAATTATCTCAGGATCTTGCCATCATTCCCAATGTATTTGAGGCAAAGGTCTATGTGTATAGCGATCATCTTGCTACTGACAGGGTAGGGATTATTGCAGGGAATTTTGATGGGACTGCTGGAGCTAATAATACCCATACCATGGGATGGGAAGTGTATACCAATGGAAATCCCAGAATCTGGTGGGATGGGGGGGGTACCCGTGACATTGTCTACAACTATGACGTTCGGAAGGATCAGTGGATTCATTTGAAATGGGTCCGTGATGAGAGCGCTGGTAAAATTCGTCTGTTTGTTGATGACGGGGGGGATGCCGACGGAAAGGGAGACGATGTATTTGAGGTAACTTCTTGGGTGCGAAATTCATCTAGTGTTGGTACTCCAGGAGCTGGGAATGATGTATATCTTAATGCCACTGGTAGAAAGCTTCGAATCGGGAGCGACTATCCCAATACCCGTCAAGCCTTCAAGGGCTATATAGCTGATGTGAAGATTCATGATGGTCAAGAGAATCTTGTGTTGCATTATCCGATGAAACGGTACCTGGAAGCAGCTCCTGATGACCTACGTGTGCTTAGCGACGGAACCGTTACCTTTGATAGCTCCCATCCTGACTATGAGACAGCAACCAGCCAATTCCCCCCCTTTGGCAGCTATGGAGCTGCAGAGACCTACCAGAACCTAGGCTCTGGTAGGCTCTCCACGGAGAACTTGGTTGCCGCTGGAGGAGCCACTGATGAGTATGCTCCTCGTCTTGCATCTGTCCTTGTGCATAATGGGTTTGATGACTGGTTCCTTCCAAGTAAGGCGGAGATGGAAGAGATGGTTACGGTTTTACACAACCAATACAATCCTCTCTCTACCTTCCAGGAAGATTCCTTATATTGGACCTCTACACAATTCAATGATACCGCAGCGTACATTCAAAAATTCTCTCCCTCTTACGTGTCTGCTACTTTTGTAAGCAATAATACCGCGTTACATGTAAGGCCTGCCCGTTTCCTGTAAGAGTTTGTATTTCAGGCAATCAGGATACATGAGCTTTAGTTGAAAGTAGGTCGACATGTCGACCTACTTTCAGATATAAGGTTCTTCACTACATTCTGAGCCATGGTTCTTGTAGGATTTTCTTCCTGATTTGATACTCTTTTTGTAGGTTTATAAGACAAATCTATGCACGGAAAATCCAGATAAGTCTGCTATGAGCTATATGGAAGGTAAAAATCGACTGAAATGCAAAACTGATGGAATCAGAGTATTTATTTATCAATCTTGATGATATATCAATAATACGCATAGTAATGTGCTATTTATCACAATAAAACGAAAACTTTTTCTTGCAAGAACGCCGGTTTTAAGCCGGTGTGGTTGAATAATCGGGCCATACATGCAATGATTAGGTATAACCTTATCCATAGGGAGAAAATATGAATAAATTTGAAACATTGCTAAAAGAAAAGATGAGTGAAGAGAGTTTCCAGAAGCTTGCAGCCTTGAAAAATGACAAGGTGATGGACTTCGTTGGATCCTTCGCTGAGCACTGTGATCCCAAATCCATCTATGTATGTGATGACAGTGAAAAAGACACCCAGTATGTAAGAGAACAGGCACTCGCGAAAGGCGAGGAGCACACTCTTGCAAACTCCAAGCAGACCATCCACTGGGACGGTTATGGCGACCAGGCTCGCGACAAGAAGAACACCCGTTTCATGGTCTACAAAGAGAACATGGATAAGATGGCTTCCCTCAACTCCGTCGAGTATGAAGAAGGCCTCGGCGAGGTCATGGGCATTGCAAAGGGCATCATGAAGGGCAAGGACGCAGTTGTATTGTTCTACTCTGAAGGTCCTACCCAGAGTCCGTTCACCATTCCTTGCGTGCAGTTCACCGATAGCTGGTACGTTGCTCACTCCGAGAACATTCTGTACCGCACTGCATACAGCCACTTCCTCAACATGAAGGACGATGAGAAGGGTGATTTCTTCCGCTTCATCCACTCCGCTGGTGAGCTTGATGAAAACGGTTGTACCGTAAACCTCAAGAACCGCAGAATCTACATGGATACCCAGAACAACATTGTATATTCCATGAACGACCAGTATGCTGGTAACTCCGTTGGTTTGAAGAAGCACTCCATGCGTCTTGCAATCAACAAGAGCGGCCAGGAAGGTTGGCTTTGTGAGCACATGTTCGTCATGGCTGCAGTAGACAAGAAGAAAGATCGCAAGACCTACTTCTGTGGTGCATACCCATCCGCTTGTGGTAAGACCTCCACTGCCATGATCCCCCCCGGCGAGCAGATCGTTGGTGATGACATTGCATATTTCAGAAACATCAACGGTGAGTTCCGCGCTGTTAACGTCGAGTTTGGTATGTTCGGTATCATCAAGGACGTCAACGAGCAGGATGACCCCCCCGTTATCTTCAAGAACCTGATGATCAACCAGGAAGTTATCTTCTCCAACGTTCTTCGTGGCAAGGACAACAAGCCTTATTGGCTTGGTATGGGTGTTGATGCTCCAGATGAAGGCCGCAATCACTTTGGCGAATGGAAGAAGGGCGTGAAGGACGCAAATGGCAACGAAGTTGGCGTTGCTCATGGTAATGCACGTTACACCATGCGCCTTGACTACCTCGACAACATCGACAAAGCTGGCTTCGAAGCAAGGACGGCGTAAAGGTTGAAGGTGTTCTCTATGGTGGACGCGACAGTGACATCACCGTTCCTGTTGAAGAGTCCCCCCCGAACTGGAAGGATGGTATCCTGATGAAGGCTGCTACCCTCGAGAGTGAGACCACCAGTGCTACCCTCGGTCAGGAAGGTGTTCGTACCCCCCCTAGCCCGATGGCAAACATGGACTTTGTCTCCTATCCTCTTGGCACCTACACCATGAACAACATCAAGTTTGGTGAAAGTGTGAAGGATATTCCCAAGGTATTTAGTAACAACTACTTCATGCGTGGTGAAGATGGCAAGTTCATGACCAGCAAGCTGGCCAAGAAAGTTTGGTTGCACTGGCAGAAGGCCGTATTCATGGTGAATATGAAGCATTGGATACTCCTACCGGTAAGATTCCCATGTATGAGGACCTGAAGGCACTCTTCAAGGAACACCTCGATGAGGATTTCTCCAAGGAGAAGTATGACTACCTCTTTACCTTCCGCTGCACCAAGTGGGTTGATAAGCTCGAGAGGACCAAGGCTTACTACAAGAAGATGGATCCAAATACTCCCAAGGAGATCTTCGAGTACTGGGATGCAGCAATCGCAAAGATCAACAAGGCCAAGGAGCAGTATGGTGATCTGATTCTTCCCGGCGCTTTCAAGGTTAATTACCTGTAGCTCGGTTGATAATACCTAAACCAATTACGGCACGTATGGAATTCCATGCGTGCGTTTCACTTTTATTCAGTCATGATCGATTCGATAATGGCTGAGGCCAAAGCCTCTCCACTATCGAACCACTCAACCTCTACCTGCAGCATGACGTTTTCTTTCGTAATCTTTACAATCATAGCTCCATGAATAGACTCATCCCCCCCGTAGGGGGGGTGGGAGTAGGTGTAGGTGATCACAAAGAATCGGTTCTCATAGTCAATCTCATTCCTATGAACCTCGCGGTTCTTGAGACTGTCATTATTCTCCAGTTGCTGTTCTATTTCCCGCTTTGATTGGAGCAAGTAATTCTGCATTGTGATACGAGAAGAGAGTAGAGACTTAAGCCCTTCTATGGCTGAGACCTTGCAGTAATATCCTTTGGTCTGTAACGTTTCCGGGGGGGATGTTTTGATGGTATTAACCTTCTTTCCTCCCTGTCCAGGTAGATAGACGGAGCTGCTTCTCCAGTCAGGCTCTTCTTCCCAGAGGAAGGTCTCAGATGAACCGAAAAGTGGGTAGGAGAACAAGTCAGTTGTTTTTCCTTCGGCTACCGGAACATCCTTTGCCTCCTTGGGTTTAAGGGAATCCATAAAGGAAATCCCTGAAGCAAGGAATTTAACGAAGACTGGTTTCCATATAGCCTGTTCATCTTTCGTATATCGCGTGGTGATGGAGATAAGGGTATCACCAGCATGGATGATGTACACCTCAGCATGGATTCCTGTGAGTGTTTCATAGCCATACTTCCAAGCAAACATACCATCGATCTCAGTTGTTGATAGGTCATACCAGCT
>JDSH01000269.1_pt1 | contig 12394 bp, 19 predicted proteins | sample 199451 | NCBI WGS metagenome assembly JDSH01 (sample SAMN02584198, study PRJNA231836) | bioreactor metagenome | isolation source: continuous culture bioreactor electron acceptor NO2- transfer2 day 38 after... | place: Germany: Bremen | reverse complement strand
AACCTTGCGGAGCCATGGATGGCGGAGCAGAGCGTACAGGGAAGTATCCACAGCGTGTTTTGAAAGCTCCCACAAGCCCCCCAACCTACTCCAAAGCCAGAATCAGTAAAGCGCCTCTTCGTCATCCAGCACCTCGTGCAGGATTTCCAGAAACATCTTGTCGGCCTCACTCCAGCTCTCCGGAATCCGGATCGTGGTATTGGCACTGATCTCACGAGCCATCAGCTCATCGGCATTGGCCTCGCCCTTGTACTTGCGGGCAATCTCCATGGACTTCACGGCAATCGTCGGATCGCTCATCACTTTCTTGATGAACACCCGCAACTCTTCAATCATCCGCGCCTGACGGCTCTCGACAGATGAACTCATGTTGTACTCCCCCCCGAATATGGATAGCGACAGGCCACGCCTGCCGGATGCATTACCTATAGTATGGACAAAGCGCGGGGGGGCCATCACCAGCCCCCCCGCACAACGGTCAGACCATCAGGCCACGCAGAGTGAAGAACAGGAACGCCGCCATAATCGCTGACGCCGGCACGGTAATGATCCAGCCGCGGCAATCTTTACCAGATGGGAGCGCTTGACCATCTCCTCGCGGTAAATCTTCTTCAGGCGCTTGCGCTCCGACTTGGACAAAGGCACCTGCTGCTTTTTCTTCTTCGCCTGCTTCAGCAGCTTCTCCATTTCCTCCACAGAGGCATTACGGAAATCATCCAGGAACGGCTTGAGGCGCTCCTGATCGGTCGGGTCATGCTGTTCGATGATTTTGTGCAACTGGGTCGCGTAGTTGGATTTCAGGTACTCACGCAGGAAGCCGACACCGAAAACGCCGCCAATGGCAATGTGGGTGGAACTGACCGGCAGGCCAAGCTGGGAAGCCAGAATCACCGTCAGTGCCGCAGACAGTGCAATACAGAAAGCCCGGGTCTTATCAAGCTCAGTAATCTCGGAACCCACGGTTTTAATCAGGCGCGGGCCGAACAGCATCAGCCCGACCGCCAGCCCCCCAGAGCACCTACCAGCATCACCCAAAGCGGGATCTTCGCTGAGGTAACCACACCACCACCGGCCTGAATGGCGTCATTGATGGCCGCCAATGGGCCAATGGCGTTAGCCACGTCGTTGGCGCCGTGGGCAAAGCTCAGCAGGGCCGCGGCGAAGATCAACGGCCAGGTGAACAGGGCATTCACTCCCTGCGCACTGTTTTCCATGGTCGAGGCTTTGCGGCCCACGAGGGTGCGCATCACGAAAAACACCACACCCGCCACAATCAGGCCGATCACCGAGCTTCCACCATATCCACTTTGACGATCTTCTTGACGCCCTTGATCATCAGATAGGTGGCAAAGGCCCAGGCCATAATCGCCACCAGCCAGGGCACAAAGGTACGGGCAGAAGACACCAGATTCTGGCGGTACAGTACGGTTTTCTTGATTGCGAACAGGAACAACGCCGCCAGGGCACCGCCGAGCACCGGCGAGATCACCCAGCTTGCAGCAATTTTGCCCATCACCGCCCAATCGGCAATGGCCCAGCCCCCCCCGGCCGCAATACCAGCCCCCCCCAGGACACCGCCAACGATTGAGTGGGTGGTTGAAACCGGCGCACCCATCCAGGTGGCCAGGTTCAGCCACAGGCGCCAGCCAGCAGGGCCGCCGTCATTAACCAGACAAAGGCGCGCGGATCTTCCAGGCTAGTCGGATCAATTATTCCACCCTTGATGGTCGACACTACATCGCCACCGGCGATCAGCGCGCCGGCCGCCTCGAATACCGCGGCAAGAAGAACGGCTGCCCCCCCCAGTGACAAGGCGCCGGAGCCCACCGCCGGACCGACATTGTTGGCCACATCGTTGGCCCCCCCGATATTGATCGCCATGTAGCCCCCCCCGATAACGGCGGCGGCCATCAATAACATGGCGTTAGGCAGGCCCTGGCTGAAGGAGCCAACCACAAGCCAGACACAAAGAAGGAAAAGTACGCTAAGTCCGACCCTGTACCGTTCCGTGGAGGGGGGCTGGTGAGAAGGTTATCCAGAAAGCTGCTGGAACGGGCCATACCAATTGATTCTCTTGTCTTGTGGACAGAAGGGGGGGTTTCGGCAGTATTCGCCGGGGGGGGCAAACTATAAATTTTTTGCCATCAAATTGAAACAAATCCCGGTTGATGGCCCCCCCCTTCACAATCCTGATAGTTAATGCTGCAATTCAGATGGTTTTTGACGCATAATTCCGGAAAATATGTCAAAAAGAACAACAGTTAATGACGAATACCAGCCAAATCCAGTCCAGCGAGCATGAAGAGCTTCAGATCTCCCGGCTGCTCAATGGCCTGTCAGCCATGGCGGTCCTGTTCCTGGCCGGCATCGGGGGGGCCAAGGCGTGGTATGCCGAGCATCATCTGCACGCATGGGTGCTCTGGGCATTTGTTGTTCCAATTGTCGCCAATATAGGTTGGTACGCCTGGCGCCGGGATCGAACGGTACAGAAAAGGGGGGGCCTGCTGGTCATTGTCGGCCTGCTGTTTACCTACCTGATTGCCTCCGGCGGCGAGGGCAACACGGGCCCACTCTGGTTCTATGTGTTCCCACCGTTGCTGTTCTACCTGACCAGCCTCAAGGGTGGCACCGCCATCCTGCTGTTCTGCTATCTGCTTGCCGTCCTGGTTTTTCAGTTTCCCGATATGCCCGGCGTCAGTGCCGAATACAGCACTGACTTCAAGATCCGTTTCTTCGCCACACTTACCTTTGAGTCGATCTTCTGTTTCGTGCTGGAGGCCGGACGTTTACGAGCCCGCAACAAACTGGTGGCACTGGCCCAGGCCCACGAACACGCTGCCCGCACCGACGAACTGACCGGGCTGGCCAACCGGCGGGACATGCAGGGCCGGCTAAACACCGAATTCTCGCGGTTCGAGCGCTCCGGCCACCATTTTTCCGTTGTGCTGATCGATCTGGATCTGTTCAAACGCATTAACGATGATTTCGGCCATGATGCCGGCGACGAGGTCTTGCGCCAGTTCGCCGATCTGGTCCGGCAAATGGTCCGCCAGTCGGATGTGGCTGCCCGCTGGGGGGGCGGCGAAGAGTTTCTGCTGCTACTGCCCGACACCACCTTGCTGCAGGCCCTCACACTGGCTGAGCGCCTGCGCGCCGAAGTGGCGGCCACCCGTTTTCACCACCGGGAACAGACCCTGCCGGTCACCATCAGTGCCGGGGGGGTATGCTCGATTTCCAAATCCGGATCGATCAACGAATTACTCAAGCAAGCAGATGTGCAGCTCTACAACGCCAAGGAGAGCGGCCGGAATCGAATTTCACCCCCCCGGGTAAGGAGCCAGGACGCCGGGCCCAGCCCACAGACGCCGGCTTGAGCCGAACCCGCCACGCCATTACTATCTGCTCCCGAATATTCCCACCCCCCACCAACACAGGCAGTGGTCATGGCAGCAATCCGCATTCTAACCGGCAGCGTTTACGGGGGGGGCGCCCTGCTGACAGCGCGCCGTATCAAGCAGGAACTGGAACCCGAAGGGCATACCGTCACGGTTCTGGAGAATCCAACTCTGGCCGATATCAGCGACAACCACGATGCCTTGCTGGTATGCACCTCCACCACCGGCCAGGGAGAAGTCCCTGCCAACCTGTTACCGTTTTATCTGGATTTGCGCGAACAACTCCCCCCCCAACAACCCGGCCGCCCCCCCTTTGGCGTGATCGTGCTGGGCGACAGCTCCTATGGCGATACCTTTTGCGGTGCCGGAGACCTGATGGAGGAAGCGCTTTACGAAACCGGCGCCCGCAAGGTCGGCGACACCCTGCGGATTGATGCGCTGGAAACTCTGGAGCCGGAAGCCGAGGCCCTGCCCTGGGTACGGAACTGGATTAACGGCATTTGACCAATAATTACACAAGTTACCAAAAGTCTGCCGGTTACAGCTTGAGCCGCCCCCCCAGACGACAGGCCATACTCAGGCCATAACGACAAGAACGGTAACCTGTGATTCTGATGCAACTGGCCCGACTCCTGGCAGCCCTGCTGATTCTTCTGGCGCTTTCGCTTCCGGCCATGGCTGCCAGTGATGGCTATATCCCAGTCATTGAGTACCTGAGACTGGCACCGGACGACCAACGCAGCCCGCAACAGGCCCTGGAATCCGGCGACTGGCAGATCCTGAACGAACAAACGCCTAATTTTGGTTACACCCGTGACCAGGTCTGGCTGAAATTCCCCCCCATCACCCGGCCCCCCCAAACCACCAATCTCCTGGAAATCACCTACCCGCACCTCGACCGGATCGATTTCTATCTGTTACGGGACGGCGAAATCCAGCTGAACTACCAGACCGGTGACCGCATGCTGTTCTCGGAGCGCCCGGTGGAGCATCCGCATTTCCTGTTTCCGTTCCAGCTTGAAGCCGGTCACGACTACCGCATCTTGCTGAGAATCGACACCGACGGTGCCATGCAAGTGCCGCTCAGGCTGTGGAACAATCGCAGTTTTTTCGAGAAGACCTCCGTAGAAAGCCAGGTTCACGCTCTGTACTACGGAATCCTGATTACCGCCATCTGCTTCAACCTGTTTGTGTTCCTGGCGCTCCGGGAGTCTATCTACCTCTATTACGTACTCTCGACTCTGGGCTACCTGATCCTGATCGGCACCCTGAACGGTATTACCTACCAGTTTATCTGGCCCGCGCTTCCTGGCCTGCAAAGCAACGCCATGTCCTGTCCATACCACTGGCCTTGCTTTTCACACTCATGTTCGCCAGATCCTTTCTGAAACTGGAGCAATGCAGCCCCCCCCAACTCGATCGACTCATACTCGGCACTATCCTGCTAAACGGCGCCCTGGCTATTGCTCTTGCCACAACTGTGATTGACTATGGCACGGGTATCCGACTGGCTGTCGCTCTGGCCATGCCGAGTTGCCTGCTGTTAACGGTTGTCGGACCGATACAGTGGGCCAGAGGCAATCCACAGGCGGTTTACTACACTCTGGCCTGGGGGGGGCCGTCACTCTGGGCAGTGCCATTACCGCCGCCAATAAGTACGGTCTGATTGCCACCAGCTTCTTCTCTGTGTATGGCATGCAGCTGGGCTCGGCCTTCCAGGCCATACTCCTCAGCCTCGCCCTTGCCATCCGGATATATCACGAACGCCAGGAGAAAGTGCTGGCCCAGGAGGCTGAACTGAAGGCGCTTGAAGCCCGACGCGCGGCCGAACTCCGGCTGATGGACCAGGCTCTGCATCATCCGCTCACCGGCCTGCCTAACCGCAGCAGCTATGAAATGCGCCTGAACGAATTGATCCGGAGCCAGCGCGACAAACGCTTCGGCGTGGTCATCATCCATCTGGACAACCTGTATGCGGTCACCAAGACTCTGGGCCACCGCAACACCGACCGCATACTGGAACTGGCCTCCAAACACTACAACGCAGTGATCAAGGATGTACCCGGCGCCATCTCCCTGGAGCAGACGGACAACCGTACCTTCTTCCTCGCCAGCCTCGACCCACAAACCTTTGCCTTTGTGGTGGATGCCGACCAGGCGCTGTCGGTGCCCCCCCGCATCGTTCTGCGCAGCATTGAAGAAATCCGCTATCCGGTGGATTTCCTTGGCATGCAGGTTCCTCTGAACCCGCAACTGGGCGTGGCTTTCTACCCGACTCATGGAAACGACGCCAACACCCTGATTCGCCGCGCGGTGATTGCCGAAGGTTCTGACCGCGCCCGAGACCGCGGAATTGCCTACTACAAATCCTCCCGGGATTCCTACAGCGCCGACCGACTGACCCTGGTCTCCGACCTGCGGCACGCCATTGATCACGACGAACTGACGCTGTTCCTGCAACCCAAGCTGTGCCTGCGAACCCGAGCCATTACCGGATTTGAGGCACTGATTCGCTGGCCAGGGCGGGAACAGCCGGTTCGGCCCGATGAAATCATCGCAGTGGCCGAACAGACCGGGCTAATCAAACCACTGACGCGCTGGGTACTGAAAGAGGCGCTGGAAATGCGCGGGCGGCTGCTGGAGATCGGCTGGGATGCCGGAATCGCCGTCAACATCTCGCCCAACAATTTACGGGAACCGGATTTTACCGTGTTCGTGCAACGGTTGATGCAAAGCTACCAGATCCACTCCGGGGGGGCCATCACCTTCGAGGTCACGGAGACCTCCATGATGCAGGACCCCCCACCAATTCCCTGCGGGCGCTGAATGCGCTTGATGCCGCAGGCATTCCGCTCTCCATTGACGACTTCGGTTCCGGCTATTCGTCCCTGTCCTACATCAAGCAGTTGCCAGCTGGAGAAATCAAGATCGACCGTTCGCTGATTACCGATATCGCGGAACGGGAGCAGGACAGAGTGATCGTGCGCACCACCATCGATATGTGCCACAGCCTCGGCTACACCGTGGTGGCCGAGGGGGGGGTGGAGGATGAGGAAACCTTGTCACTGCTGCACGACATGGGGGGGTGCGATCTGGTACAGGGCTACTTCCTAACCCGACCGCTACCCTTTAACGAAATGGTTGACTGGCTCGGCAACTACAATCCTCAGGCCTTACGTTCCCGGATCAGTGCTTCCTGAGTGGTGGAGGCCACCAAAACACCATCCCGGGTAAAGAAATTGCCCCCCCGATTGAAGCCCCCCCTGCCCGCCGAGGCACTCGGACTGTCCTTGTCATAAAGTAGCCAGTCATCCATACGGAAATCCCGATGAAACCAGATGGCATGGTCCAGGCTGGCAACCTGCATGTTCTTGCTCATGAAGGTGCGCCCGTGAGGAGTCAGGGACGTTCCCAGAAAGGAGAAGTCAGAGGCATAAGTCAGCAGACACCGATGCAGTACCGGGTCATCCGGTAAAGGTCCGAGGGCCCGAAACCAGTTCTGGCGATGGGGGGGCGGGCGCTTTTCCGGCTTGAATGGATTCATCGGGTCTACCGGACGGATCTCTATGGGCCGGTCACGGGTCAGCATGTTCCGCATTTTCTCCGGCACTTTATCTGCGATCAGCTTGCCCCCCCAGTCCTGCTCCGACTTGAGCGTATCGGGGGGGTCCGGCGCTGCCGGCATGGCAACCTGATGGTCCAATCCGTCTTCTGCGACCTGGAACGACATGGAACCGGTCAGGATTTCCTTGCCGTCCTGACGGGCAATCACCCGGCGCACCGAGAACGTGCCGCCATCCCGAACCCGCTGGACTTCATAATCGATCGGCATGCTGTGATTGCCAGGGCGCAGAAAATAGGCGTGCAGGGAATGGCACAGGCGATTTTCGACGGTCCGGCTGGCCGCCATCAGGGCCTGCCCCCCCAGAACCTGCCCCCCCCGAATACATGCGGAAAGCCAGATCCTCACTGTCGCCCTGAAAATGATCGTCTCCGATCGGGGGGGAAAGATCCAGCAACTCCACCAGTTTTCGGGTTACATCCAGCATGCGCGCTCCTGTCTTTTGTTAGCTCACGAACGGGTTTTCTACCCCCCCAGACAGGAAAATTTCGCAACGGCTGAAACTGCCAAAGACGGCAATCGGCTACCAGCCAACCTCACTGGTAGCCGCAGGCTTCAGTCCCGGTGAATAGGAGGGACTTCCTTCGCCAGTGTCTGCTTTTCCAGAGCAAACCGGCCGGTCACCGCGAAGCCAAGCGTGTCGCCGTCCGGGCTCCGGAACAGGGCTTTGACGTCAGCCCCCCCGTCCTGTTCCACCTGCATTCGCCCTCGGCATCCATCGGCGGTGGGCAGACTGCGGTCGGGCAACAGGGTGCTTTTACCATCACCGGCATGGTGCCATAGCTGACTTCCGTGCGCGCACCGGCCAGTGTTTTCGCCAGCGCCCGGGCACAGGCCATCAACGGCAGCACATAAAGCAGAACGCGCCCGTCCACTTCGGCGCAATCACCCAGGGCAAAGACATCCGGTGCGGAGGTTTCCAGAGCCCGGTTCACCTGAATACCCCCCCGACCGGAACGGATCCCGGCTTCGCGGGCCAGTTCAGTACGGGGGGGGCGCAGCCCCCCCACTGCAGACACAACAAGGTCGGCCTGGAGTTGCTCACCATTACCGAGCATCAGCTCGACGCCACTGCCCTGCTTCTCTACCCGCTCAACCACCGTCCCCCCCAAATGAAACCGAACCCCCCCAAGCCTCTCCAGCTCGGCCTGCACGGCACCAGCGGCTGCCTCCGGCAGCAGACTGGGCATCAGAGATGAGTCCGGGGGGGCGATAACATCCACTTCGTAGCCACCATTGCGCAGATCATTGGCAAACTCACACCCGATCAGGCCTGCCCCCCCCATAATCGCGACCCGCTTGCCCTCGGCGAGGGCCTTACGGAAGGCACGGTAATCCATCAGGTCGTTGATGGAATGAACCCGGTCCTGCGCGTTACCATCCAGACTCAGGCGGATGACGTCGGCGCCCCCCAGGCCAGAACCAGCTTGGCATAGCGTATGGACTGGTCGCCCAGCTTGAGCTCATGGGCATCGGTATCAATGCCCGTAACCGTGGACCAGGGACGAATCTCCACCCCCCCCAGTTGCTCGGCCATAGCCTCAGGGTTGGCCTGGGCCAGACCATCCGCGTCCTTGTCTTTGGTAAAGCCGGTCGACAACATAGGCTTGGAATAGCTGACGCCGTCGTCGGCAGTCACCATGATGACCGGGGGGGTTTCCTTATCCAGTTTGCGAAATTCCCGTACCAGTGAGTAACCCGACAAACCGGTACCAACGATCACAATAGGTGTCTGCTCGGTCATGACTCTGTCCTGCCTTTAGCCGATTTCGATCATTTCAAAATCTTCCTTGCCCACACCGCAGTCCGGGCAAACCCAATCCTCGGGCACATCTTCCCATTTGGTGCCAGGCTCAATACCGTCCTCCGGCCAACCCTCGGCTTCATCGTAAATCAGACCACACACCACACACTGCCACTTCTTCATAACTAACTCCCACCGATTTGTCTGCGAGGATATTATTGTCGAACAATAAAGCAATCAAGCACAAAGATCACAAAATGCGACCGAGTTCCAGCCGACCACCACTCACCCGATTGGCTGCCATCATAACCGCGACACCGGCGTTGACCAATGCCACCACCGACAGCCCGGATCGGGGGGGTTTTCTGCCAATAGCCACAATTACAGACCCGGCAATACCGCCGCGCCCCCCCTCCCTTCGATCGCCCCCCCACTTCGGTATAATCCGCCGTTTTGGACAGGACCCGATCGTTATGACCGATACCGTCGCTGAAATGAACCAGGTCATGGCAGACGCTGACTGCCTGGTTCCCGAAGAGCAGGTGCATGCCGCCATCGACACCATGGCCAGCGCCATCACCGATCGCCTCAAAGACAGCAACCCATTGTTGTTCTGCGTCATGAACGGCGGCCTGATCCTGACCGGTCAGCTCCTGCCACGACTGAAATTTCCGGTGCAGGCGGAGTATCTGCATGCCACCCGCTACCGCCAGGAGACCACCGGTGGCATTCTGGAATGGAAGCTGCAGCCGGAAGCCGACATGAAAGGCCGCACGGTTCTGATCGTCGACGACATCCTTGACGAGGGTACGACGCTGTGCGCCATTGCAGATTACTGCCTGGCTCATGGTGCCAGCGAGGTCCTGACTGCGGTGCTGGTAGACAAGGAGCACGATCGCAAGGCACGCCCCCCCGGCCTGAAGGCAGACTTTACCGGCCTTTACGTTGAGGATCGATTCCTGTTCGGCTATGGCATGGATTATAAAGGCTATTGGCGCAACGCTCCGGGAATCTATGCCGTTAAAGGACTGTGACCAGCCCCCCCCGAGCTGAGCATACCTCCCACGTTCTGGTACCGGTCGCTGGTGGCGGCCGGCCTTTACTGTCCTGAGGTTCATGGCCCGGCCCGCTACTGGCTAACGGTGGAGGGATCGTTTACCCGGGCCCTGCAGCAAAAATGTCAGGAACGCTTTCACGTTGAGATTCTCAGGGAGGGTTTTTCGACCCCCCCAACCCCCCCTGAAGAGGCAAAGCGCCTGAACCTGGCACCGCGCCAGCTCGCCTGGGTACGGGAAGTTCGCCTTTGCGGTGACGGCCGCCCTTGGGTGCTGGCCCGGACAGTGATCCCACAGACCTGTCTGCATGGCCATGGCCGCCGCCTGCGCAATCTTGGCAACAAGCCCCCCCTGGGTGCCTATCTGTTCAGCAGCCCGGAGTGGCAGCGGGGGGGGCCTCTGGAAACAGGTCTCTGTAAAGCCCGTAGCAACGGTCACCCTCGTCTTGCCCGCAGATCCCTGTTCCACCGGGGGGGTTCCTGCGCTCTTCTGGTGGGGGGGGAATATCTTCTACCCCCCCGGTTATACCAGTCGCCCAACCGGGGGGGTTAACCCTACCGCTACCGCTGGCTATAATCGGATGCACTCTCACGCATCAACACGCGGATACCAGCTCCTATGTTGCAGATCACCCTGCCACCCACGTTCATGCCCGCCTGGCTGATTACGCACGCCTGCTGCGCATCGACCGCCCGATCGGCACTTTGTTGCTGCTGTGGCCAACCTATTGGGCACTCTGGCTGGCGGCCGAGGGGGGGGTCCCGTCATTTGCCAATCTGGTGATTTTTACCCTCGGCGTGTTCTTCATGCGGGCGGCAGGCTGTGCTATCAACGATTTTGCCGACCGGGACTGGGATCGCCATGTCAAACGCACCAAAGACCGCCCGCTCACCGCCGGCCGGGTCCGTGCCTGGGAAGCCGTCGCCCTGTTTGCCGGGCTATGCCTGGTGTCGTTTCTGATGGTGGTGCTGTTTACCAACACCCTGACCCTGTATCTGTCATTCGGTGGTGCACTGCTGGCCTTTATCTACCCGTTTATGAAGCGTTACACCCATTTGCCCCCCCAGCTGTTTCTGGGCGCCGCCTTTTCCTGGGCCATTCCCATGGCCTGGGCAGCTGAGGCCAACCAGCTCAGTCAGCTCACCTGGTTGCTGTTTACCGCCAACGTGCTCTGGACGGTCGCCTATGACACCCTCTATGCCATGGTCGACCGGGATGACGACCTGAAGGTCGGCATAAAATCGACAGCCATCCTGTTTGGTGATGCAGATCGGGCGATCATTGCTCTGCTGCAGGCCATGGTGGTGGTGATTCTGGTGATGGTGGGCCAGCGGGCGGAACTGGGCTCCTTCTATTATCTCGGCGTTGTGGCCATGGCCACGCTCTTCGTCTACCACCAGTACCTGGCCAGGGAGCGGAACCGGGAAGGATGCTTCAAGGCATTTCTCAATAACAACTGGGCCGGCTTTGCAGTGTTTCTGGGTCTGGGGGGGTTGGATCTGGCGTTCTGACTACCCGCCCATGTCATATACTTGTAACAAAGACGCGTTGTAATGACTCGGCAACATTACAAGGGAGTGTGTTCGCACCTCTGATCAGAGAACTCCCGAGGTCTGACACAGGTTGATGCATATGAGTGGAAAAACTGTCCTGATCGTCGATGACGAAGCGCCTATCCGTGAAATGATTGCGGTCGCGCTCGAAATGGCGGATTACGACTACCTGGAGGCAGCGGATGCCCGTGAAGCCCATGCCCTGATTATCGACAAGCAACCAGACCTGATCCTGCTGGACTGGATGCTGCCGGGCACCAGCGGTGTGGAACTTGCGCGCCGGCTGAAGAAAGAAGAGGCCACCGCCGATATCCCTATCATCATGCTGACCGCCAAGGTGGAAGAGGATAACAAGATTCAGGGCCTGGAAGTCGGTGCCGACGATTACATCACCAACCGTTCAGCCACGTGAGCTGGTAGCCCGCCTGAAAGCGGTTCTGCGTCGTGCCACACCGCCGGGTGTCGACAGCCCCCCCATCGAAGTGGACGGTCTGACCCTGGACCCGATCGGCCATCGTGTGACCACGGTCGACGGTGCCATTAATATGGGCCCGACCGAGTACCGCCTGCTGCAATTCTTTATGACTCACCAGGAACGGGTCTATACTCGGTCTCAACTGCTGGATCAGGTCTGGGGGGGCGGCAACGTGTATGTCGAGGAACGCACCGTCGATGTTCACATCCGCCGCCTGCGCAAGGCGCTGGGAGACAGGTACGATCATCTGATTCAGACCGTGCGGGGGGGAACGGGCTACCGGTTTTCCACCAAAGTGGCCTGATTTACTCCCTGACGACAGCTCCGGACCGCCCCCCCTCATCGTCCGGCGATCACGGCATCAGCGCCGGCAACACGACAAGGCAGTAGTGGATGCAACACAACTGGTCCCGTTACCTGAGACTGATCATCACCGCGCTCGCAGGCACCACACTGGTGGGGGGGTTCTATTTCGGCGAGCCGCTCTACGGGCTGCTGGTGGGACTTGTTGCTATCTCTGGTGGACCCTGGTCCAGGCCGGCGCCTTACC
>JDSH01000268.1_pt1 | contig 12397 bp, 19 predicted proteins | sample 199451 | NCBI WGS metagenome assembly JDSH01 (sample SAMN02584198, study PRJNA231836) | bioreactor metagenome | isolation source: continuous culture bioreactor electron acceptor NO2- transfer2 day 38 after... | place: Germany: Bremen | reverse complement strand
TCTCTACTTGATTGGGCCCGTCATTGGAGGCCTTCTCATGTCCTATGTAGACTTTAGGATGTTTCATGATAGGGAGCGGATCTTCAAGAGAGGTTTTTATCAACATGCAAGCATTCTCACGTTCCTTATGCTTATTGTGAACATCTTCTTTCCTGTCTATTTTTCTGTAGAACCTATCACGAACAGCTATAGTATTGCTCCTTTCAAGTTCATTCATTATATCGTGCTCGGTTTGCTATATGGGTACTTTTTTTTGTTTTCGTTACCAACAACAGAAAAAAGATTACCCGTAATGAGACTCTGATTTACCAGTTTTTCTTTTTCATTCCCATAGCCGGTATGTTACTCCAAATGTTTAATTCCAAATTACACTTTTCATGGACATCGATTGCATTGGCTCTATTTGTCATCTATGTCTTTCTTGAATCCACGCCTTCTGATGAAGATTACCTGACCAAACTCTTTAACCGTAATAGCTATGATGCTTACATGCAGCATCTGATTCAAGGAAACAAGCAGTTCTCTCTCATGGTATTTGACCTTAATTACTTCAAGGAAATCAATGATAAATATGGGCATGAAATGGGAGATCTCACCCTGATATGCTTTGCCAAGGCTCTCAAGAAAGCATTTTCTCACAAAGGGCTTGCTTTCAGACTTGGAGGTGATGAGTTTGCGGCAATATATGAGTCTGGTCATGTTGATGACCTTATCAACACAATGAAGGAACACCTTAAACGAAACAGCAATCCCCCCTGATAAAAAACCTAAGTTTCAGCTATGGATATCATAACGCAGAACCCGGGATGTCCTCAGATGAGCTCAGCAACATTGCAGACCACAAGATGTATACCCAAAAGAAAGAGATGAAAAAGCTTGATCCCAGGGGGGGAGAACGATAGTGGGCCTCCCCCCCTGGAAAAACCTTCAAAATGTGTTACAAGGCTTCCACCGCTGTGAAAATCTCAGCTAATCCTTCAGGGATCTCTCCGGTAAAGATATAGTCCATGTAGTTCAAATCATGGTTGTATCCTTCATACACGGAAATGGTAAGATTCTCTTTTCCCAATTGCTCAAATAGTTCCTTGACTGCATATACTCCCTCTACCCTTGCATTTTGATCAAACGTTCCATGAATGATATGAATTGGGGGGGTATCAACAAATGGAAGTACTTCTTGGTTGGTTGGCATCATCTTATGTGCGTCAAACCACTCTGGTGTGAGGTAAACACCATACTTGGTCTTTAGGTATTCGCGGTCTCTCTCTTCTATAGCTCGATAGAGCTCATTTCTTGATGGTGCAAGCATGATTGCAAAATCATCTTCATCCATTATCCCATTCTTGTCTTGATCCATGTAGTCATAGGTAATACCGAAATGTTCAGCAATACCATTTCTATCTTCTGCAAATTCCTCGGGAGATACCATCCCATCCTTGTTGTAATCGAAGTAGTTGCGATAGAAGACCATGCTCGACCCACCAGTTGCTGCCAATCAAGAATGGTCATCATATCATCATACATAAAACCACAAAGGATGAGTCCATCAACTGAGGTTTTCAATGACACCAGAGGAGCAATCAAGGTACCCTCACTCCAACCCAACAGGATGATCTTCGCTTCATCAAACCCCCCCTTCTCTGCTCTCATATAGTCCACAATAGCAACAACATCATTCACACTTGCATGTGGGGGGGTGTAGCTTTTGTAGACTTCATCATCAACTGATGTAAAATAAGGTGGTTCATCCGATACGGTAACTCCACGGGTATTGTAACTGAAAAAGGCAATATCTCGTTTCTTGAATTCGTCTCGAAACAGGTCGAAATAGGTGAACTGTTTTTCCTCATCAAGCTTTCGCTTGTTATCATAGGTATTTGGTCCTGAACCATTGACATAGACAACCAATGTGTCGGCATTTCCGTCTTCGGGCAAGGAGAGAAATCCTTCAATCACATATCCATCACTAGAGGGAATATTTACTACCCCCCCTGTCTCTGCTTCACCTACATATGTAGTTGTACAACTTGAGAGAAGCACAACCAACGAAATAATCAAAACCAACATTTTCATCACCCCCCCCAGAGATAGTGTTGTATCTATTTGCATCGTATCAGAAAAGAAAAATATACTCTACGAATATGTAGTAATGAATAAAAATATATCTTCTTATGCCTTTGGTAATTTTCCCCCCCTCCCCCCCTTTGGTCGATTTTACCATTCTGATACAAGCACCTTTTGATTTGTAGAGATATTTCGCTATGTTTCCTTTTGTTTTCTACTTTGGCACGGTTGTTGCAAAATACAAGCAGGAGATCTGGAAGACCTCCAAAATTCAATGGAGAGATAAGAATTGTATGAACAGAAACAGTACCAAACTACTCGTCGTGCTCGTGGCCTTCGCTCTAACTACGATGACTGCCCTTTTTGCATCAGATAGGTGTGAATACCAAACACCTCGCATCTACCTCGGCATCGATTATGGACATAGCGTAATTGATGAACAAGAAGTACCAAATGTTGGAATTACCGTTGGAAGCAAGCTTTCAAGCAGAACATCTACCGAAATATTTGCAAGAATTGAACCTCTTTCGAACTTTCCTAGTGAAGATTTCGGTATAGCTATCACGGAAACAGAATCAACATTTGCCTTCAGTAGTGGCTTGGCAGTTACTGCAAGAATGTTTCATGATGCTGCATTCAACCCCCCTTTGTCCAAGCTGGGATTGGAACCATGACCATCGGTCATTTAATCCCAGAAGATGATGAATACGTCATGTCCAGCCTTGAATATGTCATGCATGGCATGATTGCTACTGGACTAGAAGTAAATATCTTCCAAGGAGTTTCCATCCAATTTGTACACGGATATCGTTATATTCCTAATCGAAGGATACTCGATATCGAACCTCACACGTTAAGCGGGTCTTTCAACAGTGTAGCATTCAAAGCTTACCTGGATTGAAAACAATGTAGAGCCCTTACATGTGCACCTCCTGCAGGAGGTGCACTGTATGCTGAGATTTGGTTTCATGGTACGATACAGCAAGTGAGTAACAGCATGAAAACATATCCGGTACATGAAGATTTTCGCAAGTTACAGATGGGCATTCCATTATACAAACCAGTATTGCCCTTTCTCCAAAGGATAACCCGCTCTGTATATGAACGGCAGGCCATTCCTGAAACACTCACGCACCTGAGAACAACCTGTATCAGCCATGACGGATATCCTATCCCCCCCGTAGAAGTGTTCAGCCCTAAAGAGACCAAACCCAATGCACCTTGCATCCTCTTCCTACATGGTGGTGCGTTTGTACTCCCTGCTGCCGACCACCATAAGAAACTGATTATAGATTTTGCCCTCAATCTTTCCTGCAAGGTGGTATTGGCTGACTACAGGTTGGCCCCCCCTAGATATCCGTATCCTCATGGACTGGAAGACTGTTTTTCTCTCTATACATGGGCGACGGAGCATGCAAAAGAACTTTCCATCGACCTGGACGTATCGCAATCTTCGGAGATAGCGCAGGTGGTGCAATGGCCGCAGGACTGACACATCTAATTAAAGGTCGCTCACGTAAGATGCCACTGTTCCAGATGCTCATATACCCCCCCGTCCTTGATGCAAGACAAGAAACTGATTCAATGCGTAAATTTATTGACACCCCCCCTATCTGGAATGCAAAGCTCAATCGAAAGATGTGGAAGCTGTACCTATCCAACAAGAAGGATATATACGCCTCGCCAAATGAGGCAACCTCGTTTGATGGATTGCCTCAAGCCTATATCGAGGTTAATGAATTCGACTGTCTGAGGGATGAGGCAATTGAGTACGCACAAAAACTACAACGTGGGGGGGGATTGAAGTTGCATTAGTTGAAACCAAGGGCACTATTCACGGGTTTGAGCTTAACTATGAGAGTAGCTATACGCAGATGATCATAGCAAAACGGTTAGCGTATATGAAGGAACAATTTGCCCAAGTCTGATTGGTCACCTCCAAACACATTCTTTCCCATTCACAGACAAAATATACACTGTTCAGTATCTCATTACCAAACAGTGCATATATTTCAAAAAAATGGTGAAAGTGACACAAACTATCTTAGGCTTAATCCCAACTCCTCAAGCATAGTCTTCCCATACTCGATTGAAATGGCATAACTAAAACTCGATTCATACCCAGGAAGGGAACCTCTGATGAAATCTCCGCCCTCTTCTTTCGGAACAAAAAGGCCCATCATAATCCCAATGACTCTTCCATCGTCATAATTGACGAGCGGACCTCCGGCCATTCCTGTATGCATGGCTCGGTCGAACAGGAAAAGATTCACAGAATCTCTTAATGATACTTTCGAAGCGATAATTCCACTCTGGACAGCAAGGTTTTGTAGGTCCTCATGCCCGAAAGGGAAACCAAATCCTAATACCGACGAACCGAGTTGCACGGTCTCTACATTTCCCACCATATGATCTGGAGTATCGATTATCGGGGGGGGCTTCGTAAAATGAAGCAGTGTTGTGTTGGTAGTATGATCGGCCTTGACAACCTCTACAGGGATTGCCTGGACGACATCAAGACTGAGTGGTGAAAACGCTTCTGGATTACTTGGTCGACCGACCATCAACCCTTCATAATTCTCTTCCAGCAAGTAGGTAGCAGTAAGAAGATATCCCAGTTCATGCACAAGGAAGGCCGTACCGAGAAAGACCACAACATCCTCTTGTTGTCGCAACAAGAAAAAGCATCCACCTGCGTATTTTTGGCTGATCTGTTTAAACATCCTTTTCCTCCTGCTGTTTTTTTTCTTTGATTTCTTATGGAATCTCACAAGAGGAGCCTCACCACTTTCAATCTGGAAATGACGGGTCTTTAGCTTACCTGTCTTCACGGAGAACGTCTGTACCCCCCCGATATACTCATTCAAGCCCTTCTTAAGGCTATAGGTAAGCATAAGTAGTACTACTGCAAAAGGAAGCCCTGTTGCAATAACTGCTGACTGGAGCGCTACAAGCCCTCCACTGAGCAGAAGCGCAGCTGCAACCACCCCCCCTTCCAGGATAGCCCAGAATAGACGCTGTGGGATTGGAGGATCTGGATTGCCACCGGCTGTGATGATATCGATTACCATAGAACCAGAGTCAGATGAGGTGACAAAGAAACTCACTACAACCAACACTCCTAAGACAGATAGCACAGAAGAGAGTGGGAAATGTTCCAGGAGAAGGAAGAGAGAAAGCGGAACATTCTCTGTAACCCCCCCCTGACCAAGATTTCCCCCCCCTTGAACAGGTCAATAAAGAGCGCAGAATTACCAAAAACCGTAATCCAGAGGAAGGTAACAAGGGTTGGTATAAAGAGTACTCCCATGAGGAACTCCCTGATCGTCCTACCCCCCCTGGAAACACGTGCGATAAACATGCCTACAAATGGAGACCATGCAATCCACCAAGCCCAGTAGAAGACAGTCCAGTCATTCTGCCAGGAAGAGTTCTCAAATGTTTCATTCCATGTAGCTATTTCGGCAAATGAGGCAAGATATGCACCAATATTCTCAACAAACCCGTTAGCGATGAAGAGCGTGGGGGGGCCAAAGATGAACACAAACACCAACAGGGTTAAAGCGAGCCAGATGTTAAGCTCTGAGAGCTTCCTGATTCCGGCATCAAGACCCCCCCTGACTACGGAAATTGTTGCAATGGTGGTAATACCCGCGATGAGAAAAAGCTGAACGAGAGGGCTCTGATCGAGTCCGGTGAGGTGGTTCAGTCCTGCGTTGATCTGTTGAACACCAAATCCGAGAGAGGTGGCAACACCAAACAATGTAGCGATGGTTGCCAGAATATCGATCAAATTACCCCCCCATCCCCCCCCATTGATCTTCTCTCCAAGAATTGGATAGAAAATCGAACGAATTGAGAGTGGTTGGCCCTTATTGAAACTAAAGAAAGCCAAGGCAAGCGCAACCAGTGCGTAAATTGCCCATGGATGCAGACCCCCCCAGTGGAGGAAGGTATACTTCATGGCATTCTGTGCAGCTTCAGCTGCAGAGGCCGCAGGAACCGGGGGGGGAACCATGAAATGGAACATTGGTTCTGCCACACCGTAGAAGAGGAGTCCTATTCCCATTCCAGCTGAAAAAAAAGCATGGCAAACCAACTAAGGTACTGAAATCAGGTTCAGCATCGTCCCCCCCTCCGAGTCTTATATCCCCCCCATAACGGCTGAACATTAAATAGAGCACAAACAGCAGTATGATGTTCACTGCTAGCGTAAAAAACCAGCCGGCGTTGGTTGAGATTCCATTAAGAAGAGGGTTGAATATATTCCCCCCCAGCATCTCGTTGAAGAATACCGAAACAATGACAAATCCTATGATGAGGGACGCAGAAGTGAAGAACACCACTGGATGTATGTCAAAGTCTAGTTTACGTTTGGTAGATGGTTTTTTCTGTTTGATATCAAAGCTCCTTATATATAGCTACTAGCATAATCGTAATTCTGCTCTGATTGAAAACCAATACAGTACATCTGTCAATGGGCGAAAATTGTCTAAATATTAAACGCTATCGGACAAGGATAACTATTTTGTATCTATTAGGATTTACTTTCAAATACTTTTTTTGAAGTGTTACATTTCACTCCCCCCCGTGGAAGCGCAAGCGAGTTTTGCATACTTCCTCTTATACACATACCGCATCAGATGGGTATCCAGCCATGGAAGAGGTTTCACCTGAGGAACGGAAAGCTTGAGCAACGCTGCCTTGCTATTCTTATGCACCAGTGTTGCTACTGCATGGGCCTCTGATTCACTGCTGCCCATACAAAGTGCACCAACTCCTTCAATAAGCATTGCATCACAATTCTTCAGTCTTGGGGGGGAGCCAAGACGATGCTGTTGAAATATCTGTACAGAGGGGGGGCCGGCAATCTGGGCGAAATCATCAAGGAAAGCATGTAGTAGTTTGCATCGTTTACTTGCCTCCAGTACCTCTTGCGAGGTAAGCAAGAGAATATGTCTGCATTCCTCCTTCATGGCAAGAATATGCTCACATACTCTATGTAATAATGGGTTTATCGTATCTGCATACTGAACTCCCTGAGCATCTTTTCTTACCAAGAAAGTAGTTTGCACCTCGCCCTGTAAAGAGTGAAGCAATAAAGAACGTGTATACACATAATTCTTGCAAACAGATTCCAATGCTTCAGCGATACTGAAGGCCTCTTGTGGACTTGAACCAAAACAGAGAACACCATGACTTGCCATAAGGACAGCAGAGGTTGCATAGTTCCCAAGAACCTTGCCTACCCGATTCTTCAAGGCCTTGGTGCCAGGCAATCCATACTGTGATGTTGGAATAGTTTCACCAAGCAGTTCACTCCAATCATCGGGAATGTGCAGGTCTTGGCCGATCAGACTCACCAGTGAAGCCATCTCCTGATGCGTGTGTATGACGCAGTTCACCTTAGGATGCGTTCTATACACCAAGGCATGGATCCCTTTCTCAGAGGAAGGCTTAATAGAACCTGTATAGCTGAGATCATCTTTTGAGACCAATACCAACTGATCCACCGTCAACTGCTCATAAGACATTCCACTTGGGGGGGTAATTAGAAAATGGTCTTTCCCTACCCTACAGCTGATATTCCCCCCCCATGTACGTGCAACCAAATGAGAGGCAACCAGTTTTTTTAGTAGCCTCCAGTACTGCCTGTTTTGCTTCCTGAAGTTCCATGCATTAATCCTTGATACATTCGATCTGGGAGAAAACCCGGTCAAATGCCTTGAGCGATTCGTCGATCATCTCTTCAGTATAAGCAGCACTTGTATAGAGTCTGCTTCCCGCCAAGGTCACTACGCCTTCTGCCATATATGCAGCTCCCATGTACTCCATCTCCTTTTTTCGCTTCGATGTTTCTGCGATTACATGTGGGATGGTCCAAGGCTTTTTCCAGTTGACGGAGAAGTGCATGGTTCCCACTGTCTCCAAATGGCAGATGGAGCCTTGGTTGAAAGCCACAAATGGTAGTGAATGCCTTTCTATGAGTGCTTGTAGGCCCTTTGTAAGACGGTCTCCCATAAGACCTGCGCTCTGGCAGGCATCAGTCTTGTCAATCTCTTCCAAAGTATAGTAACCAGCAACGCAGCTGAGGGGGGGAGTAGCTGCCATTGTCCCACCAACCAAGGCCTTGTGAATTTTATCACCAGTCTGAATTCCTGCAGCAAGATATTTCATGTAGTCTTGCTTCCCTCCGAGTCCCCCCCCTGCTCCAGGATAGCCTCCTGCGATAACCTTACCAAATACCGTCAAGTCAGGAGATACTCCGAAATATCCCTGAGCCCCCCCAGCCATACCAATCCTGAACCCGGTTACTACCTCATCAAATATTAACAGTGCGTGGTAGGTACGACAGAGTTTCTCCACTTCCTGATTGAAGTTCCTATCCAGAGGACGGGTTCCACTCTCTGGTCCAACCGGTTCAATAAAGACAGCCGCCGTCCCTCCCCCCCTTAGCTTATTCAAACGCAAGGTTCGCTCCAAAGCATCAAGTCTATTGGGGGGGAAGAACTCTTGGGTATGTTTAAAGAGATAGGAAGGTACGCCATGTGCCTGTATTCCCCCCCTTGTTCCAGGGAGCCGAATTCCATAGGCAAGCTGATCACTCCAACCATGGTATGCCCCCCCACCCATCTTGATGATATTTTTCTTGCCGGTAGCAAGACGGGCAACCCTGATAGCTGCCATGCATGCCTCTGAACCTGAGTTGAACATCCTGAACATCTCAACGCTGGGAATACTGTCACATATCTTTTTTGCAAGCTTATACTCGTACTCATGGAAGAGTCCTGTAGAAGGACCACCATCTTGCAAAATCTCAATAACTTTTTCCCTGACAGACAGGGGGGGATTTGAACCAAGAACCGTTGGTCCACCTGCTTGGAGGAAGTCAAAATACCTGTGTCCGTCTAGATCATACAGGTACGCTCCTTCTGCTTTCTTCATAACCAATGGAAAGGGATGATTGAAGGCAAGATTGTGTTGTACGCCACCAGGGATATAGTGCTTAGCCTCACTAATCATGGTTTTTGAACGAGCACATGATTCATCAAAATATTCTTTCTCATACCGATCTAATGCTTCTCTTGAAATGCTGTAGATGGGGGGGCTCTTGATCAGCATATCGAGTTTCTTCGAAATTGCTGCTGCATCGGGGGGGTAGGTTGAAATAGCAAAACGAGTATCCATATTGTTCCTCCTAGATGGATGATGTCTTCGCAGGTTTTACGCGTGTATTCATGGAAGTCCTGTAGATGATGAATCGATTGACACAGAACTCTGAGATCAGGTTGACCACCATGGTACCGCCAAGGACGATGTAATCAGAGATACCTAGGCCAACCAAGGCATCACCCCCCCACCAGGTTGAGAGCGGGGGGGTGAATATGAGATAATAGATTCCAAGCTGGGTCATGGCCTTGGGAATATTGTTTGCACTCTTGAACGTGAATCGCCTGTTCACCGTGAAGTTATAGACAACACTTGCTATAAGTGCTGTGAGATAACTCGTCCAGTACTGGAGATGAAACACTTCTTCCAACAGGGTGAATACCAATACCTGAATAACCCCCCCTGCACTGATGGAAAAAAAGTACGAACTTCCCAAATTGGATAAGATTCTGTTTACCGGTCATCGCTACATTGTTGGTTTCTTCCATGGACCATCTTCCTTTCCCTATGCATTCAAGGCTGCAAAGTGCTTCTTGTTTGTTCGATAGAGCTGTATATATACCCTATAATTGCGGTCGTAGATTTTTTTTAGTCTCTGACCTAGGTTCATAGAGGACACCCTTTGGGATCGCATCTGTTGCTTCTCTTTCACTCTGATAGATCCCGAGACCCAAAGCTGCAATAATAGCAGCTCCCAGTGCTCCTACATTTTGCGGGTTCTCAATACTCTGTATTTTTCTGCCTAAGGTGTCACTCAGAATCTGGCAAGTAACCGGGGGGAAAGGGCACCTCCCCCCCCAACAAATCGGATAACCGTTGATGTTTGATCTTCTTCTCCTGTACCTCCAGGAACCATCGCATATGCAGACAGACTCCTTCGGTTACCGCCCTGATCATTTCTGTCTTTCCTGTTTCCAAACGCAAATTGAAAAACATTCCCCCCCGCGCCTTGCTGTCTTCAAAGGGGGGGCATCGGTTCCCGTGTAGCCACGGGGGGGTAAAAATCACTCCATTGCTCCCAGGAGGTACGGTATCGATCACGCTGGCCATATAATCATAGAGGTTTTTTTGCGATGGCCTCAGGAGAGTCGGTGACCAGTTTCTTTTCCAAGTAGAGGTTTATCTCATCAAGAGCAAGATGATCCTTCACCCATTCGAGACATTTCCCAGCTGTCTCCAGTTCAGAGAAATACGTGAAACGACCTGGGAGTGCACTCACGATTGCTGCTGTTTTTGTTGCAGGATCAACCATGCTTTTCTCAACCACAGTGGAAAGCCATCCAGAAGTCCCCCCCATATAGATGTGTGTATCTCCAGGGTTGGTAGCACCTGCTCCAATTCCGATTGAAGCAGCATCTCCTCCCCCCCCTCCAAAGACTGGAGTGCCTGCATATAAACCTAGATACCTAGCTGCAGTCTCAGTAAGCATTCCAGCCTGTTCTATGGATTGAATAATCTTAGGCAGATGGTCTGGGTTAACCTTGAGCATTCTGCACATCGCAGGACTCCAGACTCTTTTCTTTGTATCAAACAATAATGTGGCGAACGCTGAGTCTTCAGTCATGATGAACGAACCGGTCAGCTTCGCTATCAGGTACTCCTTTACATCAAGCCACTTGTAGATACGAGAAAAAGCATCAGGTTCATGGTTTCTTACCCAATGATATTTCCAAACTGGATCCTTTACACTGGTTGCCACTGCTTTTGTGATGGATAAGGAGACCAGAAGCTTCCATATATTCGCACCTTCGATTTGTAAGCCGTGGGCCATTCCCTCCTTCAATTCCTTTGTTGCACGTTGGTCAAGATAACTGAATGCATTCCTGATTGGTTTCCCTTCCCTGTCCACAAGTACCAACCCTTGCATCTGGGAGCAGAATGAGATTCCTCTAATGTCAGCAGGATTGACAGCAGACATAGAAAGGACATCCTCAGTCGTGGTGACCATTGCCTTCCACCAATCTTCTGGATCCTGTTCTGCGCCTCCTCCCTCAAGGAGATATAGTGGATATTTTGCAAGCGCTGATGAGACAAGTTCCAAGTGACCACCCGCAGAGAAGAGACAGGTTTTAATTCCTGTAGTACCAACATCATAAGAGAGAAGGTATCTTTTACTGTCCATGGTCACTCCTTAGAAAGGATTATCAGGCTTTCAATGCCGATGAGAGGAACCTCACCATCTGATCAAGGACAAACGTGTCCCGATCATCTATATCATCGCCCAAGAAGATTTTGAAGCGCTGAAGATAATATTCGCTGGAATATGAGAATTGGAGGGAAATAAAGAGGTTGTCCATAAGAAAGGCCGCCATAGCCGGATCAAGATCTTTTCTGATCTCACCTGTTCTCTGGCCTTCCTTGACCAACTCAGTGTACATCTCGGCGGAGATGGATTCTATTTCATAGGAGAGTTGCTTCACGAGTTCGTTGTTTCCAACGGAGGTTAGTTCACTGTAGAGGCGAATAAGTTCTTGTTGCTCTCTACTGGTTTTCTGGATTGCTTGAATTAGGTCCCTACATTTTTCTTCGAAGGATTGTTCTGAAGGTACGATTGCCTGCAGAATTGTCTTTAGCACCTCAGTACCTTGATGTATGGTCATAAGAAAGAGGTCTTGTTTCGACCCAAAATACTTGTATAAAGACCCGACGCTTATCCCAGCTTTCTCTGCAATGATATTGATATTTGCGTGGTCGAATCCTTGGCTAGCAAACTCACTGGTAGCAGTTTGGATGATCATGCGTTTCTTTTCATCAGAGAGATTGTCAAATGTTGCCTTGGTAAGTTTTCTCTTAGTTTCTCCCATGGAATATCCTTGATACTCAAATATGGTGAGTGAGTACTCACTCACTCTTGAGTATAGCACAGTACTTCCTTAGGTCAAGAAAACTTTTTATTGTAAGATAGCAAGTTACATTTTCTGTTATTGATCAGAAATCCATTGTAATAGCCTTATCTATTGATACCAAGAACCTCATCCCCCCCTTTACGGTTCTGTTCCTTGAGGCTACACTGTTAAAGATAGTATGTATTTATAAAAAGGAGTTAGAACATGGCAAAGGATCCAAAAGCAACGCTTGGGGGGGTACTCGCATCGACAAAGATTCAGCAACTGCTGATTGCTCTCTTGTTCATTGCAATGGGTATGATGGGATTCGCATCTGC
>JDSH01000267.1_pt1 | contig 12411 bp, 15 predicted proteins | sample 199451 | NCBI WGS metagenome assembly JDSH01 (sample SAMN02584198, study PRJNA231836) | bioreactor metagenome | isolation source: continuous culture bioreactor electron acceptor NO2- transfer2 day 38 after... | place: Germany: Bremen | reverse complement strand
AAAAGATCCTTCGTACATCTAATGATGGACAAAGGATTCTTTAGAGCGAGAGTGACGGGACTCGAACCCGCGATCTACGGCGTGACAGGCCGTCGCGATAACCAGCTTCGCTACACCCTCAAAAAGCACTCTTGGAAACTACACGATAGAAAGGCTTTTGTCAACATGCTTCGCTGTTGCCAATAAAGAAACCCTTGCGTATACTTCCCGAAAGGAGAAGATACCCATGCAAGAATCCATCATGCTGTTCTTTTTAAATATCGAGAATCCCGTTCTCGACTTCCTGGGCAACCTCGCCTCACTTGTAGGAGAGCAGACCTTCGTTATTGCCGTCATCCTCTACATCTTCTGGAATCATGACAAGAAAAAGGGTTTCGGTCTCTACTCTTCAGTACTGCTCTCAGTTTTGGCTATGGGCATCCTGAAAGCTACAGTCCGTGCTCCCCCCCGCCCATTTCAGGTATTGGAATCAATCCAAGGGAAACGACTGGAGACCGCAACCGGATACTCATTCCCCCCCAGCGGGCACACTACCACCGGGGGGGCCGCTTTCTATACAGCACTTGCCCTCTCCTTCCGTAAGCGAAAGCTCAGTATTTTCTGTGCAATCATGATGACGCTGGTAGGATTGAGCCGACTCTATCTTGGCGTTCACTGGCCGATCGACGTGTTTGCTGGACTCCTGCTCGGAGTTTCCATCAGCTTTGCCTTCTATCACTACCTGGACTTCATCTATGATGATGAGAAGCGCCGCCTAAGGTACCTGATCATCCTAGGGACCATCTTTGCCATAAGTGGAGCTGTACTCAGTATCCTGCTTAACTTTTTCTCTGCAGATGAGACAGCATTCAATGACCTGATGAAGATACTGGCCCTTGGTGGAGGTGGCTATCTTGGTTTCGCACTTGAAAACAAGAAGGTCCAATTCCTGACCGAAGGGACATTGGGAAAGAAGATTACCCGCTATTTTATCGGCTTGGTTGTAGTGCTTCTGATTATGGGCTCTAAGGTAATCATCCCAGAGTCCCTGTATGCAATAGGAGGGTTTGTGCGATACAGCCTCGTAGGGCTCTGGGCAACCGGACTCTATCCTCTTATAGGAAAAAATCTGCGTCTTTTCTCTGGTGCTCAATAACCTTCGGTTCAATACCCTTGGTGATAAGGAACCGGCGAAGATCAAGCAGCTCATTTAAATGCCCTTGGCAGAGTCGGTACATGATCTTTCCGCACATGATGGCATCATCAAGAGCGTAGTGAGCCTGATACTCCATATCGAAGTAATCGACTAGGTAGGAGAGCTTGTAGCTGTGCATCTTTGGCCAGAGCTTGCGTGCAATGATCAGGGTGCACAGATAGCTCATTTCCCGAGCCTCCAGGTCATACGCCTCAAACGCTGCCTTCATCACTCCCATGTCAAAGACTGCATTGTGAGCGACAAGGATGTCACGACCAATGAAGGTACGCATATCTCCCCCCAAATCTGGTCAAACTCTGGTGCAGCAAGACACTCATCACTGGAGAGTTTATGCACAGCTGTCATCCCTGGATCAAAATACGGATGCTTGGGACGGATCAATGTGTAATACGTCTCAAGCAAACTCCCCCCCTCCTCATCAAACCGGGCAAGGGCTACCGAACAAGCACCACCGGGATAGCTGTTCGCCGTTTCAAAATCTAGTGCTACATAATTCACGATTGTTTTCCCAACATGATGGAGAGAATCGTCTTATCCGTTTGCTCCATCCCTTCATGACTGATCCTGGAGAGGAAATCCATACTCTCCATACTCGACTTTCCAACGATTCCGCTCTCACTTCCTGGAGAAAGTCCACGGAATGCAAGTTTGCAGGCAAGGTTTGCCGCTTCCACACAACTATAAATTTTCAGGGCACAAGTTGACTTTGCCCCCCCATCACAGATAATCCCAGTGAGATTGCCGACCATGGTATTGAAAGCACGGTCCATCTCTTCCAGGTTTCCTCCCAGAAGATAGACCAAGCCACAAGCTGTCCCTATGGCAGCTGTGAAGGCCCCCCCACAGAGGGCACTCAGTCTGTCTTTCCTGGCAGTCAGACCCAATCCTATCAGCTGACTGAGCAACAAGGCCCTTCCAAGCTGTTCATCATCTTTCTTTAAATATGATGCAACTACGGCTATAGGTACGGTCAAGGTAATTCCCTGGTTCCCACTACCACTGTTGATAATCACAGGCAAGGGACATCCTGCCATTCTTGCATCACTGGCGGCAGCTGCCATGGCAGAGCCTAGACTAAAGGCTTCTGCAAGACTTCGTGGCTCTTTTCCTATCGGCTCAGCAGCAATCCTTCCCACCGAGAGGCCATACTCCTTATCGAGGGCATGTCGTGCAATGGCGAGGTTGGTTTCCTTTGCTTCCAGCACCAAGTCAATCGCCTCCTGGGGGGGTGCCTGCTCTACCCACATCAGCATATCTGCAAGACTTGCAGAATCGAGGAACTGTTCATCCTCTGCTTCCAGTTCTGTTCCACAGGCATCGACTGCAACTCACGTAGTACGGTACCATTGTGTTGCAGGAAACTGATCCTATCATGTTCTCCGCTGATGGCGGCAATGGCAACATCATCCCCCCCCGACTTTGCAGTAACTTTGATATATAAGGCAGGAACGCCACTTTCGATAACAAGAGAGACAGGTATTTTTGAGGCCTTTTCAATTTGCTCTTCGGTAAGACTGCTGAGAATACTCAATCCCTTCTCACTATCTCCTCCACTTGCTCCTAGGGCAACTGCTGCTTGGATTCCTTTTAGGGAACAGTTTGGAATGCCCACACCCATTGCATTCTTGACCATGTCTCGACTGGTAGAAATCGCCAAGGATGTCGGTACCAGACCTATAAGTTCCGCGGCCTTTGCCCCCCCAGCCAGAGCTGAGGCCGCAGGTTCAGTGCACCCCCCCATTGCAGGGCGCAACTCTTTTTGTAAGATTTTGAGGTATTTATCCATAAATTTACTATATCACTGCTCAGATACTCATTCAAACCTAAAAAAATCGAAATATCCCATTACCTAGGAACATCAGCAATGAACAGAGTCCCCCCCTCCACCTGCAGTGTATAGGAACCAAGGGAAGCAGCCACCACATGACAACTTCCTTTCTGCAATGTCCGCTTCTCTTTTTCAGAAATAAACTGCGCACTTCCTTCACTCACAAAGAGTAACTCGATACTCCTACGGTCAACAATCTCATAGGTACCACTGGGGGGGAGGACCATGAGATGGAACTCCTCGGTAGGAGTGAGAAGGTGCATTCTGCCTGAAGCTCCTCGTACCATTTGAACCTTCTGAACCTCTTTCCCCCCCTTGATTTCGGTGACCTTCATCAACTCTTTAACGTCTACTTTCTTGTTTGTAAGCCCACCACGAAGCACATTGTCCGATGCACTCATGAGTTCAATGCCATTACCCATTACATAGGCATGCAAGGTCCTGGGCTCAAGGTAGAGAGCTTCACCTTTTTCAAGGTGTTTTACGTTCAACAAGAATGGGCAGAACAGTCCTGGGTCTTGGGGGGGATAGGAAACATAGCTGGCTAACACAACTCCCTTGCTCTCCAGAAAACGACCATCAGCGGTGCTGGTGGGCAACTCTTCATGTGCTTTTAAGGAGGCTATGTACTCATCTATTAGCGAAGATAATGTTTCCTTACTCAACGTGTACAATTGCTTGAACAATCGCGCAAGCTTCTCATTGTCCTCAACACCTGCCTCATCAAGATAAGAAAAATGTTTCACATATCCCTCAGGAAGCAAGAGCTTCAGTACGGGAACAATCTGATCAATGGGACGAAATCCACACATTGCTGTAATCGGGGGGGTAAGTGCATAAATGACTTCTGCCTTACGGTTGGAGTCCTTGTAGTTCCAGAGTTCTTTGGGAAGCCGCTTACGTATAACTTCTTCCCACTCCCATCCCGCTTTAGCTTGTAATGTATCAGGATGAACCTGAATGGAGAGGGGGGGTTTCTCAATTGCCAGGACCTTGAACAGGAGTGGCAACTCATCCCCCCCAAAGGATTCAATGTGATCCTCTCCGAACCAGTGCAGACTGTCCCCCCCTTTGAGAAAGGAAGAAAGGTTCTGGTTCGCTTCCATGACGATTGCATCCCCCCCTGAGGGATGGGTACCAAACCATAGCTCAGCCTTGGCTTTTCCATCCTCTGGAACACCCAACAATGCAGGAATGAATGAGGTGTTTCCCCCCCATTCATACTCCTTGATATGTCCTTTTATTTGTACAATGTCCATATCAGCCTCCAAGACAAAGTATAGTTCGCTTGGCCCCCCCAGAGAGCAAGTAAGCCCACCTTGCTAGGTGGGCCCACTTGATAAAGAATCGAAGTATTACTTGTTCAGTATCTTGGGAAGGAAGATCATGGCTGCTGCAAAAACAGCCAAGGTAACGATCCAAGCTGCCAGAACGTTCAGGAAGATTCCTCCTACAACAAATCCAATCATTGCACATACTGCAGAAGTAATCGCATAAGGCATCTGAGTTGCAACGTGCTCAAGGTGAGGACAACCAGCACCGGTTGAACTCAGGATGGTCGTATCACTGATCGGGGGGGAAGCATGGTCACCAAAGACCGATCCACCAAGCACAGCACTTACGCTGATCATTGCAGCATTGAGCAGACCTGCATCTGCAAGACCCTTTGCCTGAGCAAGACCGACTGCAATCGGCATAACGATCGGGATCATAATGGCAAAGGTACCCCCCCAGCTCGTACCGGTTGAGAACGCAATCAAAGCAGAGAGGACAAAGGCAATAACAGGCACGAGAGCAATCGGGAATCCTCCACCGACAACGACTTCACTCAGGTAGGAAGCCAATCCAAGACCGCCATCTGCAGGACTGTTCTTGATGACTCCACCAATGGTCCATGCCATGGTAAGAATAATCAGGCTGGAACCATGCTCTTGATACCATCGGTAATAGCCTCACTTGCTCCCTTGATCGTAAAGAGCTTACGAGCAGTGTAGTAGATGTATGTAATCACCAAGGTGAAGATTACTGCATAGAACAGTGCCATGGATGCATCGGTATTGTTGAATGCATCACCGAGTGACATGGATGCTGCCGCTGCGCCGACACTGGTGATGGTCTCTCCATCTATGGATGAGAGGTAGGTAGTCACAGGGAACAAAATAACCGCTGAAACAATGAGGACAATAATGGGGGGGAACAGCATGTCCAAGGGCTTTGCCTTGGCTGCATTCACATCACCATCGATGTCGATCTCACCAGGGGGGGCTGGTCCGTAGGTCTCGTTGTAAAGGTTACCGGTTTCCTTGGCATAGGCAATGCTTTTTGCCATAGGTCCAAAGTTCCGTCCACTCAAGATGATAACCAATACCATGATAATGGTAAGCAGTGCATATAAGTTATAGGGAACCGAACGGATAAAGAAGGAGAATTCACTGACACCCAAAGTGTCGAACCCTTCAGAGCCTTTCACGATGGACATGACAGTGATAACCCAGCTTGAGATGGGAACAAGTATACATACAGGAGCTGCGGTGGAGTCCAGAACGTAGGCAAGTTGTGCACGGGAAATCTTGTTCTTGTCAGTAATAGGACGCATAACTGTACCAACTGCAAGACTGTTGAAATAGTCATCGATAAAGATCAACAGACCGCAGAACCAAGTCATCAAAAGACTGGTCTTCTCGGTGTGCAGTTTATCTGCTGCCCAGCGGCCAAAAGCATGTGCTGAGCCGGTCTTGCTAAGCATACCGACCATTCCTCCAAGCAATGCGCAGAAGAGGAAGATACGAATATTCCAACCATCATTAAGTGAACCGGCGATCATGTCGGTAAGATTGACGATTGCCATCAGAGGATTTCCTCCTGCTACGATCAACGCACCAGAAAAAAAATCCCGAGAAATAGGGAAACCATTACATCCTTGGTAATAAATGCAAGGGTAATGGTAAGAACGGGAGGTATAAGTCCCCCCCAAATTCCAAAACTTGTCATACTGACCTCTCATACGGGTAAAAAAACCCTGAAGTGTGATTGTATGGAGACTATATCATGAGTTTTGTTACAAAGGAAAGTATAAAAATAGCTTTTTTTTGTAAATTTTCTTACAGTTTGTTATTAAAATAACAGAACCGATCAATAAGAAGAAGCTTAGACACGCGAATGCCCTCCTTTCCAGGGAGGGCATTCCGTGAGTAAGAAGCACGACACTAGCGAGAGAAGAGTGAGAATCTCAGTGAAAGTGCATCGATTGGCTTGTCACCGATACTCGCTCCATATTCCTGTACATAATAGGCAGCGTCAATGTGGAAAATCAACAGATCGAATCCAGCACCGATGGACTTGTAGCCCTGGCTGATACCACCACGAACATCAAGGATGCTCAACAGTCTGACCGATGCTCCAAGACGGGTCTGTTCATAGAATGCCCGCTTGAGGTCATCACCCTGCAAACCACTCATGGACATGACATCTACAACATCGACAGCAATGATTGGTCTGATAAGAGAACCGATATCTGGTGCCCAGGTAAGTCCTGCGTCCAGTCTCCAATCGGTTTCCATTGTCCACTCATCCTCAAGTATAGAGGAGGAAGGTGTTGCATCAGCATCATCGGTAAGTCTATCGCCAAGAACCTCTTCTGCCCAGTCATTAACCGAGTTATAAGTGGTCATCTTATAGTTACCGTTGAAGTTCTTTGCTGCTGCAGAGACGGTCAACCCAACAGGAAGGTTCACATTAACACCAGCAGAGATTGGCAGCGCATAGCCTGCAATAATCGGTGTCTCATTGATAAACTTGACTGCAGGATCCGCATTATCATCAGCATCATATCAGTGATGGACGATGCACTCTGTGCTTTATAGTATGCCTTATAGACAGCCTGAGCTGTTACACCAAGGTCGATACTGATCTTGTCAGGTACGATGCCAATCCTAAATCCAAGGCCAGCAGTAGCTGCAGTGGTTACCTGAGCGATCAGGTTGGTACTCAGCATATCAGCACCGGTCTTATAGGACATAAGGCGTTCCTGAGCCTGCAAGGACAATCCAAAGCTTCCAATCGTCAAGGTAGTGGAAACATCTGTAGTCAGTACATCTCCATATCCTTTCTTGATGGTTGCCAAGAACTTCTGGGCACCACTTACCATGGACTCATCTGTTCCCTCTTCAAAATCCTCAATTGCACCACTCTCCAAGATTGCCTTGGGATTGTAAGCGGTAACGGTAACCGAGGGGGGGAGAGAGAACTTAAATCCACTCTTGGTCAGGTTTGCCGGGTTGATGAGGAAGCTATCATGATAGCCTTTCACACCCAGTCCTGCACCCCCCCCATGCCCAATACCCGTACACTGGTTCCCACAAAGGGTTCCGCTGCCTGGGCATAGACAACATTCGAATCAGGATCGTATGCACTCACTGCAAGCAGAGGAGCCGCAATCATGAACAATGCAACCATTGTAATTATCGTTATTTTAGTCTTCATGGTACCTCTCCTCCCTTAAATACTCGTTGAATCCCAATCATCATACATTGATTGGAGATTGTCTGCATTTGTAGCATCAAGCAAATCATCAAGCAATTCATCCAGCTGAGTAATACCGTTGATTGAATTGAGTGCTTTCAGATTCTTCACGATAGCCTCGTAATAGGCATATGTTCTTGGCTTTTCAGTGGTTCCATCATGCAGGAACTGCTCAAACCCACCATAGGAGAACCCTGTAATCGTCGGTTCAACAGGTTTATATCCTTCAGGCATCGTCCCAAGACCAATCTCTGGATTATCGTCAAGCAACTCGGCAATAATAGTCTCAGGTCTCGGAGAAGTGATTCCCTCACTCACCCAATATGCATGATGTTCTGTAATCAGCACAGAGAGAATGTACTTGATCAAGGTCGAGGTATCGAAGTTTGCATTCGGGACCTCTGAAAGCTCCAATCCACTCTTTCTGGCAAATCGAAGCGCATGCTCAATAGCACCACGATAGGCTTTCTGGTTCATCAGGAAGCTCTTGTACTTTGATTGAGTATAGGTGAAATCTTCTCCACTAACGGTAATTCCCATCACCGGAAGCAAATCGGGGGGGATTAGATTATTAAAGGAGACCATAACATCTCCAAACTCATTATCATCCTCTGCTCTGGAAACAGATTGACTTGAATCATCGTTCATTCCAGAAAGCAGTGCAGCCAGATCCAACTGACCAGAGAAGTCAATGCTTGCGGCTCCTGAGAGCTGCTCAGCTACCTGGGCAGTGAAGAGGGCGTCGTCTACAATTGAGAGTACTTTTTCTTTGTTTTCTGCAGTTGTTATATCGACAGTGTTCAAATCACCTGAAGTGGTTGAAGCCTCATTCAAAGTAGCAACCGTATTGGAAATGAGGTTGGTCATCATCTGGAGAACCAGCACATCACCTTGTGTTAACTCTTCACCATCTTCGAGGGTAGGAAGGGTAAGCTCAGAGAGGGTTTCACTCAATTCTGCATTGCTTGTGGCTAAATCAGTCTTTAGCTTATCCAACGTGGCGTTGAATAGCAATATTGTGCCCTCAGCGGCCTCTACCTGATCATCGCTAGCTGGAGCCTTCAAGGAATCTACCAGCTGCTTCGTCTGGGTTGGGGGGGAAGCAAAAGCAGTTGCGAGATCGTCTTTGGTCTCTTCCTGTTCAGCCTCAGTTTGTGGCTTGATTATCTTGGTAACCTCAGCAGGAATCGTAACAGAAATTCCGAATGTAGTATTACTATCACCAGCTGTTACGGCTTCAGCCGAATCTCCCGTTCCAATACTTGCAGTGGTTTCTGTCACTGCAGCAGCATTGGCTGTATTGGCTTCAACCATTCCACTTGCAATATACACATTTTCACTAAAATCACCCATTAAACCTGCGATGTCTTGCCGGATATTGGCATCACATGATGTAAATGCCAAGGTCAGCAGCAGTACCAACAAAATTGGTATTAAAGCCTTCTTCATAACGTCCTCCTCCTGAGGGGGGGAATCCCTTCGTATCGTTTCGTTCCCTCACCTCTTCAAGTAAAGGCTATCAGTCCATTTTCCAGCAGGTTATGTCACACCCTGCACTAGTAAAACGCTTCTACACACAAAGCGTTACACATTTTATGCTAATTGTCTACTCTGAAACTCCAAAGGACAAGCGGAATTCTTATTTATCCACTTGCCCTTTGATTCTTACCCAATTGGTTAGACTCTCATTATTTGAAGAACAGGTTCTTTACTACCTCTAGGTTTGCCTTTCGGTTAACTTCCTCACTCTCATAGAGGGTGACAATTCTGTCCTTGTAGAACTCGGCAGTCTTATAGCGAACCAGCTTCATGGTGGAATTTACAAGGCCATCAGCCTCACTAAAAGGCTTTTCTATCAAGGCAAAACGAGAAGGAATCCACATGGATGGAATAGCTGTGGCATGAGTTTCATAGGAGTGAAGTTCAGAGATAATTCCTTCAAGTGCCTGCTCAGCTGTCGAATACCCCCCCTTATCCTGAATCAAGGTGGTAACATCGCTCTCATTCAGGGTAACCAGAGCAGTGGTCATATTCTGGTGATCATTATACACCATTAATTGGTTAATAATCGATAGGTGGTTAATCATCACCTCTTCGATCTCCTCAGGACTGTACTTCTCCCCCCCATCCTTTCCGATGAGTAGAGCCTTCGCCCTTCCGGTAACAACCAAGAAGCCATCTTCGTCGTAGTAACCAAGATCCCCCCCTGTCCAGAGCCAGCCATCCTTGAGGACTTCTTCGCTCGCTTTTGGGTTCTTGAAGTAACCCTTCATTACATTCTCGCCCTTGATGACAATCTCACCACGCTGGCCAACCTTTGCCTCAGTGGTCTCATCAACCATGATCTTGCAAACCTCACTGCCAGCAACGATACCACTGGTACCGAACTTGTATTTGTGGGGGGGAGTATTGCTGCTGATAATCGGGGGGGCGGCCTCTGTCAGTCCATATCCTTGGAAAACAGGAACCCCCCGATTGCAGCAAAGAACCTCTGTTGCTTTGCCTCCAAGAGTGCTCCTCCTCCTACGCAGTAGAGCATCTTATCCCCCCCAAAGATTTTCCTCAGCTTTGGGAATACCAAGAGGTTTGCCAAGGTATACGGAAACCAGGTCTTGATTTTTACCCAAGTACCACCCTTATGAAAGCCATCCCCCCCATTGCGGAGTATTCCAGCTTCAAGTCCACGGTTGAAGATACCTTCAACAAAAGGTCCTTTCTGATGAATACCCTGGATCATCTTCTTCATAAAGTTGCCGGTGATGGAGGGAACAGTCATCAGGAAGACTGGATTTACTTCCAAGAGGTTCTTGGGGGGGAAGTTTCTGATAATCGAGGCATTTGAGCCCCCCTTGAATCGACAAAGTGCAAGGTAATCCCCCCCCTGAGCAGTGCCGTATAAATACCTACAGTATGCGCAAAGCTGTGGTCAACTGGGAGCACAACCAGTGTCTCATAGCTCGCATCGGGAAGCTTGAACAGGTCAATGGCATCATGGACATTCACATAGTAATTAAGATGGGTGAGCATGATACCCTTTGGATTACCGGTGGTTCCACTGGTATAACAGATATTTATCGTATCATTCTCATCAATGGTCTTTTCAGCGTCCCCCCCTACCAAGCTAGGCTTCTGCTCAAGAAGATTTGCCCCCCCGTCGAGCATCAGCGTTCCCCCCCAGGGAACATAGTTCACATCCTGCTTCCAATCTGCTTCTTGGACCAGTTTTTCCAATCGCTCATCCTGCTCATCGAGGTAGATGAACATAACAGGATGGTCGAACATAGGAAGAGCTTTTACCGCATTCCCAAGAGTATTTGAGGAAACTGCCAAAGCAACAGCTTCACTGTGGTTGATGCGGAACGCTATTTCTTCTGGAGTCAGCTTGATGGAAAGTGGTACGCTGATCATCTTCGCCTTGATCAGGCCAAGTTCACAGGTAACCCAACTACTTTTCCCTTCACTGAGAATTCCTATAGTTTCCTCTGGCTTATATCCATGATTGAGCAAGTAGGCAGCCACATAGTCTGACTCCACATCAGTCTTCTTGAAAGAACAAGCTACCCAGCCTGCATCAGTCTTTGTATTGGTATAGGTACGATCACCATAACGTTTCGCAGCTTCATGCAGCATTTCTATGATAGTTCTTTTCATCGTTTTCCTCTTCATCAGCTAGTAGTCTTTACTAACACTTATACAGCCGATGTCAAGAAAACACAAGGAACAAACAGTGCATTCAGAGGGAGAACTTACATTTTTAGTATTGAATCATCCACCTACAGAAACGTCTGCTTGATCCTCAACAGCAAATTCGTACATGAGTCCGTTGAAGACTTTGGTACACCTTCCAATTACGGTTCCATCATCGAGGACACAGAGTCCTCTGCACCAGAGACTGGCAGAACTGCAATCAATACCAAGTTGTTTGCATATTTCCTCATTAGGATTTATGGCAGCAACCTTTCCCTGAACGAAATGGCACTTTTGGCGACATGCCAACTTACCAGGTCGAAAAAGGAACGTTCACTCTCATCCCCCCCAAGAAGGGCAATCTCCTGCCCGAATCGTGAGGTGACATAGTAATCGCTCAAAACTGATGGTTTACCGTCCACGATATGCAAGCTCTTGAAATGCCAAACTTCTCTATCAGTTGGATCATCTGAGAAATGCATCTGACTACGGTCAGTACCCGAGGCTTCCACCTTCTCTTTCAGGATAATCTTGTAATACCCATTTTTCGGCGATTCTTCCCCCCCCTCTATCTTTATCTGGGGGGGGTACCCGAGACCTACCACTTTGCGTTTAAACAGGACAAATGATCCTCGCCCACGAGTCCTGGAAATATACCCCCCCTGACGGACCAACCCATCCAAAGCACGTCGAATAGTGACACGAGAGACTCCATATTGTTCACAGAGTTCCATCTCGGTAGGTATACGGTATCCTTCGGGCCATTCACCGAAAATGATTTTCATCTGCAGCTGTGTAAAAACTGTCTTGAATTTCAATGCCATGTGTGTGCTCCTCTCATTTGTGCAAGCTTAGGAGTAAAATGTATACTACAAGTATAATACAAATTAGTTTTCGGTACAGTAAGGATTTTGTCTTATTTAGAAGATACTTTCAATACTTAAAAGCTATATTTTTATACTAATTGCGATATTTATGAAATACTAATATTTTTTTTACACGTGTAACAAATTATAAAAACTACTGATAACACCAGACAAAGCACCATTTGGAAGGAGGCAAAAAGATACAAACTCATACGTCTTGTATGCAACATATCTATCCAGAGAAACAGTACCCTGGGTGTGATTTCTGTCAAATCACCAGATTTTTACCCATCAGGCCTTTCTTTCTTGGCAAA
>JDSH01000266.1_pt1 | contig 12433 bp, 18 predicted proteins | sample 199451 | NCBI WGS metagenome assembly JDSH01 (sample SAMN02584198, study PRJNA231836) | bioreactor metagenome | isolation source: continuous culture bioreactor electron acceptor NO2- transfer2 day 38 after... | place: Germany: Bremen | reverse complement strand
CTGCCAGGCACTGTAGAGTGCCGGCCGGATCAGATCATTCATGGCCGCATCGATGATGGCGAAATTCCGGTGTTCGGTGCACTTCAGGAATTCCACCCGGGTCACCAGAATGCCCGCATTCGCGGCAATGGAGCGGCCCGGCTCGAGCACCAGTTCCAGCTCCCGATCACCCATGCGTTCATTAAGGGCTTTCACATAATCTGCCGGTTGCGGCGGGGGGGTTTCCTGGTTGTAGGTCACACCCAGACCGCCCCCCCCATATCCAGATGGCGGATACGGATGCCCTGCTCTGCCAGGGTGTCGATCAGAGAAAGCACCCGGCCCAGGGCATCCAGGAACGGCGAAACCGACGTCAGCTGTGAGCCGATGTGGCAGTCCACCCCCCCGTGGATATCCAGGTTGGGCAGGCTGGCCGCCCGGGCATAGACTGCCGGCGCCTCGGCGATATCGATGCCGAACTTGTTTTCCTTCAGGCCGGTCGAGATATAAGGATGAGTGCCCGCATCCACGTCCGGATTCACTCGCAGGGAAATGGGCGCTTTCACTCCCAGTTCGCCAGCCACCTTGTTCAGGCGATCAAGCTCGGTGTCGGATTCGACATTGAAACAGCGAACGCCGGCCTCCAGGGCCCGCTTCATTTCCCATTCCTGCTTGCCAACGCCGGAAAAAACCACTTTACCGGCATCCCCCCCGCCGGCACGAAGCACACGTTCAAGCTCTCCGGCCGAGACTATGTCAAAACCGGCCCCCCCCAGACGAGCCAGCACATTGAGCACGGCCAGATTGCTGTTCGCCTTGACCGCATAACACACCAGATGAGGGCGATTCTTCAGGGCCTCATCGTAAGCACGGTAATGGCGCTCCAGCGTCGCCCGGGAATAGATGTAGGCTGGCGTACCAAAGCGCTCGGCGATATCGGCAACGGCAACGTCTTCGGCGTAGAGTTCGCCGTTACGGTAATTGAAGTGATCCATGCTGTTCCTGAAAGCTTAAGGTCGGGTGGTCTGGCTCAGGGCTGTTCATTGTCCTCATCGGCATTTTCGCCCGCCTCCGCAGCTGCCTCGGTGTCACCAGTCTGCATGGTACGGCGTCGGGCACCGGCGCGTTCCGGTACAGCGGCCCTTTCTGGCCACAACCGGATACCATCAAAACCACAAACACCGAGAGCGCGACGGCCAGGCGGCGCACAAGCCCAAGCTGCATACCCAATCCCCCCCTGAGTGAATAATGGCCGAAGTATACCCGACACCCGGGCCGCACCGCGAGGATTCACATGTTCAGGACAGGTGCTGGTTTAGGGCATCTTCCAACTGCGCCCGGTAGAACAGGTACTGGCTGGTCTGGATATCGCGCTGATACAGCTGTGGATCGAGATCGTGGGGGGGCAGATGCAGGTCAGTCAGATACACCGGATAGGGGGGGTCCGGACTCTGCCGCAGGGAGCGGATGTAATGGGCCACCGCCGGAATCAACCGGTCGCCATATTCCTGCACGGTAAACTCCTGATCGTTGCAATACAGATCAAAGCGCAGAATGCTGTCACCCTGTTGCACGCCCACCGCCTGCACTTCGAGGCCGGACAAGGGCATTCCGGCGACCAGTTCTGGCCGCGGATCGGCCAGCCATCGGCCATCCCTGCGTACCAGTTCGTAACACCGGATACCGGCGACCGGCTCCAGATTATCTGCCTGGCGCAACTGCCGCGCTCAATAACACTGTCCAGAAATCGCAATAACGGTGCCAGTAGATGACGGCGTTGCTGGGCCTTCAGCTGGCGATGCCACAGACTGCCATACTCATCCACCACCCAGAGCTGGCCCTGGTCTCCCTGCAGCTGCCAGAATACCTGGATGTTACCGGCTTCGGAGGCTTCACATACCGCTTTCAATAGGGGGGGAGCATCCTGCAAAGCATAGCGATCCGGCACCACCGGCAGAAAACTGTCCTGGGGGGGCTGGAACAAGGCATCCATCAATGCCGCGCGGCTATCCAGGGCAACAAACCCCCCCGGCTCCTGGCCATTGAACTGGAGCAGAAAATAACGCTGATCCATCTCGATGATATAACGCAAGGGATGGGGGGGGCCGGTGCCGCCTGCAAAAAAACTGTCGGAGCACATCGGCAAACAACTCACTCACACGCCGGGCAATGGCCTGTCCGTGCCCCCCCCGGCTGGGCGCCATCACTCGGATATCCGGCAATTCCGCAGGTTGATCGCCACCTGAGCGAGCACATTCTTCAAACACTGGATCAGGGTATCCCCCCCAGCCGCGTAATGCTGCAAACTGACTTCGTGCCAGCTGTTCAGGGTAATCTGGTCGATGGTCACCACCAGGTTGTCCCGGGCCCCCCCACTGAACCCGAGCGAGTCGTTGCGGGCGCTGAGTTTATGCAGCCCCCCCCGCTCGGTCAGATGAGCCTGTGGGTCCACCGCCACATTCAGCAACAACAGGTTGCGTAACGGCCGTACTGCACGGGACAGGGCCTGCCGGGGGGCGCCGGGGGGGGCATAGGCACCGGCAGGAAACCAGCCAGCACATCCAGTATTTCCTTCAACTCGCTGACCGACGCCACGCTCTGGCCCGCTCGCACATTCAACCGTGTACTGCGACTGAGCAGCCCGTTGCAGTAACACCAGACAAGCAACTCAGCCAGGTTGCCGGCGCGGCGAATAACCGGCTGCCAGAAGGCGTCGGACGGATCTTCAAGATCCCGGTACAACAACCAGCCGTCTCCGGCTGCCCCCCCCTGTTCACTGCGATGGTGAAACGACAGATTCTCTTCTGCCAGCGAGGGCACCAGCCCAGGATTGATCAGCTCGACCTTACCGGCCTTGCGCTGGAAGGCGGCATAGAGCTTGCGGCCCAGCAGGTTGATGTCATTGGCGCTGATCGACGCCTGTGCATCCTGTTCCCGGGCCAATCTGGCCAGCAAGCGGTAACTGTGGGTAAGCTCGGCAACCACCCGCCGGCGTAACCCCCCCATCACTTCCTCGGCACACCAGCGCTGACGATCGTCCAGCCTGCCCACGATCCTCCGAAGACCAGCCCCCCCAGCCTTCAACCAGGCTGCGCAACAACTCGACCCGCCAGGGGGGGTCACCTACCATACCCGCCCGGCTGAGCGGCAAGCCGGATTTCAGGTACAGGCTTCGGCGCACCAGCTCCAGCCGATCTGCGCCGTCACGGGCCAGCAACCACTGCTCCAGTCTCTGGTACAAAAGCACGTAGGGGGGGTCCAGGGCATCGGCGCTAATCACACCATTGTGAACCACCTGCTTGAAGCTGGCCGAGAGCAGTGGTCGCTCCCGGTCGGTGGCGTAACATTCAATCAACAGCAGCTTGAGGATGGCTTTCCAGGGCGCATCGATTCCTTTGTAGAGCTGCCAGATGCCAGCGCCAGGCAGTTCTGCGGGAGGAATGTCCGGCACCGCGCCAAAGTCGATGTAATCCCTGGCCTGGATAAACCGACACTCCACCAGCTGTCGCCGGCAGTGGTCGTAATCGGCCTCCCGGTCTACCGGGATCAGCCACCACAACGGATATTGGCCGGCGAGGTGAATGCTGGTGCGGTAGAACTCATCCAGCAACAGAAAATGCTGGGCGCTGCCGCAGTTTTCCCCCCCGGTGACTTCCACGCGCTGTCGCCCGGCCCGCCAATCGGCGGCAGAGAACACAAACACGTGCAGCTCCACCCCCCCCAGGCCACCGGCCCATTCCGACAGTTTTTCGGCTTTTCGCTCCAGGCACCGAATGCCCGACGCCGGCAAATCCTGACGGTGGCAGAGCCAGACATCCAGATCACTGGCCACCGAGTGGCCGAGGGTGCCAGGGCTTCCCATCAGGAACAGACTGTCCAGATCAGGCTTTCGAGTGCCCTTGTCACGATAGTGAAAGCTACGGGCGTAACGGCGGGCGGCGTCCAGCACTTCCTGGCCGGGCGTGTAACCACTGAAGCCATCCGGGCAGTTACCATCCAGATAGCCAGGCAAGGCCGGATGGTTACGGTGAAAAACCAGCGGCAACAACTCCAGCACCATCTGCTGCCGGTAGGTCAGTGCCGAGCACGCCCGCTGCCAGCGCTGCTGGTTAACCAGCAGAAACCGGTCCCGCAGGCGCCTGAGCGTCTTTCGGTCGATTCCATCCTCGAAATCGAGAACTATGGGCGCGGCGTGAACGGTCAAGAGAGCTCCGGCAAGAGGTTATTTTCGGCAAGATAGTCAGTATGATGAATGAATCGTGGCAAAACCTGTAAAAAAATAAAAGCACAGGCAGTGAACACGCTGCCAGCCCGAGCGAGGCACCCGAGCTGTGAAAGAGTTTCTGATTCAACGCTACCGGCCCGATCCGACGGGCCCCCCCGTTATCCGGCCCACCCTGCTTCGGTGGATGACGATGGCCGGATCATCCAGGCTGATCGCCATGCAGAAACCATGTTTGGCTACGACATCAGCGATCTGACCGGGCAGAAAGTCCAGCATATTCTGCTTCCCGCCAGGACGATCCCTTCGCCCCCCCCGCCCACCGACACCGGCTCGACAATGGCCAGACAGTGCTGGTGACGTTTCGCCACAAGGATGGCTTTTTCTTTACTGCCCTGCTCGGGCTGCGAATGGAGATCCGGGATTCAGACCAGGCCGCTACCGCCTCGATTACCCTCAGGGACAGCGATGCCATGGATAGCCGGATTCAACGACTGGCGGAACAGAGTGCCGGCTTTGGTCTCTGGGAACTGGACATGCCCAGCAACGAGATCAGCTGGTCCGAAGGTATGTACCGCCTGCTGGAACTCAAAGCCGGCAGCGAGCTGACACCGGAACAGGCGCTGTTTTATTGCCAGACAGGCCAGAACCGGGTACGAGCGATGTTCAGGCGCTGTATGCGCACCGGCCAGCCGTTCAGCATGGACCTGACCATTCTCACCAGCCGGCAACGGCCACAACGGGTTACTCTGGCCGGTCGTGCTCTGAAGAACGGCGGCCGGGTGCAAAAACTCGGCGGCGTGATGGTCAACCACAGCGAGGCCATGGTCCACGATCTGGAAAAACAACAGGCTCAGCAGATTCTTCAAGCCACGACCGCCGCATCCTCTGATCTGGTGGTAGCCATCGACACCGAGTTCAGACTGTTGCATTTCAACACCCCCCCCTGGTGCCAGCAGTTTCAACACGCCTTTGACCTGACGCCAAAGACCGGAGACAACCTGCGCAGCCTTTTGAAGGACTTCCCCCCCAATGAGCGGAGACTGATCGAACGGCTATGGCAACGGGCCTTCGACCGTGAGCATTTTGTGGCAGAAATGCCCCCCCTGAACCGCCAGGGAGAGGGACTGCGATTTACGAATTTCACTTCCAGAGCATCCGCGGAGACCGGGGGGGCGAGGTCACCGGGGGGGCCGTTCATGTCGCACGCGATATCAGCAACCGGATCCAGCACACCAGCAACAGCGATTACCGCATGCGACACGATCCGGTCACCGGACTGATGAATCGCCGTTCTTTCATCGAACACCTGGAACGGGCCATGGGCCATCGCCACAAACGCCAGAGCACCGACGGGCTGCTGTTTCTGGATCTGGACAACTTCGAACAGTTCAACGAGGACGCTGGCAGCGGCACCTGCGACCGCTACCTGCGGGAACTGGCCGCCATGCTCGGGCTGCGCGTGCGACAGCGCGATGCCCTGGCACGACTGGCCGGCGATACCTTTGCGCTGTTCATCGAGAACTGCCCGGAACCCAGAGCGCGAAAGATCGCCGAGGAAATCCGCGAACAGATTGCCCAGTTCCAGTTTGAATGGCAGGGGGGGCATACCCTGCAGACCACTACCAGCGGCGGTCTGCTGATTCTGGACAGTGAGTTGCCGGAGCGGGCCGACACGCTGCTCACCCAGGCTGCGGACCTGTGCCATACCGCCAAGACTTCCGGCCGAACCGGATCCACACCGCCCATGCACTGCCGGATGCCGCCGGCGATACTGGTACAGACAAGCAGCTGGAACAGCTCCGCCAAGCCCTGGACCACCATCAACTGATCCTTGAGTTCCAGGCTCTGAAGCCGGTGGCGAGTGTGACCTGGGGGGGCGACCATATTGAAATACTGTGTCGCATTCCCGGTCAGGGACCGGACGACACCACACTCCTGCCCGGACAGTTCCTGCCCCCCCTGGCCGAGCGCTTTGACCTGGCCAAACGGCTGGACCGTCAGGTCATTCGTCAGACCCTGGACTGGCTGGGGGGGCAGCACCGACTGCTGGAACCAAGGCTGAAATACTGCGGCTTCAACCTGTCTCTGGCCTCGGTACTGGATGACACCTTTGCCGATTTCATGGAACAGCTACTGGCACCCTCACCGTTCCGGGCGGAGTGCTTCTGCCTGGAGATCCGGGAAGCCCATGCCACCCAGTATCCGGACGAAGTGGCCGTGCTCTGCGATGCACTGCATCGAATCGGTTGCCGGGTGGCCCTGGAGGGCGCTGGCGCCTCGGTGGAAAGCTACAGCCTGGCCGCCCACCTGCCGGTGGATATCATCAAACTGGATAGACGGGTGATGGATCATCTGGAGGACGATCCGGTTCAGCAAGTGATGGTGGATGCCCTGCATCGTATTGCAGAAGCCGCAGGCAAGGAGACCGTTGCCACCTTTATAGAGAGCGACGAAACCCTGAGAAAGGTCCGTACCCTGGGCATTCATTTTGGCCAGGGTTACCGGTTATCCAAGCCCAGCCCGCTGGAACAGCTTAAACCTGCAGCGGTGGAGCTGAGTACCGGACGCATCGGAGGCTGAACACTGCCGGCACCAGGGTTTCCGGTGCCGGCGAGACGATTGAGGCAGGATTACTTCAGTGCAGACCGGGCACGGGCTACAGCTGCACGTACCTGGTTTGGCGCAGTGCCACCCAGATGATCACGGGCCTGCACGGAACCTTCCAGGGTCAGCACGTCGAACACATCCTCGCCGATCACATCGGAGAACTGTTGAAGTTCCTCCAGCGTCATATCTGACAGGTCACAACCTTCGGCGACACCGAAAGCAACTGACTTGCCGACAATCTCATGGGCATCACGGAACGGCACGCCTTTCTTGACCAGGTAATCAGCCAGATCCGTGGCGGTGGAGAAGCCCCCCGCTTGGCGGCTACCCGCATGTTGTCGGCCTTGGCCCTGATGGCCGGGATCATGTCGGCGTAGGCCTTCAGGCAGCCTTGATGGTATCGACCGTGTCGAACAGCGGCTCTTTGTCTTCCTGATTGTCCTTGTTGTAGGCCAGCGGCTGGCTCTTCATCAGGGTCAGCAGGCTGATCAGATGGCCGTTTACCCGGCCGGTCTTGCCACGCACCAGCTCGGGTACATCCGGGTTTTTCTTCTGGGGGGGCATGATCGAGGAACCGGTGCAGAACCGGTCCGGCAGGTCGATGAAATCGAACTGGGCGGAGGTCCAGAGCACAAGCTCTTCACTGAACCGGGACAGGTGGGTCATCAGCAGCGCGGCGAAACTGCAGAATTCAATGGCGAAATCCCGGTCGGAGACCGAATCCAGGCTGTTTTCAGTGGGCCGGTCAAAGCCCAGCAGTTCGGCGGTCAGATTGCGGTCAATCGGGTAAGTGGTGCCGGCCAGGGCAGCGGCCCCCCCCAGAGGCATCACGTTCACCCGCTTGCGGCAATCCTGCAGACGATCGGCATCGCGCACCAGCATTTCGTACCAGGCCAGCAAATGGTGGCCAAAGGTAACCGGCTGGGCGGTCTGCAGGTGGGTAAAGCCGGGCATAATGGTGTCTGCCTCGCGCTCGGCCAGGTCCAGCAAGCCAGCCTGCAGGCGCGCCAGTTCCTCGGCAATCACGTCGATTTCATCGCGCAGGTACAGCCGGATATCGGTGGCGACCTGATCATTCCGGCTGCGGCCGGTATGCAGTTTCTTGCCGGTGATGCCGATGCGATCGGTGAGCCGGGCTTCGATGTTCATGTGCACATCTTCCAGGCTGACGGACCATTCGAAGCGCCCGGCTTCGATGTCTTCCTTCACGCCCTTCAGGCCGTCGATGATCTGGTCGCGCTCGGCGTCCGTCAGCACACCCACCTTCGCCAACATGGTGGCATGGGCGATGGAGCCGGTAATATCATGATGATACAGGCGCTGGTCGAAGCCCACCGAGGCGGTGAAGCGTTCAACAAAGGCATCGGTAGCTCGCTGAAGCGGCCACCCCCCCAGGGTTTTTCGGAGGATGTGGTCTGGTCAGACTTTTTCTGATCCGTCATGGTCTATCTTTCCTGCTGACAGCCCGGCATCATCATGCCGGCAATGGATAAGTTAAAAGTTGCGGCAGTATAGCATTCCGGCCCCCCCGGTTAAGGAGACTCCCCCCCTGAAACCCGACAAAGGCATGAACCACAAGGACACCGACAGCTTCTACGTGCCGATCTGTGTCGTGTGCGGGCCGTGTTCATGCTGTTGATTACCAGCGAACTGCTGGTTCTGGTGCTGGCCATCGTGCAGGCACAGAACAGCTGGATCGACTGGAACTACTTCGGTCTGCTGTCCCTGTTCGTGCAATGGACCACCCTCACCAGCGCCGCACTGATCTGTCTGTTGCGTCCCCCCCGCCTGGCCCGCATGAGCAACAGCCGCGCCACGATGACCATCGCCGCCATTGTCTTGCTGGACGTACTGGCGTTCAGCCTGTTTGCCGACAGCGTATTGCACCCGCAGCCGGGCGTGGCGCTCTGGCAGGGCATTGCCAAGAAGCTGTTACTGGCACTGCTGATTGTCCTGATGGTGCTGCGTTATTTTTACCTTCAGCACCAGTGGCAGCAACAGCGTGAGGCGGAAATGCAGGCCCGGCTGACCTCCTTGCAGGCCCGGATCCAGCCACACTTTCTGTTTAACAGCATGAACACCATTGCCAGCCTGATTGCCACCAATCCGGAGCAGGCGGAAGAAGCAGTGCTGGATCTGTCGGAACTGTTCCGGGCCAGCCTGCGCACCGACGACCAGCTCATTCCCCCCCTGAACCGTGAGCTGGAACTGTGCCAGCGCTACCTGGCGATTGAGTCTCTGAGACTGGGGGGGGAACGCCTGCAACTGGAGTGGGATATTCAACCCGGGCTCGGGCAACAGGTAATACCACCCCCCTGACACTGCAGCCGCTGGTGGAAAATGCCATCTATCACGGCATTCAGCCGCGGCCGGAAGGCGGTGTCGTCCGGGTCGAAGTATCGGCCAAGGATCACTTTGTCTACCTTCTGGTGCAGAATCCCGCGCCGGAATCTACGGAACGCCAGCATCAGGGCAACCGGGTCGCCTGAGTAACACCCAGGCCAGACTACAGGCACTGTTTGGCGAACCGGCCGTGCTCAAACACAGTCGCCAGGGCAATACCTACACCGTCACCCTTCGCCTGCCCCCCCGGCGCAGCATCAACACCAGCAACCGTCAGTCACGAAACAGGCCATGAATACCGAAGACAGCAAACGCGTACTGATTGCCGATGACGAACCCCCCCTCGCCCGCCAGCGCATTCAGCGCCTGCTGGAAGCCCTGCCGGATTACCGGGTTTGTGGCGAAGCGGTGGATGGCAACGACACCTTGCGCAAAGTGGCCGAACTGGAACCGGATATCCTGCTGCTGGACATCCGTATGCCCGGCATGGATGGCATGGAAGCAGCCGACCAGCTCAGCAAGCTCCACAATCCGCCCGCAGTGATTTTTTGTACCGCCTATGACCACTATGCCATCCAGGCGTTCGAGGTTCGCGCCGTCGCCTATCTGCTCAAACCGGTCCGGCGTGAGGCGCTGGCCGATGCTCTGGCCCGGGCCGGCAAGCTGAACCGGGTACAGAGGCAAGCCCTGGCGCAAAGTACCGATGCCGGTAACGACCAACTGGCGGTGCGCACGCACCGAGGCACCGAACTGATCGACCTGTCAGATCTGTACTACTGTGAGGCCGACCAGAAGTACGTGACTCTGCACCACCGCCACGGCGAGACGGTGTGCGACTACACCCTGAAAGAACTGGAGCAGGCTTACCCGGATCACCTTCTGCGCGTCCACCGACACACACTGGTTGGCGTGCGCTTTATCCAGGGGGGGCTGCGGCGGTCGTCCGATGGACAGAATCAGCTGGCACTGAAAGGCAATGCCACCCTGCTGCCGGTCAGCCGCCGCCATGCCAGTACGGTCCGCCAATGGTTACACGAACACCAACCTCCCCCCCCTGAGGGGGGGGTAGGCGGGGGGGGTTCACCGCGGGACGTTTTTTCTGCCACAAGGTAACCTTGGGGGGGCACATTTTCCCGAACGACAGTGAGTGACATGTCCAAACGTACCCTTCGCATTGCAACCCGCAGCAGCGCACTGGCGCTGTGGCAGGCGGAATTCATCAAGGCCGAGCTGGAAAGGCTGCATGACAACGTTGACGTTGAACTGATCAAGATCAAGACCCAGGGCGACAAGATCCTGGACGTCCCCCCCCTGGCCAAGATCGGCGGCAAGGGCCTGTTCGTGAAGGAGCTCGAAGAAGCCATGCTGGACGGCCGTGCCGATCTGGCCGTGCATTCCATGAAAGACGTGCCCATGGAATTCCCCCCCGAGGGCCTGGGGGGGCTGGTCGCCATTTGCGAGCGTGAAGACCCCCCCACCGATGCCTTCGTCAGCAATCAGTATGAACACATCGACCAGCTGCCTGAGGCGCGGTAGTAGGCACCGCCAGCCTGCGTCGGGAAGCCCAGCTGCGGGCCAACCGCCCGGATCTTCAGATCAAGGTACTGCGTGGCAACGTGAATACCCGGTTGGCGAAACTCGATGCCGGTGAATACGACGCCATTGTACTGGCCAGCTCCGGCCTGAAGCGTCTCGGCTTCCACGACCGTATCCGTTACTGTCTGCCAGACACGTTTTCCCTGCCAGCCGTTGGCCAGGGTGCTTTGGGCATCGAATGCCGGGTCGGTGACACGGAACTTCTGGAGCTGATTGACCCGCTCAATCACACCGACACCTGGGACCGCGTCAGCGCTGAGCGGGCGCTGAACCGTCGCCTTGAAGGCGGTTGCCAGGTGCCCATTGCCGCCTATGCCCTGCTGGAAGACGATAACACCCTGTGGCTGCGGGGGGGCCTGGTTGGCGCAGTCGATGGTACCCAGATTTTCCGGGTGGAAGGCCGTGCCCCCCCGCGCGCCGAAGGTGAACGCCTGGGCCGTGAACTGGCAGAACAGCTGCTGTCCATGGGGGGGGCCGACAAGGTGCTGGCTGAAATCTATGGCCACACCCCCCCACGCTGAGTTTCAGCAACCGTCTGAACTCCAGGGCCGGCGTGTATTGATCTGCCGGCCCGAGCCCGAAGCCAGCCACCTCGCCGAGGCCTTTCGTAAGGCCGGTGCCGATGCCCGGGTGATGCCGATGATGGCGCGCGAGCCTTTACCGGAAACCCCCCCGGAGCAGCGCGGCATCCTGCAGCAGCTGGACAACTTTTCCCACATCATCGCGGTCAGCCCCCCCTATGCCGCCCGCCGGCTGATGGAGGAAATCGACACTGGTGGCCTCAACTTCCCGCCGGCCTGCAATGGTACGGAGTGGGCGCCGGCACCGCCGCGGTCTTTCGCGAACATGGCCTGAAACCGAGAATGCCCGCCGAAGGCTGGACCAGCGAAGCGTTGCTGGCGCTGCCATCACTGCAGCGCGTTGACGGAGAGAAAGTTCTGCTGGCTCGGGGGGGCGAGCATGGCCGGGAACTGATTCGTGAGACCCTGGCGCAACGGGGGGGCGCACGGATTACCACCCTGCCCCCCCTGTACCGGCGCGTGCTGCCGTACTATTCTGCAAAACAGGTGAAGGCTCTGGTTGCCGACTTCCACCCCCCCGAGGTGGTGATTGCGCTTTCCGGCGAAACCCTGAACAATCTGGTGGAGCTGGGCCACAGATACCAATTGGCTCTGACGCCCGACATAATCGTAGTACCTGCGGAGCGTGTAGCGGAACAGGCGCGCGCGCTGGGCTTCCGCAAGCCACTGGTGCCCGGTAGCCTGAACGATGACGACCTGGTCATCAGTGTTGCTTCCTGCCTGTCGCAGGAGGCCGGTGACAACGGATAACCAAGTAAGGATGCCCGTGACTGAAACAACAAAACAACTCCCCCCCGCTCCCGTACAACCCGCCAGGCCAGAACGCCCACGCTTGTGGCCAGTGTGGATTGTGGCGGTTCTCGCGCTGATTCTGGCGATTGCCCTTGGGCTCTGGAACTGGCAACAGTGGCAGAAGCACCAGGCCACCCTGCAGGTGGTTCAGGACCTCCGGCAGGATACCAACCAGCTGGAAAGCCTTTACGGCAACCGCGGCAGCGAACAGAGCGAGCGGCTTCAGGCACTGGAAAACCGCGTGGCGGAACAGCGGGAGCTGATTGCCACCCAGCAACGCCAGATCGATCACACCGCCCGCGAATTGCTG
>JDSH01000265.1_pt1 | contig 12573 bp, 12 predicted proteins | sample 199451 | NCBI WGS metagenome assembly JDSH01 (sample SAMN02584198, study PRJNA231836) | bioreactor metagenome | isolation source: continuous culture bioreactor electron acceptor NO2- transfer2 day 38 after... | place: Germany: Bremen | reverse complement strand
CATACGACTTGCCAATACTATTCACTACCACTAGACATTTTATCAATTTTGGTAGTGTACGATTAAGTTCGCAATTTGCTTAAGGATTTGAAAAAGGTCACTGGGTGCCCCCCCATACTGTTAGTTAACAGACGAACAGGAGGAGTTAGCCCAATGACCAAGACCAAGGATACCATGTTTTAGAAAAGGAAACTAAAGGAGGTCTATTGTGCAGAGGACAATTACGCAAGGTGGGCAAAGAGAGCAATGGGAAACTAGTGTTTCAGTTTGAAGAAACCTACAAAAGACACTTTGATACTCTGTTGATTTTACAACCAATAAAGGCATCCAAAGAGGCTTGGTATGGTTATGATACGGAAAGAATCTTATCAGTCTCCCACTAATTGCTGCATTTCATCCCAAACTCCATCAAGGCCAACGATGATTTTTTTGTATAAGCTGTATTTTCTATCATAGATATCCTTGAGATCTAGAACTGGCATGACTCGTTCAGATATCTTGCACATTTTGTCAACTGCTTCGTTAAGCGAAATATAGTCCCCCCCTACGGCTGCAGCAACTGCAATTGCACACCCAAGTGCCCCCCCTGTTTCATTTGCTTTTACAGTCTCAACCGGAAGCTGCATCACATCTGCAAATATTTGCGTCCACTGCCTGCTATGAGCCGCTCCACCTGCAAGTCTTATTGCTTTTACATCTGAGGTCCTGCTCTTCATAAGTCTCTCTGTATGCATTCTATGACAGAAGCAAATACCCTCAAACACGCTACGGAGAAGATGCTTGCGTGAGTGGTTCATGGTAATGCCAATGAAGGACCCCCCCTTGGCATTCGGATGAACATTGCTGGCCATAAGGAATGGAAGAAAGATAGGTACAAACACATTAGGTCCAATCTCATCTATCCATCCATCAAGTTCAGCATAGATATTGCCGCCCATCGTTTCCAATCCTTTCTTGAACTCTGGGAGCATCTGATTGATATACCATGCGTTGTTTCCAGCGGATGTAGGACTTGACTCTTCAATTAGATAATATTCGGGAAGTGCAAACAGAGAATTCATTGCAACAGAACCATCCATCACCGGTTCTTTCCTGATATACTCGTTGATTGACCAAGTGCCTGCTATCATACACAGATTGTCTTCATCAGTAATACCCGTACCAAGCGCACAGGCATCAATATCAAACATGCCACCGATTACTGGAGTCCCTGCATTAAGGCCGCATTTTTCAGCCGACTCTTCTGTCACAAACCCGGCAATTTCAGTCGCAGCGCAAAGCGGGGGGGGCAAGGCATCTCTTATCTCACTGATCCCAAAGAGCTTGAGCAGCTCATCATCATAGCTGCGGGTGTGGAGGTTAAGAAAATTTGCTCCTGAATAGTCCGTATACTCCGCCTTTGCCTCACCGGTAAGCCGAAACCTCACATAATCCTTGCATTCAAAGACATACTTAATGTTTGCATACGATTTCGGCTCGTTATCTCTCAACCATGCTAAAAGAGATACCGGCTGACAAGCCATAATATGTTGACAAGATATTTCAAAAACCTTCTTCTCTGTTCCGTCTTTTACCCACTTTACCGGATACTCATAAGCCCTGTTGTCTGTCGAGATGATTCCATATCTTACAGGTCGATTGTCCTTTCCCCCCCAAAGATACAGACCTTTCCCGTGTCCACAGATTCCTACTCCGGTAACATCATCGGGAGAAATGCCTGTAGCATCCAGGACTCCTTTAATGACTGCACAATTTGCATCCCACATTTCTTCCATGTCGCGCTCTGTGTAGCCAGGTTGAAGCGCAATCATGGCAGTATCTTTACTGCATATTCCTACTTCATTTCCCTCTGCATCAAAAAGCGCCGCTTTTGTAGTTGTTCCACCATTATCAAGCCCAAGATAATACTTCATAGAATCTCCCTTACTTTGTCTCAAACTCAAAACAGGAAAGTCCTTCAGTCCCCCCCTTTCTAAACTGTTCTTCTATCCACTTACGTGAACGCAGTACCTCACTCTCTGGAAACATATCACTATCATGCCACATTTCCATCATATAAGGGCCGGTATATTTTAGTCTTTCTAGTTGCTCAAAACGTTTTGGAAAATCCACGCACCCCCCCGATCCGAATGGTACACCTTTAAATTTACCTGGAAATGCATCTGTAACAGATAGTGTATCTTTCAGATGTACTGCTACAATACTTGCTATTCCCTGTTCGAATTCAAAATCTACATCGTTTTCCGGCCATGCCGATATATTCCCTATATCAGGATACACCTTATACCATGGTGATTGTATCATCGCCTCATAGGACATGTGTTTTGAAATGGAATTGAGAAAAGGCGTATCCATTATCTCCATCGCAAGCATAATTTGCTTCTGTTCAGCAACCTTTGCAGACCAGGCCATTGCCTCACGAAAATACTTCACAGACTCTGGATTGGAGGGCTCATAATACACATCATATCCTGCAAGCTGTATGACGCGTATTCCTGCGTAATAGCAGAAATCTACGGCTTTTTTCAAAATCATGTGAGCTTTTTCACGAACTGAAGAATCTTTGGAACCGAATGGGAACCTACGATGAACTGAAAGACACATTGACTGGCAAATCATGCCTGATTCCAATGCTGCATGTCTGAACGCATCAATTTCTGTCAGGCTCCAGTCCAGTCTGGAAAGTCTCTGATCAGTCTCGTCTATACTGATTTCAACATAATCAAAGCCAAGTTCTTTTGCTTTTCCAAATCTTGTACGCCAGTCGAACTTTGGGTCTAGGGCTTTTTCATACAGTCCGAGCAAATGATTCCCTAACACTATGTACTCCTCATTGGTTGTATGGATATGATTCTTGTAAGAACCTACATTCCCACAAACAAGCAATTAAAATTGCCATATATCTTTCTGACAACAATAAACATTCCTGCCGTGCATGCAACCTCATCGCACATTCTCCAGAGAATCTTGTTCCATTGCACAATGCCTATAGGATTCGCTACTGCATTATATCAGCCCCCCCCTGCTTGTACAACTAAACCGCTAAACACTCCACTTCATCCTTGATTCTTCCAAATAAACGACAGCAATGAAGGCAGACCTTCTACAGGAGCAAGCAACCATCATCTGACAGAATACTTCTTGTTCTGTAAAATGCATGAGCCTTTGAACAGACCATGCAAGAATATCCTTTTCTAACACAGTACACCAATCGGCCTATCATGTACGAAAATGCTGAACATCAACAATTCCAAACCAATTAGAATATTCCAGGTATGTGTTTGATACCTTTATCTATCTCTCACCAACTCCAGAACTATGACAATAATATTCCATAAAGAACCGAGAACCTGCCAACCAAGTAACATCAACAAGGCAACAGATACAATCTTAGCTATCATTTCCATATAGAATACCCCCCCCTTACGGTTTTTCTCTGATCCGTTCACCTGTCTCTATGTCAAACAAATGGGTTTTTTCTCCGCGGACCATCAGTCGCACTACATCACCGCTCTTATAGCGCTTCTCATCCTCTGTGATAAGCATAAGAACCATGTTCCCAACATGGATGCCTATACGCCTCTCATCTCCAAGATTCTCAAAAGTTGCTATCTTCTCTGGAGTACCTTCAGATTCCTCTCCACCGATCAGAACATCCATGGGACGTACGCCAACCTTACAGCGAAACCCGTCATGTATAACACTGTAGTATCGTTTAGGAACAGTAATCTCAAGATTACTGCCTTCAAACGAGAAGAAAAAGGTGCCATTTTTATTGATGATCTTTGTTTCAGTAATATTCATGGGAGGTTCTCCAATGAATGATGCAACAAACTCATTGGCAGGATCATCATACACCTCAGTAGGAGTTCCAAACTGTTGCAACACACCAAAATTCATTATGGCTATCTTGTCTGCCAAAGACATTGCTTCCAACTGATCGTGTGTTACGTACATTGTAGTACATTTAATCTTATTGATAAGACGCTTGATTTCGATACGCATTGCCTGGCGGGCTTTTCCATCAAGATGGGAAAGAGGCTCATCCATAAGAAGAAGCTCCGGCTCCCTGATGATTGCACGAGCAATGTTCACGCGTTGTTTCTGTCCACCTGATAGCTTGACAGGCATCTTCTCAAGAATGTCATCAATTTGCATCAATGGTGCAATCTCTCGAACTCTTCTTTCGATCGCAACAGAGGCAATACCCTTTGCCCTAAGATTGAAAGCAACATTTCCGTACACATTCAATGGTGGATACATTGCATAGTCTTCAAAAGCAAGCCCAATCTTACGATCTTTTGGGTTAACGTTGTTCACAAGATGATCACCAATATAGATATTTCCCTTGGTAATCTCTTCAAGTCCTGCAATCATACGCAGTGTGGTTGTTTTTCCGCAACCAGAAGGACCAAGAAGAGCTACAAACTCTCCCTGCTCGCATCTGAGACTTAAATCATTTACTGCATAATCATTTTTAATTTTCTTTTTCTTGCCGGAATTATCATAACGTTTGTAAAGATTCTCCAATGTCAGACCAGCCATTATGTAACCTCCTGTGTAGTTGCAAAAGCTTTCACAGCCTCTTCATCATATCTGACGATGTAATCCTTTGATTCACTGTCGAACAGAATGGTCTTATCAAATTCAGGACAGATATAGATGTCGCTGTCTATCTGAACACGTAGGCCATTAGGAGCAATCATGCGGAGCTGATAATCTCCACAATCAGCTATAATCACCGACTTATTCCCAATACTCTCATAGCTGTAAACTGTCGCCTTGAAGTACCCCCCCTCTGTCTTCTCAAAGGCGTAGTGTACATGCTGGGGGGGACGAATACCTATATCGACAGAACCAAGATTCAATTCTTGTATCTTTGCGAATACACCTTTATCCCTAGGCAGATCGATACTGACTTCTTTTCTTTCTATATGGAAGGAAAGTTCGTATTTTGCACCATTTTTCTTAACGTTTGTGGGAATGATATTGATCTGAGGATCCCCCCCCATCAGCGATGCCACAAATTCATTGGTTGGCATATAGTAGATCTCATCCCCCCCCGAACCAACCTGAATAATCTTCCCCCCCTTGTCAATAATGGCTATCCTGTCTCCCAATGACATTGCTTCCATAAAGTCATGGGTAACATAGATACAAGTTGATCCAAGGTTTGCCTGCATTTCCTTTAGCTCTGTACGCATAGAGTGCCTGAGTTTAGCGTCTAGGTGAGCTAAAGGCTCGTCCATGATAAAAACGTTAGGGTCTCGAACAAGCGCTCGGCCCATGGCTACTCGCTGTTTCTGACCGTTGGACAATTGACTTGGAAAACGCTCAAGCAGACTTTCCATCTTCATCATTCTCGCTGCTTCATTGACTTTTACCCTGATGGTCTGCTCATCTGTTTTGTACAGTTTGCTTCTCAAAGCAGAAGCCATATTGTCGTACACTGTCATATTGGGGGGGTACAGCGCATAATTCTCAAATACCATGGCAACATTGCGGTGAGCTGGTTCTATGAGATTCATGACCTTGTCGTCAAAGGACACCGTTCCTTCTTCGGGCATCATAATACCCGCCACACAATTGAGTATGGTTGTCTTTCCTGCACCTGCCGGGCCAAATAAGACAAAAAACTCATTGTCATGTATTTCAAAGGAAACTCCGTCAAGTGCAGTAACCTTTCCAAATGTTTTCCTAATGTTTTCCAACTTTATTCTAGCCATATCAAACCTTATCCTTTGACTGCTCCAAAACTGAGTCCACGTACAAGATGCTTCTGGATACTGAGGGCGAAAACTATCGCAGGAATTGCTGAAACAGTAGCAGCAACAGCAAGCTGTCCATAGCGGGCACTGTCAGTTCCTAGATATTTCGTTACTGCTACAGTAATAGGATATACCTTGTTGCTTGCCAGAATTAGGGGGGGGAATGTAAATGAGTTCCATGCAAAAATGAATGCCAGTAATGCAGAGGATACCAGCCCCCCCGGTTTAATAAGTGGTAAAAGCATTTTGAAGAATATCTGATACCAACTATAGCCATCAACTTGTGCAGCATATTCTATCTCTACTGAGATATCCTCGAAATACCCTCTTACAACCCAGATCAGCAGAGGAAGCGATATGAGCTGATACACCCAAATTAGACCTAAATAACTGTCATATAGGCCTAGCTTTTGATAAATCATGAATAAAGGAAGCACAACCAGAATCTCCGGTGCAAACTTAAAAGAAAGAATCTGGAAGGCAAGCTCTTCCTTTCTGGGAAAATTGTATCTTGCTAGAGCGTATGCTGCAGGAACACCAGCAACCACAGAGACAACTACTGCCCCCCCGCCAGATACCAATAAACTGTCAATGATATATCTTGCGTAATCTGAACGTAGCAGCACTTCCTTATAATTCTCCAAAGTAGGATTAAAAACAAATGTGGTAGTAAAAACCTCTGTGTCTGCTTTAAAGGAAATTAAGACCATCCACAGTAGAGGGAAAAGAGCAAATACTGCATAAATAATCAAAAGAAAATTCATAATAATGGTTAGTAGGTGAGATTTGCCTGTTTTCATATAAACCTTCCTTATTCTTCCAGACCGGAAGCTTGCTTTTGCGCAGCACGTTGGAGCTTTACAATTCGTTTGGCTGTCACAAGAATAATGAGCCAAAGAACCAAGATAAAAGGAATAGCTCCCCCCCCAAATTTCTGAAATTTAAAACCCTTCTGGTATGCTGTAAGTGAAAGTGACATGAGCGTATCGCCCGGACCACCTTTTGTAAGTGCAAATATAACAGCATATTCTTGAAATGCAGCCATCAATCTAAACAGAAGCGCTATATAAAGACTTGGCTTAAGCATTGGGAGTGTTAGGTTCTTGAAATTGAACCAAGCACTTCCCCCCCCATCAATATTGGCTGATTCAAAAGGTGACTTAGGAAGTGATTGAAGCCCAGCCAGTACGAGAAGAATGATAAATGAGGTATTAATCCATACGTCAATCATGATTACGGTCATCAATGCAGTATTTGGTGAGGAAGCCCAAGGGAAATTATAGATTTTGAATATATTGAATAATTTTTCTACAATTCCTACTGAACTGTTCAGCATGAGCTGCCAAACTATGGTAGCAGTGACAGGTGCAACCATGAGAGGGAATACCAAGAGCACTCGTAATATTTTTGATAGCCTGTTGTTCAGGCTATTGAGAAGAATTGCAACTCCAAGACCCAGAGCAAGTTCTATCCCTGTTGAAATTATTCCGTACAACAATGTCACTGTCAGTGCATTCCAGAAATCACTGGACATCAACATACTCACCCAGTTATCCAGACCAATAAATTTATGCGTCGGCATTCTGAATGAATAGTTTGTAAGTGAATACCAAATAGCCATTACAAAGGGAATTATGATGCCTATTGTAATAATCAACGAAGGAGCAATAATCAGATACGGCCTTACACGCGTCTTTAACGGAACCCTGTTCAAATCAGATCTCTTAATGTCCAGGTTATCTTTTGACATAAACGGTACCTCTTGCAACATATGTAAAAGCACGGAGATGAGTACTATCTTTTCTCCGTGCTTGCGAACTAATTAGAAACCCAAATCACTCTACATCAAGATCAGCAACAATGCTATCCATCTTCAATTTCAGCTGGTCCATAGCAACCTGAACTGAGGGGGGGTACTTGTTTGTGGTAACAAGTTCCTGAAGAGTCTTTGCCCATTCAGTTGTTGTCTCTGTGAAATAAGGCTGCGCAGTGAAGAAAATGCTTGCATTCTTTGATACTGTGCTGAATGCATCGTAGTAACCTTCAGCGTCAGCAACTGAATTCCTGTATTCAGTACTGTTAAGAACTGATGTACGAGGAGTATCGGTACAAGCTCCATCCGTTCCTGACCAAAGCATGAACTCTGGGCTTGTGAAGTACTGCATGAAGTACCAAGCAGCTCCCTTCTTTGCTGAATCAGCGTTCATAGCCATCGACCATACCCAAAGGTTGGACTTCATGTCAGCTTCAGTTTTACCTGCTGATGCTGGATAAGGAATCATTCCAAATGCAAGGTTTCCTGCCTCAGCAGAAGCACCTGCAACGTTCTGGGTGTATCCGCCTCTATCAGCATCCCACATCATTGCAGCTTTGCCTGCACCAAGATCTGCACCACACATTTCCCAACCATAGGTTGCCCACTGTGGAGCTCCACCATTCTTTACAAGGTCTACCCAGTATTCTGTCATTGCAACAGCTTCAGGAGAATTTACACGGCTCTTGAGCTTTCCATTTACAACTTCAAAATCCTTTGCACCCCCCCATGTTGAATAGAGCGACATGTAAGCGGGATGGATTGTTCCCCCCCAGTCAGCTGTACCACGAACTGCGATACCATATGATCCACTTCCGTCAAAGCCCTTGAGAGCCTTCGCAACCTTAAGCAGCTCTTCAGCTGTCTTTGGAGCGGCAAGATTATTCTCTGCAAGGATTCTCTTGTTATAGGTAAGAATATTTACTTCCCAACCCATTGGAAGTGCCCACTGTGAACCTACTCCCACTGGATGGCCTGCCTTGAGGTCCCATTTAAGAGCGTTGATAACTGCAGGGATGAAGTCCCCCCCATAGTTCCAAGATTTGCCAGTCAGAGCTGCATTGCCGATATAAGGCTCAAGTGCCTCAAGATTGCCGGCAGTTGCATACTCCCATGACTGATATGCACCGGTCATGAATACGTCGATTGAACCTGAACCGCTGCTCAGCTCAACATTGAGTTTCTCAAAGTAGTTTGACTCAGGCATACTTGAATAGTTTACCTTGATTCCTGTCTGCTTTGTGAAATCTGCAAGCTTGGCTTCTACTGCATCAGCATAGGTGTGATCACTGAAAAGAACGGTAATCTCTGTTCCGTCATAATTCTTCCAATCAAAATCACCTTTTACTGCAGTAGGATCAAAATCTGCGCCTGCTGTTTCTTTTGATCCTTGTGCAAAGACACCTGTCATCAAAACAACAAGAATCATGAGAACTGTTAAAATTTTCTTCATTCTCTTTCCTCCTTAAAATCTATATCCCTCAAATGAAGGACAATACCAAACAAATAGTCCCGGTAAACGGATTTCCTCCCCCCCCGCTTAATCAGAACTTGATGACAACTTTCATGTCACCATTAACCCCCCCACTAGCAAGTTCAAAGCCCTTCTTCCAATCTTCCAAAGATACAGTAGAGGTGACCACACCATCGGTTTTCAAGTTTCCCTTACTCATATTTTCTATGACAAACGGATAAGCATACGGACTAAGATGAGCCCCCCCTCTTATGTCGAGTTCTTTACGGTCGCCAATAATTGACCAATCAACTGTTGTTTCCTTCGAGAAAACTGAGAACTCTACAAAAGTACCAAGCTTTCTTATAATTGTAAGGCCCTGAATTACACTTGCCGGATTACCGGTGGCTTCAATGTAGATATCACAACCATAACCATCGGTAAGGGCCTTGATTTCTTTGTCGATATCACACTCACCTGGGTTGAAGACTAGGTCAGCACCGAATTCCTTGGCCTTTTCCAAACGATTCTGCTGCATATCGAGAACAATCAGAAGCTTGGGATTTTTCATTCTTGCATACGTAATCATTCCAAGTCCGAGTGTGCCTGCTCCGGAAATGACTACCACATCTTCATTTGTCATACAGGCTCTATCGACAGCATGTTTGGAACAGCCATAAGGTCTATAAGCACAGCCTGCTCCATTGGCATATCAAGAGGGACTTTGGTGATAACAGCATTCTTTGGATACCTCACATATTCAGCCATACCGCCGTTCGTATAGTACATGAAGCCAAACATATCATGAGGCTGACACATCCAGTAATGACCATCTTTACAGAAACGACATTTCCCGCACGGAACTATCTGATCAGCAGAAACTCGCTCGCCAAGCTCGTATCCAGTTACATTCTCACCAATCTGAACAATTTTCCCATAAAACTCGTGCCCAGGAATAAAGGGTGGTTTTACCCATGACGGCTGAACCTCATCTCCCCCCCAGAACATAGCTGCACCATGGCTGCACTTAAGATCTCCGGCACAGATGCCGCAGGCTTCTGTCTTAATTATTATATCATCCGGCCCACACTCAGGCGTTGGGTACTCCGGTTCAAAACGATAATCATCTTTGCTGTAAGCTACCAATGCCTTCATTGTTTTGGGTATGCTCCCTTTAGCTACCATTGCCATATTACATACTCCTCTAGGACTTTTAGAAAGTCCCTTTATATATATGCTTAATGATAGGTCCATAAAATTGATTTGTCAAATATATTTTTGCTGTAAAAAAGCCTAGATCTAATATTCTAGTATAGAATAGAGAACAAATTAAATATTTTTGTATGTTTCTGATTGACTTTCTACAAGTTATATAATACTTTTTTCTTAAAGTATCCTCCAGGAAAACAATTTTGAGCAAGGCATCGATAGAATTAAAACAAGCAAACAGAAAAAAAAGATATATCTTGAAATCCATAAGAATAAGGAAGCATCAAAGAATTCACTCCAAACAAACCTGAATTTGAGCATTCCTACAATTACTCAGAATCTAAAAGATCTAGAGAATGCAGGTTTGATTATCCAAGCAGGGCGCTTCAACTCTACAGGAGGCAGACCTGCAACAGCATACAAATGCAATGAAAAAGCTTGTGTTACCATTGGGATAGATCTTCAGCCGAACAATATTGAAATAGCTGCAATAGATATATATGGAAGAATTATCAAAAAGAATTCTTTGTATATCACATTCACTAATTCAGATTCATATTTCAAATCTTTTGGTGATTTTGTTAATGGCTTTCTTTCAAGAACCAGGGAATACTATTCTACGGTACTTGGGATAGGAGTTGCAGTCCCAGGCATAATTGCACCGGATGGAAACCATATGCTCTATTCCAAAGTTCTAAAGACCTCTGATTTTACCCTTTCGGACCTAGCTAAATATATTGATTGTCTTCCCTGCTATTTTTATCACAACGCAGAATCCGGTGCCTTTGCTGAAATCTGGCATGGTAAAATAACAGGTTCAACTCTAATGCTCATTCTGGATAATCGCCTATGCAATGCATTGATATTGAATGGAGAGGTATTCCAAGGAGGTCTGAGCAGCGGAACAATTGAACATATGCTTCTCCATACCAACGGAGAAACCTGCTACTGTGGAAAGAAAGGATGTGTTGATGCGTATTGTTCTGTGTCAGGACTACTCAGGATGATGAAGCAGGACAATCTTGATGAATTCTTTATTGACCTGAGAAGCGGGAATAGCGAGTCTGAAAGGATATGGAATAACTATCTTGAAGAACTTGCTCTAACCATTGACAACTGTAGAATGATCATAGCCTGTGATGTGATTCTCTCTGGTACGCTCCAGAGATACTTAATAGATAAAGACTTGGAAAAACTAAAATCGCTTATTATTAGCAAAACAACTTTTAAAAGTGCAGATTTCAACATAACCAATGGGGGGGTTTGTGGACGCAATGCAATAGTAATCGGAGCAACCATACCACTTATACAAAATTTCATAGATTCAATTTAACGGTTTTCGACTCATTACATATCAAGTATACAACTGCAGATTCTCAGTATCGCTGTAAGAGAGAAGGTGTATAGAATACACATTGTCATGGGAAGAGGCTATCTGGGTCAAATGACTAAAGCATTGACCACTACCAACAACATTTCAGCCTTGCATCGATCCTTCTCACCTGAAGAGGCGTTCAGGTTGTCGTAGAAATTGGAGCTGCATTGTACCCCCCCCAGACACGAAAGCTGGGTAACAGTCAAACCAACAACGTATTGATGTGGAGGTTCATGCACCGATAGGCTCGTATCCGGAGGTGCAAGATGGAAACCAACAAGAATACCGAACAATACAAGGTTGAAATCAACAGCTCCGTCAAGTGAGGTCGAGGAAGACCAAGGAAACGGTTTGACCCAGTTCCCTGGAATGGAACCATACATTCCACTCGTTGAACGAGAGGTAGATTGTCTTCTTGCTGCGTTTATTCGTCTTGATGAAATCCGCTGTCTTCACCGCTGTCTCGATAAAATCGCTCATGCAGAGAATGCCCCCCCGGAGGGAGGCTTCCAATTGATTGCTACCATCCCCCCCCTACAAAAGGAGCGTATTAATGACTCGAATTCTGCTGGTTGATGACCAGCCTCTATTTGTCCAGAGCTTGAGGATGAGCTTGGAAAGTTATGTGGATGATTTCCAGGTAATCGGAATTGCGAAGAATGGTTATTGCGCCATCGAGATGGCCTTGGATGAAGTACCCGATGTCATCCTGATGGATGTCCATCTTCCTGATATCAATGGGGGGGTGGAAGCCACCCGGGAGATCCTCAAGCAAAACCCTTCGATCAAAGTGGTGATGCTCTCCACCTATGATGAGGATGAGTATGTGAGGGAAGCACTGCGAATTGGGTCAGCGGGGGGGTATCTCTTGAAGGATATCTCCCCCCCTACTGAATTGATTGCCGCCATCAGGGCGTTGCAATCAGGACTGGTACAGATTTCCCCCCCAAAGATC
>JDSH01000264.1_pt1 | contig 12629 bp, 15 predicted proteins | sample 199451 | NCBI WGS metagenome assembly JDSH01 (sample SAMN02584198, study PRJNA231836) | bioreactor metagenome | isolation source: continuous culture bioreactor electron acceptor NO2- transfer2 day 38 after... | place: Germany: Bremen | reverse complement strand
AAACCGGTAGCACCGGGACCAAACACCATCATGTTGGTCTGATACCCCCCCAATGGCGTAGCGAAGCTGGCGGAGGCTGCATCATCACTGCAATAACAAAGGTTCTGCAGGCACCCCCCCCATGCTGCCGGTCATCGACAGCACAACGGGAATCACCAGTACAGCTGCGGCATTGTTCGTGATGACCTCGGTCAGAAACGACACAGCGCAGTATACGAGAAACAGCGTTAGCAGCACCTGGCCTGCACTGAAGGCCAGAATACCCTCGGCCATGAACGCCGCTGCTCCGGTTTCTTCCAATGCCGCTCCCAGCGCAAAGGACGCTGCGATGGTGAGGATGACCGGCACATCCACCGATTTCTGAGCCTGCCCCCCCACCGAGCAGCAGCCAGACAGGATCATCAGAGCGGCTCCCAGTAAGGCGGCGTTGAGCATACTCATCACCCCCCCGCAGGCCGCCAGGCTCACCAACACAAGCAGGATCCCCCCCCAGGAAAGCCAGGCCCGGTCATGTCGGGGGGGCGTTTCCGTTTCCAGGTCGTTGATGAGCAGAAAATCCTTATTGTAGCGCTGACGGCTGACGAAGGCCGGACGCGCCTCAAGCAGCAGGACGTCGCCAGGTTTCAGGCGAATGTTGCCGAGGTTGCCTGACACACGCTCGCCGCCCCCCCGGGCCACCGCCAGCACCACGGCGCCGTAACGGTCCCGGAACCTTGCGTCCCGGATGGTCAGGCCCAGCACATCCGATTGCGGAGACAAAGCGGCTTCCACTAACCGCCGCTCGGCACGATCCTGACTGAGACTGGGCTCATCGTCGTGCACCGACGGCACGATGCCATTGATGCGCAACAGGTCAGAGATCGCCTGGGTATCGCCCGCAAACACCAGCCGATCGCCGCCGCGCAGCCGTTCTTCCGAGGGAACGGCAGTGACCACACTGCCATCCCGCTCGATTTCCACCAGATACAATCGCTCCAGTTCCCGCAAGCCAGCTTCACCTACGGTCCGGCCCACCAGCGGACCTTCAAAGGACACCGCCACTTCCAGCGTGAACTCCCTCATGGAGCCAAACTTCTGCTGATCCTTACGGTCTGGCAGCACCCGCGGCATGACCAGAAGCATGACCGCCAGACCGATAATGGCCACCGGTAAACCAACCGCCGTAATGGAAAAGATCGAGAACCCGGCCTCACCGGTCAGTTGCTGATACTGACCATTAACAACCAGATTGGTGCTGGTGCCAATCAGTGTCAGTGTGCCGCCCAGAATCGCTGAGTAACTCAGCGGAATCATCAACTTGGAGGGTGAAATACCGATCTTCCGGGACCAGGCATGGACGGCGGGAATCATGGTGGCAACCACCGGTGTATTGTTGAGGAAGCCACTCAGCAGGGAAACCGGCAGAGCTATGCGAGCCTGCGCGGAACGGACCGATTTGGGATTGCGAAGCAGATGGTTAACCAGCAGATCGACACCGCCGGAATGATGAATGCCTGCGGCCACCACAAACATGGCCACCACGGTGATCAAGCCGCTGTTACTGAATCCGGCCAGCGCCTGATCGGCGGAGATGATGCCACTGGCACTGAGCACCACAAGCACCGCCATCATCACCAGATGCGGTGCAAAGCGGCCTGAACTCATCAATAGCAGGGCGGTAAGCGCCAACCCCCCCAGGGAAAACCATCCTTGCCAGTCCATAACTCGGTCTTTTCCGGTTTGAAAACTGGCAGGATAGCGAGGCAAAGCAATTCTGAGAAAGAATAACTATCGATTTTTATAGCTGATTATGGAATATCAAACCGCCACGTCGGCCATGTTTCCGTAAGCTTCCAGCCAGGCCCGGCGATCCGAAGCGCGCTTCTTGCCCAGCAGCATGTCCATCCGCTCGTCGGTGTCATCCCCCCCTTCTTCCAGAGTGAGCATAACCAGACGGCGGGTGTCCGGTGCCATGGTGGTTTCTCTCAACTGCAACGGGTTCATCTCGCCCAGTCCCTTGAAGCGCGTTACCTGAATCTTGCCTTTGCGATTTTCCGCGGCCAGGCGGTCGATGATGCCCTGTTTCTCGTGTTCGTCGAGGGCATAGAAGGTTTCTTTGCCAAGATCCACGCGGTACAGAGGGGGGGGCATCGCCACGAACACGTGCCCGGCCGCCACCAGCGGCCGGAAGTGTTTCACAAACAAAGCGCACAGCAGCGTGGCGATGTGCAGGCCGTCCGAATCCGCATCAGCCAGGATACAGATCTTGTTATAGCGCAGGCCGGCAAGGTCGTCAGAGCTCGGATCCACACCAATAGCAACGGCAATATCGTGTACTTCCTGGGACGCCAGGATTTCACCCGAGTCCACTTCCCAGGTGTTCAGAATTTTACCCCCCCGCAACGGCATGACTGCCTGGAATTCCCGATCCCTGGCCTGCTTGGCGGAACCTCCGGCGGAATCACCTTCCACCAGGAACAACTCCGATCTCGCGGTATCACCGCCGGAACAGTCCGCCAGCTTGCCAGGCAACGCCGGGCCAGAGGTCACCTTCTTTCTGGCCACTTTTTTGCTCGCCCTCAACCGGCGCTGGGCATTACTGATAAACAGTTCCGCCAAGGCTTCGGCAATGTCGGTGTGCTGGTTCAGCCACAGGCTGAAGGCATCTTTCACCACGCCGGATACAAAGGCTGCGGCTTCCCTGGAAGACAACCGTTCCTTGGTCTGGCCGGAGAACTGGGGGGGCTCCTGCATCTTGAACGACAGCACATAGGCCACCCGTTCCCAGATGTCCTCGGGCGACAACTTTACCCCCCCCGGGGGGGCAGCAGGTTTCTGAATTCACAAAACTCCCGCATGGCTTCCAGCAGGCCGGTGCGCAAACCATTGACGTGGGTACCGCCCTGAGCAGTGGGAATCAGGTTGACATAACTTTCCAGTACCGCATCACCGCCCTCCGGCAGCCACTGGATAGCCCAGTCCACGGCTTCCTTGTTGCCGGAGAAACTGCCGGTGAAGGGTTCCAGCGGCACCGCTTCAATATCGGCCAGAGCCGTTCTCAGGTAATCCCGAAGACCGTCCTCGTAGAACCACTCGTCTTTCTCGCCGGTCTTCTCCTGCAGAAAGGTCACCGTCAGTCCCGGGCAAAGAACCGCCTTGGCACGAAGGTTGTGGCGCAAGCGGCTGACCGAAAAATTGGGACTGTCAAAATATTTGGGGGGGTCGGGCGTGAACTTCAGGCGGGTACCGGTGTTGCGCTTGCCTACGGTATCAACCACTTCCAGCTCGGAGGCTTTGTCACCGTTGGCAAACGTCATCCGATGCACCTGACCATCCCGCTTGATGGTCACTTCCAGATGCGTGGACAGGGCATTGACCACGGAAACACCCACACCGTGCAGACCACCGGAGAAGTTGTAGTTGCCCTGGGAGAATTTACCACCGGCGTGCAACCGGGAAAGGATAAGCTCCACCCCCCCGGGCAGTCCTTCTTCCTTGTGCAGATCGACCGGCATGCCCCCCCGGCCGTCGTCCTCCACACTCAGGGAATTGTCGCTGTGCAGCACCACATCAATCCGCCGGGCGTGGCCGGCGAGGGCCTCGTCAACGCTGTTATCAATGACTTCCTGGGCCAGGTGGTTGGGCCGCGACGTGTCGGTATACATCCCCCCCGGGCGCTTGCGCACCGGATCAAGACCGCTCAGGACTTCAATGGCATCGGCGTTGTACTGTTGCTCGCTCATAGGAATGGCACGGCTCCGCAAATGATCGTTGCGCCATAGCTTAGGGATTCAGGCTGAAAGATCAACGGTTGTTTTGTGGCGGCGCCAAGTGGTTTCAGTTTTCAAGCGTCCGAACCAGTGGCTGCTCAGTCAGACCCTGCACACGAATCTGCTGCCAGCCCCCCGAGGCTCAACCGCAAGTACCGCACAGGGCGAGGTGATCACCTGGGCCACCATCATGTCCGGCGCCGGTTCATTCACCCGCATGTCGAGCACCAGACTCTCGCCTTGCGCCAGCGCAGACTGGAGCCCGACGCTGTAACCGGCGGTTGGTTTCTGGCCGAGCGTGACCATCACCAGTGCCTCCCGGGCCAGATCAACCTTGCGCACCACATCCGTGGCCATATTCTGGCCACTGACATCCAGGAGTGCTTCGCGACCGGCCTCCGAACGCACAAACGCCACCCCCCCCGGCCCCCCCGTCAGGCCGCAATAAGCGGACTGGGTAATCTGCCGCACCATCACACCCTCACCCTCGCCGGGACCGCCCGTGGCGCTGCACGCCGCCAGAAACAGCATCGCAGCGGAGGTGATAAATGATCGAACCAGAGTCCTGTTCATTGAACTGCTTTTGCTCCGTCGTTGGTCGAGGCGCCCGGTCAGGCTCCAGTAATCTGTAACCTTTAAACCCGGGCCTGGGAAGGATATCAGGGTTGGAGGTAGAAATGGTTGGACGCGAGAAACTGGTGGTCATGCGGATATCAGACAGGCTTTGGCCGTCTTCTATGGTGATCACTTCTCGCAAGCCTGAAACAGGATACTCCGCACAGGCTTCACCCGCCTGACAAATCAATCCATCTCCATCTAGATCTGTTCCAGCAACCAGAAAGTACTCACCAGGGGGGGTAACTTCAGAAAGCCGTCTCGGTTCTTCTCCATCGTCCGGCTCAAACCTGAAGCGATACTGACCGTTCTCGACATCTGCAACGACCTGAGACTGCGCAAGATAAAAGCCGCCATCAGTCGGCTCTTTGCTTACAAGCAAGACGAAATGTCGCCCGGCATCTCGAGCACGCTCATCGCTGAGCAGCTGCCCGATGACGGGGGGGATGCTCAATGTGTTCGGGGGGGATAGATCGACCTCGTATGCAATATCAACGACCCCCCCTCTGGCTGGCTCATCGGGGGGGTCCAGGAGATCTGGTTTGAGTGTCAGCATTAATTCCAGATCACCACTTTCTGCACTCCCGGATAGTTCAGCGCCCAGCCATTCCGGCTGACTCGCGACCATTTCGGCGGAAACCGAGGCGTCTCCGAATTTCTGAATCTCAACCAACTGTGTTGATATACCTTCATTGCTAAGGCTAACCACGGCGGGTGAAGCAGAAAGGACAGTGACAGGTTCACCGTCGATAGCCTTGGCCACAGCTTTGCCTGCATCGATAATCCCCCCCCACCCCCCAGGCGATCAGTTCTGCCATCCTGAGGCTGTGTTAGCAGTCCCGATTCTAACCACCCCCCCCTAACGGTTACTGTGTTCAGGTTCGGCATTTCCGACTTCATCAAGGCCAAAACACCAGCTACATGCGGCGATGCCATGGAGGTGCCCTGCAGCCCACGATAACCCGGCACAGAAACACTTCCACGACGCTCTCCGCTGGTCGACCAGACCACGTCGGCCAGGCCATCAAGATTGCCATCCCGGCTCGCATCGCCCCCCCCAGGAGCCGCAAGGTCAATCCAGCTACCGAAATTGGAATAAGAGGCGGGGGGGCGGCTCCAGCGTCAACGGCACTGACTGAAAGCACATGACTGGATGCCGCCGGATACGACGGTACTGACGTAGCCGAATTTCCGGCGGCTGCCACAAATAGCAGACCTTCACTCACTCCATATCGCAGCGCGCTTTCCAGCGCTTCGATCTGGGGGGGCAGCCCACCCAGACTCATATTAACGACCTGAGCTTTTGGCGATCCACCGCTGGTTTCACCTGTTACCCAGCGAATCCCGGCTATGAGCTGATCCGACGTACCAACGCCACCCTCACCAAGCACACGCACCGGAACAATCTTGCTTTCAAAAGCAATTCCGCCAATCCCCCCCTCATTGTTGAGGGCGGCCCCCCCGATAGTGCCTGCTACGTGGGTGCCATGATAAACATCTCCGCCAACGCTACTTCCGGGATCAACCGGCTCACCACCATCGATAAAATCTCGACCTTCCGGGGGGCGACATTCTGCTGAAGATCCGGATGCCAATGACCTTCACTGTCTTGCAGAAGGCCGCTATCCAACACAGCAACGTGAACGGGCGTCAAGCCAGCGTTACCGATCTGCCAGGCGATCGGCGCATTAACGAGGTCGTAGTGCCAGTTCAGGGAATAATCTGGTTCATCAATCGGCGTAGCCTGGGTGCGAAAGAAATAATTAGGAACACCGACTTGTATTCCGGCCGCTTTCTCAGCTCTCTGATCCATTCAAGCGTGATCTGTTGGCCAGCAATCCCACTATTTGCCGCTGATGAAGTCGCCACTACAGGCATTGATACCAGCCAGTCCGCACCGCCCAAATGCCGCCCTGAGACTCCAGCATTTACGGCGAAACTACTGGTCTTTCCCTCCGCCATGGAGACCAACGCCTCGCCCTGAACAAAGTCATAGTCAGGCCAATCAAAATTCAGTTGTGTTGCGGTTCCGACGGAGTTCTTGGATATAACGTAACGGGCAGGCCCACTACCGAGAGTACGCACTGTCAGGCTGTATTCCCCCCCTTCCGCTTCATCCCCCCCCAACTCGACAACAACACGAGACCCGGCACTTCCAGTCTCCGCGCTATCGACTATTCTTCCGTTATCCGTCAGTTCAATCCTTAGTGCCGGATTACCTGCCCGACTACCAAAAGCCTCGAGTACAATCGCCTGGCCTTTTGCCATAGGCACGTTGTAGAGGTCCTCAGCATCGCTCTCGTAGCTAAAAATAACGCCTTGATCCGTGAGCGTCGGATAGCTCCCACCACTGCCTGCCAGGTAACCGGCCAGCACAAAGTTGTCCGGCAGTCCCAGTGAAACGGTCGCAGGTCTCGCCCCCCCATCCAGCCCCCCCAACTGGTCCATCGTGTCCTGATCAACCCGGCTGTTGGCTTCAATACTGATAACCCCCCCGTAAAGCGGACTGGGCGGCGCTATCGGTGCAACGGCATCGGAACCGCCCGAACCACCGCCACAACCGGTGAGCAATGCCATCCCTGGCACCACAACAAAAGCAAGAATCGACAATCTCACGGCGTCTCTCTTATTCTTTGTTGAAACTGTTCACAGAGTATACGGCCAGACATCCCTGATCGACCTGTGTCAGACCTTCACGGGCCCCCCATGAAAAAAACCCGCGGCCTTGGCATCGCGGGTTCTTTCATAGTACTTCGCTTCTCCTGGCCTTACAAAGCGTAGAAAAGCATGGGCACAAAGGCCACCAGCAGAAGCGTGGGAATCATCACAACCAGCGGCAGCAACAATCTCTCATAGCGGTGCCAGAAGGTGCCGGTACGTTCCGCTGCCAGCACCTCGGTTTCACCCACCACCTGCCGGGTCAGCAGGTGATTCAGGGCAACCGGCGGGCTGAGATAGCCAAGTTCAAATGCCACCAGGCAGACGATCCAGAAATGCAGTGGATCAATGCCAATCTGTAGGGCCGGTTGGGCAATAGTGGCGGAAACCAGTATGACGGCACCGAACGGATCCATCACCATCCCGATCACCGTCAGCATGACCACGATTACCAGCATGGCAATCCAGGGGGGGCTGGTCAGATCCTCCGGGAACAGGGCATGAACAATATCAGAACGCTCAAGAATACCGCCCAGGCAAATCGAGAAACCAATCAGCGCCAGTAGTGCGCCAATGTGCACAGCCGAATCGCTGGCAGCCGCTGTGCTTCGGGAGAAAAACGCACTGGTACGGCTCTGGCCTTCGTCACGGCTATTCCGGCCGGCGTCCAGGGCAACCAGCGCCAGCATTACCAGCGGCAAAATCAAAGGCGCACTGTACTCGTTGAATTGAAGCCCCCCCAGGATCGCCCAGATGGCCAGGATCACTGCCGTTGCCGTCAGTGCATAAGGCAACAACGGTCGCAGCTCCATGACGGCCGCGCGGAATGCACCCGGGGGGGCCGGCCTTGGTCTCCAGTTGCCTTCGGTCTTACACACCACAAAGGAGAACAGGGTGGCCGACATGATGAACACCCAGAACCCCCCCCATCCATACATTTCGGTGGTGGTCACTTCCTTGTTCAGTGCGGCAACCACCACAATCAGCAGGCAGGGATTGAGCACCACCCCCCCAAGGCTGCCCGACATGGCGGTCGTGGCCAGTGACAATTGACGCCCTGCCCCCCCGGCCCGCCGAAGCTCGTCGTAGACAACCCCCCCGCCCACGGCCAGAATGAAAATGCCGGAGGTCCGGTAAATGCTGTCGGGAAGGCAGTGGCAAAGATGATTACCGAAGCCAGCAAGGGTGCAGGCAGATTGAAGGGCTTCACCAAGTTCAGCAACAGCTCTGGAACCCGGGTCTGTTTGAGCATCATGCCCACCAGCACGTACAGTCCGATGTTGATGAACATGGAGGACAGGTTCGACATCATGCCGAAGTAGATTGCCAGCCCGGAGGAGTAGCCATCCACAAAGAAAAAATAGCTCATGGCAATGAAGCCCATGGTGCAATACAGCGGCACCACAAGGCCGGAAGCCAGCGCCAGACTGCCCGCCCTCATTCGCTCCGGCACATAGACGAAGCGAAAAGCATTGATGATCATGAACAGCCCGAACACGCCTGCCCAGGCGTACTGCAGGACAATGTTCGCCTCAGACCCCCCCGGAGACTGAGCCAGCCGGCCCATGTAAGCGTTCAATGACAGCACCATCAGGCCGTTGATGACGAACTGCACGCCCTGGCTTAAACGCCACTCCGCCCGATTGCGGGGGGGCAGACGCAAAGCAATGTGGTCGGCATCCATTGCGGCAATGGCGGCAGCCAGAGCAAACATGCCGATAAACAGGAACTTAGTCAGGTCTATGTTATCGAGCAGGAAGTCGGCCAAACCCTGCTCTACAGCCTTGTAGACACCGAGCGCCCAGGTGGCGTGTTTCTGGTTTTCGGCAAACTGCAGGTGGCGCTGCTCACACAGCGCCAGGTTACTCTGCAGGGACTGCCGGATAGCCTGGGGGGGATCCGGCGGGGGGGAACTGAACAGGTCGTCCGGGTCTGGCTTATAGGCCTGGACCCGTCGCTCTACCTCTTTATCAATGTCCATGAAAAGGTTGCAGGTAGGCTCTGTTGCATCCGGATTGAGCAGGTAATAGTTAGGCCAAACCTGCTCGCCGACCCATAGCAACCGGGAGTGGAGCGAGTTGCCCATCCCCCCCAGCAGCAGGGTGGCCAGAAGCAACAGCAGCAGAATCATCCCATGCAACCTGTGCATGGGATACAACGTTCTTACGCCGGTTGCAGTCATTGCGCGCCAGTTCATGGTCAGGCTCTCCGCTTATTCCCGGTTTTCCGCTGTGCACTCGGAGGCGCCGGGATTGCTGGCACATCGGATCTTGCTGAGCAGGCTCAGCATTTTCGGGTGATAAACGTTGGGAGCTCCGTCAACCCCCCCATCGCGCATTTCCAGACGGTTCTGGCGGAACATCTCCTGGTAACCAACGATGTCCTTTTCCGGGATCCGTATCCACTGCTCGTCGGGAATCCCGTTTTCCTGGCTTTTAATCAGATTCATTGCCTGTGGGTACATGCCCCCCCAAGCAACTTCCCGAGCCTTCTGGGCCGTGTCGTCTTCGATCACGCCATCACGGGCAATGATCTGAATGGTCAGCTGGGCGAGCGGGTAGTCGACAATGCCACCCTTGTCACCGATCCCCCCCTTGTACAGCTCCAGAGCCTGGTAGGCGAACGCAGGCGCATAGGCAGTATCAACCGACCATTGTTGAACTTGCCAGCAAAGTTGGTGATATCAGAGGGAACCACCGTCGCTTTTACATAGTTCACCATGTGGATGGCGTCTTTCTGGTAGTCCAGGGTGGCAATACGCTTTCCGGCCAGTTCGCCCGCTGTATCAATGCTGCGATCATTCACAAACAGATAACCGGCACCCGCCGGTACAATGCCCAGTACCTCATAGTCACCGTCCTTCATGAGGGACGCGGCCTTGGGCTGTGCCAGGGTGGCCAGCAGGGTTTTCAGGTCGTCGTAACTTGGCAGGGCACCGACGGCACTGATGCTTCCGGTAAAACGATTGAATGGGCGAATACGGATGTCGGTCGCGGCGACGGCATCGCACTGGCCCGCGTTGAAGTCGCCAATGGCCACGCCTTCATCGGTGTAGGGCTTGAGTTGGAAATCTACCCCCCATGGGCTTTCATTTCCAGAGCGTAGTCCTTGACCATGTTGTAGACGTCGCCGTTAGCGCCGATGACATCAAACACACACATGGAAACCGACTGGGCAGATGCCAGTGGTGCGACAATGGCAAGAGACAAGGCTGCAAGGGATTTGCGAATCATGACGACCTCCGGGTCATTCTTGTGTTTTTGATCTTTAAGTCATAGATAACTGAAAGGCCAGCCTCAGAGCAGGCCTTCCAGATCCATGGTTTCAACGTTCTCGGTATTGCGCTCCGGACTCATCTTGCCGAAGAAGGTCCGTGGTGTGCGATGGCCGTAGTTGGCGCTCCAGTGTTTGTCCGATGCGAACTGGACAATCCTGCGGGCCACTTCGTCCACCAGCCGATATTCCTCCCAAACCTCGATGCGCTCTTCAGCCTCTGCGAATTCCGAAATGGCCTGTGCCAGCACCTGCGGTCGCCCAAAGGTTTCCGCAGCGACTACCTGAACGGCGTAAGAGGCACGGATACCGGACTCAACACTCAGCTCTGCGCTGTTTTCCATCACCTGCCAGGGGGGGTCTGGAGACAGGTCCGGTCGGGTGTCAGGCAACAGTAACCAGACGAGGGCGCGAACGGCGTTGGGCAAACCGCCCCCCCATTTTTCATTATCCACGCACTGGGCGGCACGCTCGGCCTGGGGGGGCGCAATGTTGCGAGGCACACCCGCCAGGGCGCCGGAGTTGGAGTCGTTCACAATGGCCTGCATCCCCCCCGTTAGCAGCCCGAGCAGGAACGTGAGTTCGTCCTGATCACTGAAAAGGAACGGGCATTCCAGAGGTTCGGCCGCCGGGTCAAAATCGTAGGCGGCATGGCACGCTTGAAGGCTTCGTAGCGGCGCTCAGCGGTGCGCGCGTAGAGTCTTTTGGAGACTTCCCGGGCATCTTTGGCGGCGGGAACATCGCCACGGTATTCCGCCCGCAGATAAGCCAGTTCAGCCTCCCAGGCCCGGTATTCCATGCAATTCGCCGCCAGCAGCATGAGCAGGGAACCGGTTGAATCCGGTGCATCAGTGACTCTCGAAAACGAGTAAACCAGCGGATCCGTGCCCTCACCCAGCGCACAGGCCATGCCCGGATCGGACATCTGCATAACGTAGGGGGGGGTTGCCTCGGACTCCGAGTAGTTCGACAACACGATGCCGGTGGTGGTGTAGATAGGGTTGGCAGAACATCCGGCCAGCAGCAGTACCGAACTTCCCAGCATTGCCTGGCGAACACGAGCCGAGAACCGACGCGCTTGAGAGACCATTGAGGAGATCATAATTCGACCTGTCTGACATTGTTTTTGTATGTAAGGGAGTGCGAGAAATTCTTATCACATTTAATTCTCGTCAATCCGTGAACCAGCTCCGGATACCTCTGGCCAGAGCTCGAACGAGAGCAAGAATGCGAGGAATATTGTCAGACAGAAATGGCTTTATTGCCGAAACCGACATGCCGATCAGGCCAATGGCCCGGGATGAATCGAATTATTTTATTATTTATTGATTTATAACAATGAGTTAAATATGTAGCGCATTTCGGAACAAGCGTGCCACTTTGTGACTTGTGCACATTAACATTGATCAAGACCCAGCATCGCCATCACCTGATCGGTCAGTCCATCGAGGGTCAGACCACCCCCCGTTCCGGGCGATACCAGGTGACGGTCCAGCTCAGGGCGCCGGTCAACATTCTTCGGGTAATGAAAGGGTCCGCTCCAAGCTGGTGTTCCTTCGACAGCTGTTGGAGCGTAGACAACCACAGGTCTTCATAGATATCCCGCAACTCCAGCACTTCAGCCTGGGAGCTTTCCGAAAGACTGCGCCACTCGTACACCAACACCGCCATGGCCTCTCCGGTCTGGCCGTTAATCGACTCCAGTTCTGCCTGATCAGCGCCCGCAGTTTTTCTCTCGCTGAATCCGCCTGGTCGCAGCGGCCTGCATCAAGGCGGTATTCAGCCGAATGGTCTCGACCATCACCGCCTTGAGAATTTCCTCCTTGGTGCGGAAATGGTGGAACAAGCTCCCTGACTGAATACCCACAGCCGCCGCCAGATCCCGCACGTCGTGCGCTCGTAGCCTTTATCCCTGAACAGTCTTGCTGCTTCGTTTAACAGGCGCCCGCGGGCGCTGGCGGGATCAGATACAAGTTGCTCGGCAATGAGGGATTGCAGGATTGGGTTCTGGTTCACAAAGGCCATCCGGTTGTCTTGCTGGGACTTTTTATTCTACCCGAGATTTGCCTGTTTACAAACCAAGCGCTTGCTTGGTATTGTCGTTTCGATCGTTGGATAACCTCTCGCCAGTGCGGGTATCAGAACAAGGCCAAGAACATGTCAGACGCCAACAAAACTATCCGTATCGGTTGCTCCGCCGCTTTCTGGGGGGGCGATACCGAAACCGCCGCTGCCCAACTGGTACGCCAGGGCAATATTGATTACCTGGTCGCCGATTACCTGGCCGAGATCACCATGTCGATCATGGCCGGCCAGAAGATGAAAGACCCGACT
>JDSH01000263.1_pt1 | contig 12638 bp, 17 predicted proteins | sample 199451 | NCBI WGS metagenome assembly JDSH01 (sample SAMN02584198, study PRJNA231836) | bioreactor metagenome | isolation source: continuous culture bioreactor electron acceptor NO2- transfer2 day 38 after... | place: Germany: Bremen | reverse complement strand
CACTCGGGCATCACAATGATATATTTGACATTCCTGAGGCATGGGAGTTGATGAAGCGAGGCCTGCTTTGGGCGGCGGATGGAAAGAGAATCTCCAGAGAGAACAATCTGGACATTGATATGTTCGCAAGTGATAGGAAGATGTTCTGATATGAAAAAACTCAAAGTAGCAATCATCGGTTTGGGAAAAATCAGCGGGATCTATCTGGAGAACTTGAGTGGAATGTTCAAGAACCAGGTGGAGTTAGTCGGTGTGACTGACCTGATTCAGGAGCGCACCAAGGAGGTCGCTGAGACCTACCAGGTAAAACAGTATGCATCAGTTGAGGACCTTCTGGGAGATCCCTCAGTGGAATTGGTGCTCAACCTTACCACACCGCAGAGCCATTATGCTCTTTGCAAACAAGTACTGGAAGCCGGAAAGCATGTCTACGTGGAGAAGCCTCTTTCTCTTACTGCAAAGGAAGCCTCTGCTTTGGTAGAACTAGCCCAGGAAAAGCACTTGGTGCTTGGGGGGGGAGCCCCCCCCGATACATTCCTCGGCTCTGGAATCCAAACTTGTCGGAAGCTTATAGATGATGGTTGGATCGGTCGACCGGTGGCTGCCTCAGCATTCATGATGAACCACGGCCATGAGAGTTGGCACCCAGATCCAGAATTCTATTACCAGACTGGTGGTGGCCCACTCTTTGATATGGGACCTTACTATATAACCGCCCTCATCAATCTCCTGGGTTCCGTACAGTCTGTGGCTGGCTATGCACAGAAGAGCTTCCCTGAGCGGATAATAACCAGCGAGCCAAAGCAGGGAAAGGTGATTAACGTTGAGGTAGACACCCATATCGCTGGTCTACTTCAATTCAGATCCGGTTGTATTGCCACCTTGGTGACTAGCTTCGATGTATGGAAGCACAGTATGCCGAGAATTGAAATCTACGGAACTGAGGGCTCTCTCCGTGTTCCCGATCCCAATACCTTTGGGGGGGGACCCATTTCTTACTGCAGGATGGGTGAGAAAGAGTGGACGGATGTACCTCTGCTCTTTGACTACCCAGAGAACTCTCGCGGTCTTGGTATTGCCGATATCGCAGAGGCAATTGAGCATGGCAGTGAACATCGAGCCAGTGGAAATTTGACTCGGCATGTGGTTGAGGTGATGGAGAGTATCTTGAGAGCATCTAGGGAGAAAAAGCAGATCAGCTTGTCTTCAAGCTGTGAACAGCCAATGCCTAGGTGATGGTCTCAAACACCCCCCCCTTGTCCTTGTTTTTCCTACAGTTGTCCCAAGCAAAGACCCTTCCACTCATGGTGATGTACACCCCCCGGGTGGAAGGAGCTGGACAGATGTTAATGCGCACCCCCCCAGATTGAATACAGCATCAGAATTCTCCAGGGAGTAGGGGGGGATCATGCACCGGTTATTACCACAGTCTTGCTTGCATCCTCTTTCAATGCCTCAGCAATAACGGATGCAGTTCTGCACATGGTGTCAGTGCCATGAACGACTACGATTTTCTCTTCAGGACTATGTACGCAGGTTTGGGCTATCTCTTCCCTCTGTCCATCGGTCATGAAGAGGCTATCAATTGCTAAGGGCCCTTCCAAGAGGATGCTCAGCGTACAACGAGCCTGATTCAGGATTCGTGGCAGCTGGGACTCCCTGAAAGTCAGTTCTCCACTGATTGCATCGTACTGTTTGTCGAACGTCCCACCTGTGGTGATGATCCTAACCTCTTGTGCCATGACAATTCCTCCTGAATTTCTGCAGTAAAGTATAGCATAGGTTTCTCTTGGGATTGTTTGCATTGCAACCCAACTTTTCTTGTGCAATACTCAATTTCATGATGGACAAGAAAACATTTCGCAGTATTGCTCACCTTCTCATACTCGCAGCAGTTCTAGCTCTTGTGGTAGTGTATTTCTCTACCGTTCAGTCTGGGCTTAAGAAGCTCTGGGGGGGACTGCTCATGCCGCTTATCCTTGGTATTGTATTTGCTTACCTGGTTGATATCCCTGCTAAATGGATGGAAAAGCGAGTTTTCGGGAAGCTTAAGAGCCCTCTTGCAGCAAGGGTTATTGCGGTATTCATTTCCCTCATATTCTTCTTGGTATTGATCACCGGTGTGTTGATCCTGCTGTTGCCCCCCAATTGGGCTTGGCGGTCAGGCAGTTCAGTACCAATTTGCCGGTCCTCTATCAGGATACGGTATCCTCACTGGAACAGTTCATGCATACCCGCCAGAGTTGTCTCAGGGGGGTTCTCCATCATTGAAGGATATATAAACACCTTTGTAGAAAATTTAAAATCTTCCTCTCCCAAAATTGCAGACTACGCGCTTTCTATCTTGGGTGGTGCAATCAATGGGGGGGTGGTCAACAGTGCCATTGCTCTGGTATTCAGTATTTACCTGCTCTTTGGCAAGCGGAGGTTGTTGTCCCAGCTTGCGTATTTGATGGAACGTTTCATACCTGAGAAGTACTGCCGCAAAATTGTGCATGTGAAATTGATTGCGAACAGAACATTTGGCAAGTTCTTCACAGGTCAGTTTGTGGAAGCAATCATCTTGGGTTCTCTCTGTACACTCGGAATGTTGCTCTTCCGCTTCCCCCCCTATGCCTTGACCGTTGGCTCGGTAGTGGGTATGACAGCCATCATCCCGTTGGTTGGTGCCTATCTTGGTGGGGGGCAATAGGATTCGTCCTGCTTTTCAACCAAGGTATCAGACGGCTCTCCTGTTTGTACTCTTTCTGGTTATCCTCCAACAGCTCGAAGGTAATATCATCTACCCCCCCAGGGTAGTAGGTACCTCCGTTGGACTACCAGGGGGGGTATGGGTATTTACTGCAGTCATTCTCGGAGGAGGCCTCTTTGGTATTCCTGGCATTCTGTTTGGTGTACCGTTTGTTGCAACCATCTATCAGTTGCTGAAAACAGAGAAGGACCAAGAGATTTCCATTGCTTGATTCATAAGCCTTTTGATAAAAAGCTACTGACATGTGTAATGCTACAGAATTGGACATAATTCTTCTCTCTAGGTGTGTCTCAAGTAGAGCGGTTATTGTGTCTAAAGTGTCCAACCTGTCTAATACATGTTCAAATTATGTACATATATGGTATGTGTAGGATTTTCGAAAACTAGTCTCTTAGTGATAACATAATCGCATACAAATTTTATAAAATACTAAACCATAAACACATACTATAATAGTGTAAACAAAATTACGATAATTGGCACAATTTATGCACTGTACTTTGTAACAGTTTTTTTCAACATTAGGAGGAAAAAAAATGAAGAAAGTGCTATGTGCCATACTTTTGGTCACAATCGTAATGTCCGGTTTGTTTGCACAAGGTGCAAAAGAAGCAGATGGTCCGAAGGGCGAAAAACCCTACGAGATCGCAGTAATCATCAAGGCTACTGACTCTGATTTCTGGCAGTATTTGCTCGTTGGTGCTCTCAACTATGAGTTTGAGAATCCCGATTTGGTCAACGTAACGACCTACGGCCCACCCTCTGAGTCAGATATCGACCAGCAGATTGCAATCCTCGAGAACGTCATTTCGACTAATCCCGATGGTATTGTTATCTCTTCCACCAGCTCTGATGCTTCTGTTCCTGCTCTTGAAATGGCCTATGACAAGGGAATCAAGATTGTTACCGTTGACAATAGGGTAAACACCGACAAGGTGCATACCTTCTTGGCTACCGATAACACCCTTGGTGGTTCTCTTGCAGCAGAGAAGATGGTTGAGTATCTGAAGAAGAACAACATCTCCACCGCTGGAAAGAAAGTTGCTGTAGTAAGTGCAATGGCTGGTGTTCAGGTATTGACTGACCGCGACAACGGATTCATCACCCGCATCAAGGAATTGATCCCTGGTATTGAGTTGCTTCCCACCAGATATGTCGACAACGACATCATCAAGGCTCTCTCCACCACTGAGGATTTGATCACCACCCATGGTAATGACCTCATCGGTATCTTCGCAGACAACAACCACTCTGCTGACGGTGTTTCCCGTGCAATTACAGAACAGGGTCTGAGCAACAAGATCATGGTCACTGCATACGACTCCGACCCAGAAGAAGTTGCAGCAATCAAGAGTGGCGCGATCAAGGCTATCATGGTCCAGGATCCGTACGGCATGGGCTACAAGGGCGTCGATTCCGCAGTGAAGGCTATCGAAGGGGGGGCAACCCTTCCTGAATATGTCGACACTGGTGTAGTCGTTGTTGAGAAGCACAATGTCAACGATCCAGAAGCACAAGGTATTCTCGATCCGTTCACAATGAAAAAGTATTGATTGTTTCTCTGAACTGAAGTCTCTGGCTCCTCTTGATAGGAGGAGCTGGAGGCACGTTTAGCTGTATAAAAGGAAGGAGGTCCGGAATGGAGACAAGACCATTCTTGGAATTGAAGGGAATATCCAAGCAATTCCCTGGAGTCAAGGCACTCGACAATGTGGATTTAACCGTCTATCCCGGCGAGGTACATGCTTGGTAGGGGGGGAAAATGGGGGGGCAGGGAAATCCACTATCATCAAGATTATCATGGGCGTCTACCAAGAGGATGAGGGGGGGACGATAACCCTGAATGGGGGGGAACAGGTCACTATCCCTAGTGTTATTGAAGCGGACCGATTGGGCTTGGCAGCTGTTTACCAGGACTTGACGCTTGCTGCTGACTTATCAATCGGGGGGGAGAACTTCTTTATGGGACAATTTCCCAGAAAGAAGAATGGAATGATTGATTGGAATCATGTGTATTCCAAGACTGCAGAGACCTTGAAGGCCTTGAATGTCGATGTCGATCCTAGGCTTCGCATCACCGAGCTTTCACCTGCAATGCAGGAAATGGTCGCTATCGCAAAGACTGTTCACAAGAAATCGAAGCTGGTCATCTTTGATGAGCCAACTGCATTGTTGAGCAATGAAGAAGTAGAAATATTGTTTGAGATTATCAAGAAGCTGAAGGCTTCCGGTATCTCGGTTATTTACATATCTCACCGCCTGGAGGAAATCTTTACTGTTTCTGACCGTGTGACAGTGCTCAAGGACGGCCAGCATGTCAAAACAGTTCCGGTTAAGGAAACAAACGAAGATCAACTGATTTCCTATATGGTTGGACGTTCCCTGAGTGACATGTACAACATTGAACACTATCCAAAGGGGGGGAAGAGCTGTTGCGTGTTGAAGATCTGAATCGCGGGAAAACTCTTAAAAATATTTCCTTCTCAGTGAAGCAAGGAGAAATTTTTGGATTATTCGGCCTCGTCGGCTCAGGAAGAACCGAAGTTGTCAGGGCGATTTATGGTGCGGATTCCATTGAAAGCGGCACCATTTATTTCAAGGGACAGAAGGAAGTGATCAATCATCCTTCAAAGGCCATCTCCCTGGGAATTGGATTGTTACCGGAAGACCGGAAACATCAAGGTTTGGCTTTGAGCCAATCCATCAATCACAACATTAATCTGGCATCCTATAAGGCAATCTCAAAATTCAATTTTGTCTTGGGGGGGAAAGAGAACGACAACGTTCTGTTGAATATGTAGAGCAGTTGAAGGTAAAGACTCCTTCCATCCATCAGCTGGTAGGTAACCTTTCAGGAGGAAACCAGCAAAAGGTAATCATTGCTAAGTGGCTTTGTTGCGAGAGTAAACTGTTCATTTTTGATGAACCGACTGTTGGAATCGATGTCGGTGCAAAGCAAGAAATCTACAAGTTGATTGAACAATTGACGAAGGAAGGGCATGCAGTCATCTTGATTTCCTCGTACCTTCCCGAGGTCATGGGGGGGCTTGCCGATAGAATTGGGGGGGTTTTGCATGAGGGATCGATGCCACACATTGTTGAACGAGAAGCATTCAGCGAGGAAACCTTGCTGAGATACGCATCAGGTATGTGATTGGAAAGCAAGGAGAGAGAGATGAAATTGTTTTCGAAGAAAAATAATAGATTCAGGATTGCTGAAGGCAACCTATTGGTAATTGTAATCGTATTGATGGTGATTCTTTCGTTCGCTACGAAGAATTTTTTCACGGTCAATAATCTGAGGAATCTGGTTCGACAGACCTCGGTCAACGGCATTATTGCTCTGGGAATGACCTTTGTCATCATCTCAGGAGGAATCGACCTGTCAGTTGGATCTGTGGTAGGAGTTGCGAGCATCGTTGTTGCAAAGCTCTTGGTTGCAGGAGTGGGAATATTTCCTGCCATCTTGATTGCACTCTTGGTTTGTATGCTTCTTGGCACACTCAATGGTCTTATCATCCACTACGGTAAGGTACCTCCATTCATTGCCACCTTGGGAATGATGCAGGCAGCACGTGGTATTGTCATGTTACTCTCCAATGCTCGTATGATTGCAGGGCTTCCGAAGGTTTTCACTGGTTTTGCACAGTTGGTTTTTTTTAGGATTCCCCCCCTCACTGTTCTTTGTCTGGTTCATGGTAATTCTCGTCACATTTGTGCTGACTACCAAGACCATTTTTGGACGAAATATTTTCGCTTATGGAAGCAATATTGAAGCAGCAAGGCTTTCAGGTATCAACACCGCAAAAGTAACAGTGAGCGTCTATGCCATGAGCGGCTTGTTGAGCGGTATTGCCGGTATCCTGATGACCAGCCGTCTTGGTAATGGAATCCCTACTGCAGGACAAGGGTATGAGATGGATGCAATCGCATCTGCTGTTGTCGGTGGGGGGGCAAGTTTGAGTGGAGGATCTGGAACAATCATCGGTACCGTATTGGGTGCTTTATTGATCTCCCTTATTCAGAACGGAGGTAACTTGCTGGGCATCAATGCTTCATCTTGCAGATCATAGTGGGTGTCCTGATCGTAGCCTCTGTTTGGTACGACCAAATCAGAAAGACCACAAAGAACTAAAAGGGGGGGAATGTAATGAAGCGATATGTCTTGGCACATGACTTGGGGGGGACATCGGGCAATAAAGCAACTCTGTTTGATGAGCAAGGAGCATTGGTGGAGAGTAGGGTGACTCCCTACAACATGGAGGTGTTCAACTCCAATTGGGCTGAACAAGATCCATCCATCTGGTGGAACGCTGTATGCTCATCTTCCAGGGAAGTGCTCTCAACAATCAACCCCCCCAAGGATGTTGCTGCAGTTTCCTTCAGTGGGCAGATGATGGGTTGTCTGCCTGTGGATAGAGAAGGGAAACCCTTGCACAATGCCTTGCTGTATTGCGACCAGAGGAGTACGGAAGAAGAGCAGGAGTTCATCCAGGTTCTCGGGTTCGACCGAATTTACCAGATAACCGGACATAGGCCCAGTGCCTCTTACTCCCTTACCAAGCTCTTATGGATCAAGAAACATCGTCCTGAAGTGTATGAGAAAACATACAAGGTACTCCAAGCAAAGGATTATATGAATTTCTTGCTCACCGGAGAGTATGCAACCGACTACAACGATGCTTCTGGAACCAATGCTTTTGACCTTGCTTCCCTGAATTGGTCAGAGGTAATTCTTGACGCAATGGGTGTCCCTTCTTCCTTGTTTCCCAATGCCTATCCCTCCTCAACGAAGATTGGAGAGGTGCATCGACGGGCAAGTGAAGAGACTGGAATCCCAGAGGGAACATCAGTCATTGTAGGAGCTGGAGATGGAGGGTGTGCAAGCTTGGTGCTGGATCGGTGTCTTTTGGGAAACCCTACATGTATATGGGGGGGTCATCCTCATGGGTCTCCATTGCGAGTAAGAATCCTCTCTCAGATCCTGAAAGATTGGTTTCACCTGGGCTCACCCTGTAGCTGGCTTGTATCAGCCGTGTGCAACGATGCAAACAGCCGGAGGCTCGCTCTCCTGGTTTGCAAAGACATACCTAGGCAATGACAAGGGAAAGACACTTGATAGCATCAATGACCTAGCGCAGGGTTCCGTTCCAGGGGGGGCCAATGGGCTCACCTTTTTGCCATACCTCCTTGGGGGGGAACGGTCTCCTTGGTGGAATACCAAGGCGAAAGGGGGGGCTTTTGTGGGTATGGATATCTCGACAACATTCCCCCCCGACCATTGTCGCGCCCTGCTCGAGGGAGTGGCAATGAACCAGAAACTCAACTTTGCAGGCATGCTCTCCGAGATTCCTGACCGTCGGGTGATGTTCATAGGAGGAGGTGCCTTGAATACTTTCCTCCGACAGGTACTGGCTGATGTTTTTGGTTGTGAGATTGTTGTTCCCCCCCAGTTCCTTACTGAGGCAACAAGCATGGGAGCGGCCTTGCTGGGCGGAGTGGGGGGGTGTGGCTTGTATGAAGACTTTTCCATGATTGAGGTTATGAACCCCCCCATCAAGGAAGTTGTACAGCCAAATAAGGAAAATACAGCATTCTATGAAGAGTTGACAGGACAATTCGCTGAACTGTATCGCAGTCTTGAACCTTGGTTCAATCGGTAATGGAAGGGAAAAAGGGGGGGCCAACAATGTATGACAGACTCATCCTATCGCATAACCTGGGTACCACCGGAGACAAAGCGGTAGTGTATGATGAAAAGGGAAATATCATTAGCTCCTGGCTCTCCCTCTATCGGGTCATCTATCAAGAGGGCAATAAAGTTGAACAGGACCCTAGCGATTGGTGGCGTGCTGTTTGTGAGTCCACAAAGAAGGTGATGCGGGGGGGCATCAATGAGAAGTCAATTGCAGTAGTAACCTTTAGTGGGCAGATGATGGGTTGTCTGTGTCTCGATAAGGCAGGGGGGGATCCAATTGGTAATGCAATTATCTGGGCGGATATGCGCTCAGATAAAGAGTCTAAACAACTACTCAGTCAGATAGATGAAAAACTCTTTTTCCATATAACCGGTCATAAAATCAGTGCTTCTTACACACTGAGTAAACTGCTGTGGATCATGCATAATCGCCCAGAGGCCTTTGCAAAGACCTCCAAAGTTGTCCAAGCAAAGGACTACATAGTTTACAAGCTCACTGGTGAGATTGTAACCGATTATTCTGATGCATCAGGAACAAACCTCTTCAATCTTACAAAGCGACAGTGGTCCCGTACCCTGACAAGCATTATAGGGCTCAACCCAAAGATACTCCCTGAGGCTATTCCCTCTACCCAGATAGCCGGCTATGTCACGATGGAAGCATCCGTTGCTACAGGGTTGCTTCCTGGTACTCCGGTTGTCATCGGGGGGGCAGGGGGGGATGGAATTTGTGCTTCCTTGGGAGGAGGTTGTACCACTGAGAATGATGCATACCTCTATTTTGGATCATCAGCTGGATTGGGATGGTCAAACAGTCTCCCTATTGGGAACCACAGATGCGTACCTTCAATTGGTCATTCATCCAGCCTGATCAGATTTCTCCCTGTGGAACCATGCAGGCAGCTGGAGCTTCCCTGGATTGGTTGAAGGATGAACTGGCAAGGGAAGAGGTAACCCAAGCGGAATTACAACGTAGTTACCCACAGCATCTGATCGAAATGCTGGTCACCCAATCGCCCCCCCCAGGGGGGGCCAATGGATTGCTGTTTCTTCCCTATCTGATGGGTGAGCGAAGTCCCTACTGGAATCCACAGGCTCGTGGAGCCTTCATCGGCCTGAAGCGAAACACCCATCGCTCTGATATGTTCCGCGCATGTTATGAGGGTGTGGCAATGAATTTGAAGATTATTTGGGAAGCTCTCAAACCCATCAACAAAGCTACGGAACTGGTGGTGATCGGAGGACAAGCCAATAGTGATATCAACAAGCATATCATAGCAGATGCCTTCAATATTCCTGTTGTATCGCATAACCACCTCAAGGACAGCAAGAACTTTGGCGCGGCGGTTATCGGTGGATTGGGAATCGGGATGTATGAGAGTGCTGATGTGGTGAAGGAGCTACTTCACTATGAAAGACGCATCCTTCCAAATGAAGCGAATGTGGAATTTTACGATCGCTATCTTCCACTGTATGAACAAGCATACACAAGCTTGGTCGATTTCTATCAGAATCTCGACCACTTTACCAATACAAAGGAGGGTTGAGTATGAGTGAACTACTATCACAATTACAACAAGCTAAGGTTACTGAGACCATGAAGCGTTTTGGCTTTAAAATGGAAGATATTTTCCCTGGTATCGATGGACTGAAAGAGAATCCGTACAGAAAACATACATGGGTCGTGAAAGAGAACAATGGGTACTTGGTCGTGAATGCAATCCCAGAGAAGGATGATCAAGATCATCTATTCTGGGAAGAGTGGTACTCCCATGCAGGAGAAATTCATCACCATATTCTTTCGCTTTGGAAGCCTCATATCCATCATGAGATATTTACAGCTCCAGATTCGGATGACATCCATCCTCCCCCCCAATGCTTCTCCCGGATTGGTACGTAGTAGAAGATGAGGATATGCGGTCCTTGTTGTTGCGGAGGTAGGTATGGAGTATCGCTATTTCGGAAATACGGGGGGGCTATGTATGAGTGCCATTGCTCTCGGTACGCAGACCTTTGGTTGGAATATTGAGGAGAAGGAGTCGAAGGTACTGCTTGAGGAGTATACACAGGCAGGGGGGGGAAATTACCTCGATACTGCTGACTCCTACAACAAAGGAGATTCAGAAAGAATCCTAGGTTCATGGATCAAGGATATTGGCTCCAGAAGGGATGATTTGATCTTGGGTACCAAGGTGTTCTTCCCTACGAGTGAGAACGTCAATGATACCGGTGCAAGTCGTAAACACATACTAAACAGTGTGGAGGCCAGTCTTAGACGCCTCAATACAGAATATATCGATCTGCTGCAGATTCATTGCTTTGACAAAAGGACTCCCTTTGAGGAGACCTTGAGAACGCTGGACGATCTCGTCTCATCCGGTAAGGTTCGCTACCTTGGTGCATCCAACTACACCCCCCCATCAGATCTGATGAAAAACCTTATGATCGCCCGCTATACCAAGAAGGAACCATTTATAAGCCTTCAATTGGAGTACAGCCTACTGGTGCGTAGTCCTGAGTGGGAGCTCATTCCCCCCCTGTGCGAGAGAGAAGGGGGGGTAGGCATGCTTGCCTGGTCTCCCTTGGCAGGTGGTTGGCTTAGCGGGAAATACCGCAGGGGGGGGAAAGACATCCCGAGAAACAGCCGTGCAGGCAGGCAGGACCGATGGGATGACCAGGCTGAACAACGTGGCAGCGAGAAAGCCTACGACATAATCGAGGTCTTACATGAAATTGCTGAAGAAGTTGGTTGTAGTGTATCGCAGGTAAGCATCAACTGGGTCAGACAAAATCCTGCAGGCATCATCCTCTTATTGGGGGGCTCGCACTGTCAGTCAGCTCAAGGAAAACCTTGATTCACTGTCTTGGTCGCTCAGTGATGACCAGATGAAACGATTGAACGATGTCAGTTCCATAGGGAAACCATCGCCTTACAGCTTTATCGAACGTTATACAAGGGAGTAGCACATGACAGAACGTGTGACAGTAATTGGTAGTTTTGTAGTCGACCTCATGGCACGGTCCCCCCCCACATCCCGGTACAGGGAGAGACGGTGAAGGGAAGCATTTTCAAGATGGGCCCGGGGGGGGAAAGGGTTCCAACCAGGCAGTGGCAGCTCACCGATGTGGTGGAGATGTGGTACTGGTCACTAAAGTGGGAAACGATGTGTTTGGAAAGGTCGCCAAGGATTTCTATGCGACGAGCAGATGGATAGCCGATATGTGTTTGAGGATCCTGAGTTGGCAACTGGCATTGCATTGATCATGGTAGATGAACATACCTCCCAGAACAGTATCACTGTTGTTCCTGGAGCTTGTGGTGCGATTAGCCAGGAGGAGATACGATCCATCGATTCTGTGTTGGATGATACCAATGTACTGGTGGCACAGCTTGAGACAAACCTTGATATTCTTCCCCCCCCGGCAGTAGAGCGCGTGCACGCTTCCGGCGGGATTGCCCTGCTGAACCCTGCTCCAGCGCCTGTTGAGCCTCTGGATGATGAGTTTATCGGAATGTACGACTTGGTAACTCCCAATGAGACTGAAGCATCCATCTTGACCGGCATCGATGTTATAGACCGTGAAAGTGCATACAAGGCGGCCTTGGCACTGCAAGCAAAAGGGGGGGTCAAGGATGTCATCATCACCATGGGAAAAATGGGGGGGTGTTTCCTGCTTACTGCAGACCAGGAGGCCCTGATGTTTCCCACCATGGAAGTGAAGGTTGTAGATACCACCGGTGCAGGAGATGCCTTCAATGGTGGGCTGGCAACCGCTCTCAGCAAGGGAAAGGATCTAAGGCAGGCAATCTATTTTGCTACAGCAGTAGCATCTCTTTCTGTTACCAAGGTTGGTACTGCCCCCCCTTCTATGCCTACCAATGAGGAAGTACAGCAGTTCCTCGCTTCATTGGATGAAAAAGCCTATTGGGAGCAAGTGAAATGATATTGAGTAGAACAGCATCTGAGGCTGTGCTAAGTACCACTGGGTCTGGAAACAAGGTCCATTGGCTGGTGAGCAAGGAAGATGGCTCAAACAATTTCGAGATGCGGGAGATCAGGATCCCCCCCCTTGGCGGAAAGAGCAGCAATGGAAGCCATGAACACGAGCATGTCGTGTATGTTCTGCAAGGTAAAGGCAGAGTAATCGGTCCAAATGAAGAAAAGGTCCTGCTCCCAGGTACGTCGG
>JDSH01000262.1_pt1 | contig 12676 bp, 18 predicted proteins | sample 199451 | NCBI WGS metagenome assembly JDSH01 (sample SAMN02584198, study PRJNA231836) | bioreactor metagenome | isolation source: continuous culture bioreactor electron acceptor NO2- transfer2 day 38 after... | place: Germany: Bremen | reverse complement strand
CCATCCACCACGTAGATGATCCCGGCGCTTCCACGATCGGTGCCAGCAACTCACATTCATCGACAAACCGGTCGTCGCCCCCCCGGTGCTGGAGCACAAAAGCCCGCACGGTTTCCGGGTGATCCGAGGCGGAAATGCTGTGGGCTTCCAGCCACTGCAACACACGCCTTGGGCGCTGGAAGCCCGGGGGGGTATCCACCAGGGTGTAGAGTTTCCGGCCGTCAACGGTCAGCGGATAATCCTGCCGGGCCCGGGTGGTACCGGGTTCCAGGGCAATGGCGATGGCATCGTTCTGGGACAGGGTGGCGACGACACTGGATTTGCCCTTGTTAGGGTGGCCGACCACGGCGAATACCGGAGCTTTGGTCATGGCTGTGCCCTCCCGGCCAGATAGGGGGGGTTGGGCTCGCTGGTCGGTGGCAAGGCCACCGAAGCAAAGCCCGGAGCCAGGCGTTCGGTAAACCGAAGCCAAGGCTGAACCAGGTGGCTCTGCGGCGGCTCGTTCGGGTTACTGGCCAGCGGCAGCAGGGTTACCCGGCTGTTCGAGGGCCAGCGCTCCCGGGCGGTCTCCAGAAAATCGTGCAGCTCGCCGGTGGGCGGCTCCCAGCTGCGGGTGACGACAATGACTGCCGGATGTTTCTGGCTGGCCAGGTGGACGCCCACTTGTGCCAGTACCTCGTCGTCCTGGGCCAGAGTGGCCCGGCCTCCGGCCCGGAAGATTCGGCAATCCGGTGCTTGCAGGCGTTGAGGCAGCTCCGGTTCGCCGGCACCGGCCCAGCAGATCATCAGCGGGGGGGTGTCCGGCAGTTGGTCTGGCTGGGCCCGGGTGCGGGTGTCTGGCAGGTCGGCGGCATCGTTGTGGCTGCTGCCGGTATCCAGGGTGGCGGTTTCCATCCGGTATAGCAGGGCCTGCATGCCAGGGTGGCCCGCCAGCAGTTGAGTGGCACGGCGGCGCAGCAGGCTTTGACTGAGAATCAGCAGCAGCACACGTGGGATCACAGTCCAGGTCAGCCATAACATGACCACGAATGGCCACCACAGGCCCCCCCAGTGTGAAGGCTCAACTCCGGTTGTGACGGGAGCGGCGCGAAAGAATCGGGTTGCCTCCACCAGCTCCAGGGATGGCACGGCGGAAGGCCACAACCAGGACCAGGGCGCCGCCAGGGCGCTGACCAAATGGTGGTAGCCGGAAGCGGCGGTATCCAGAGTGGTGCTCCAGCCAAAGGCCAGGTCCTGGACCACCACCATGATCAGCAGCGTGGCCAGGCCGGCAAGACCAAAAGCAACGCCGCCGGCGTGGGCCGCCCGCGCCATCAGTAGTGGCTGGAGCCGGGCCCGGGTCGGGCTGGCGTGGTCCAGGTGCAGACGTTTCAGCAACCAGCGCCAGGGTTGCCAGCCGACTATGGCCTGTACCGTGGTGGCCAGTGCCAGCAGCAACTGGAACAGCACAAAGGTCAGAATCACGGTGATGTTGATGCGCTGGCCGCGTCATAGAACAGCAGGCCCAGCATGGTCACGATGCCCATCAGGCAACCGGCACCTGTGAAGCCGCTGGTTGCCCGGCGCCAGAGTTTCAGTTCCCGACGGCCAGCCGTCATGGTGCCGCCGGGGGGGCCGGACAGTCGATCCATGTGTGCCAGCCAGCGCGAAGGGCTGGGCTTTATTCCCTGCTGTTCGCAGTCCAGAGCAAAGCGCCGATCCCGGCGGTGGAGAAAGGCGGGGGGGGCTGATCCCTGTCCCGCTGGATGCGGTCGTCAAAATCCAGCAGCAGACGAAGGGGGGGGTTCGGGCTCATTCAGTGTCCTGATGCAAGTTCGGTCGTGGGTGCTTTGCTGTTAGCATATAGGCAATTACGATCCTGATACCAGCCAATGGACGCGCCATGCCCCCCCATCACCTGATGAATCTGCGCCATGTACCGACGACGAGGCCGACGAGATCCGGGCTCTGTTTGAGGAGCATGGGGGGGTGCGCTACTACGAGACCCCCCCGCCCAGCCGCTGGGGGGGCATCAGCATGGGCGGCTTCTGGGTTCACGATGCGGAGGAGGCGGCCCGCGCGAAGGCGTTGCTGGATGAGTATCAGCGCCAGCGTTTCGAGAGGCAGCGCCAGGCCTATGAGCAAGGCCTGGCCCGCGGCGAAATCGGTGGTATCGGCTCCATGTTTCGACGCTATCCGCTGCGGACTCTGGCGGCCTGCCTGGCCATCGCTGCAATTGCGGCAATCAGCTTGCTGCCCTTTGTCCGAATAGGCTAGTTTCGCTGCCCGTTGTCTGGTTTTTCAGACAGTGTTCGGTCTGCCGGACAGTCTGCGGCCAGCGGCGGTCCTGCATGCGTGCCATGCCATTGCACGCGCAACCGCTGTCCGGAATTCCGGAATAGCCCCCCCCTCTCAAGTGCCAGTAATTTTTGATTTTTCTAAATATATTCATGGTCTTGTCCGGTTGGCACAGGATCCGCATGGGCCGTGGCGCCCATGGGGGGGCCGATTCAACAACAACAAACAAGGACCGACCATGAAACGAATGATGCTCTGCACCCTGATAGGTGCTGCCACGGTAACGCTCACTGCCTGCAAGAAGGACGAGGTGTTCAACTCCTTGCCTGATTTCCTGGTGAGCGATGTCCAGCAGTTTGCTTACGATGGCAATACCGATGATCTTCTTACCGCTGGCCTGGGGGGGCCGGAGGGTCTGGCCAGTGCCACACCACCGGCGTTTGTCGATGCCCTGAATCCGACACCGGCGGAGTTGCGCCGGCTGGCCATCTACAACAATTACCGGGCACTGGTGGATACCGCTCCCGGCGGAGGTTATGGCAGCCTGTTTGGCCCGGCCGTGGGTAACGCCAGTGGCCGAATTCCGGGCCAGGAATTCATTGCCCTGATGCAGGTGCCGGGCGCCACTGTGCCGGTGACGGTAATGGCCCAGGTGCCCGACAGCTTTGATCCGGATTTTCCGTGCATGGTAACCGCGCCCTCCTCGGGTTCCCGCGGGATCTACGGCGCCATTGGCACCGCCGGGGGGGAGTGGGGGGGCCTGAAAAAGGGCTGCGCAGTGGTTTATACCGATAAAGGCACCGGTACCGGCGCCCATAACCTCGCCACAAACACCGCCCAGTCCGTGAACGGAACACTCACCATGGAACCTGAAGAAGCCTTGTTCCGGGCAGATCTGGACGCTCAGAGCCGGGATGATTTCAATAGCCAGTGGCCGGATCGCTTCGCCTGGAAACACGCCCATTCCAAACAGAACCCGGAGGCAGACTGGGGGGGCCGGCATGTGTTGCAATCCATTGAGTTCGGCTTCTATGTGCTGAACACACTCCATGGCCGGGAACTGGGTAATGGTGAAACTCTCCGGACCATCAACCCGAGGAACACCCTGGTGATTGCCTCCAGTGTTTCCAACGGCGGCGGAGCCTCGGTGCGGGCGGCGGAACAGGACGAGAAAGGCCTGATTGATGGTGTGGCGGTGTCTGAGCCCAATGTGAATCCGGTTGTGGACCGGAGTTTCAGCATTCGTCAGGGCAATGGCCCTGCACTGACGGAACACAGCCGCAGCCTGCTGGATTACACCACCGCGCTGGCGGTGTACCAGGGTTGTGCCAACCAGGCCCCCCCCAGCATCCGCGATCTTGCCCCCCCCTGAACGGCGTGTTCAATCCGCCGGTGACTGGCCAGAACATCTGCCATTCCCTGTTCAACAAGGGGGGGCTGGTGTCGGGTGCTACTCAGGATGACTGGGCCCTCGATGCGCAACGGATCCTGAACGAGGACTTCGGGGGGGTGCAGCCGGAGCAGAACCTGCTGGCGCCGGTGCATTTTGGCCTGGCGGTCGCCCAGAGCATTGCCATGACCTACGCCAATGCCTACGGCCGCGCGGGTGTTGAAGATCGGGTGTGTGGCCTGAGCCTGGCGGCGACCGGCAGTGCCGGTGCGGTGGTGCCACTGGCGCCTGCGGCCGAGGCGGCGCTGTTTGCAGCGAGTAACGGCATTCCGCCCTCTGCCGGTGTCAATCTGGTCTACGACAATGCCGAGGGCCAGCCCACGAACCTCGCCGTTAGCGCTTCGCCCAGTTCCAGCCAGGTGGATTACGGTCTGGACGCCTGTTGTGCCTCAGAAGTCTTGCCGAAGGCAGGGATGTGGTTACCGGCGAGCCCCCCCTCGAGGGCGCCCAGGCCGAGCTGCACGAAGCCATTAGCCGCGGCATTTCAGCGGTGCGGGCCAGCGGAGACCTGCAGCGCAAGCCGACGGTGTTTGTCACCGGACGGGCCGATGCCATCCTGCCCATTAACCACACCTCCCGACCCTATGTCGCCTGAACCAGGCAGTGGAAGGCCGGCACAGCAATCTGCGTTATTACGAAATCCTCAACGCCCATCACCTGGACGTGCTCAACGGCTTTCCGGGCATCGGTGACCGCTATGTGCCGTTGCATCACTACTACTTCCAGGCGCTGGATCTGGTGTGGGCCCATCTCACCGACAAGCAGCCGCTGCCGCCCAGTCAGGTGGTGCGCACGGTGCCCCCCCGGGGGGCGGCCTGACCACGCCCCCCCTGACCCTGGCGAACCTGCCGCCCATTCAATCCGAACCGGCGGAAGCGGACCGGATTGTCTTCACCGGTAACCAGTTGCAGATCCCGGACTGATTACCGACGGTTGAAATGCCACCTTTGGAGGTTTGCCCCCCCCGCACAGGGGGGGGCTTCCTATACTCCCGTGACGGCGTCCGGAAATCCGGACGCCCAAGGATTGCCCATGAAACCATCCCTACCCGTGAGCACGCGGACTATGAGCGAGTTGTTTACCAACAAGAACAAGAGCGGCCTGACCCGTGATCTGATCGAAGCCCTGTTCCCGATGTTTGAGGAAGCCAGCGCCGGTGCCATTGCGGTTGACCGGGATGCCAATATCACCTGGATCAACAGCAGTTATTCTCAGCTGCTGGGTCTGGTGGACCCCCCCTCCCACGCCATTGGCAAACCGGTACGAAAGGTGATTCCGCAGACCCGCATGCCCGAGGTGGTGGAAACCGGGAAGCCCCCCCTGCTGCTGGACATCATGGAACACAATAAGCAGCAACTGGTGGTGACGCGGCTGCCGTATTACGACGACCAGGGCGGTATTGTCGGTGCCGTGGCTTTCGTGCTTTACGACGATCTGCAACCGCTGACGCCGCTGGTGTCCAAATACCGGCGCCTGCACCGGGATCTGGCGGCGGCCCGCAAGGCACTGGCGAAGAAAAGTCGGGGGGGCACCCGCTACAGTCTGGGTGATTTTGTCGGTGGCAGTCCGGCGGCCCTCGAAGTGAAACGCCGGGCGCGACTGGCGGCAGGCCGGGACATGCCGGTGCTGCTGCTGGGGGGGGAGACCGGCACTGGCAAAGAGGTGCTGGCCCAGGCTATCCATGCGGTGTCTCCCAGGCAGATAAGCCCTTTGTTGGTGTGAACGTGGCGGCGGTGCCGGAAAACCTGCTGGAGGCGGAGTTCTTCGGTGTCGCCCCCCCGGGTGCTTACACCGGCGCCGACCGGCGTACCCGGGAGGGCAAGTTCCAGCTTGCCAACGGGGGGGGCACGCTGTTTCTGGATGAGGTGGGGGGGGATATGCCGCTGCCTTTGCAGGCCAAGCTGTTGCGGGCATTGCAGGAAGGCGAGATCGAGGCCCTGGGCTCGAACAAAGTAACGACGGTGGATGTGCGGGTGATTGCTGCCACCAGTCGCAACCTAGAGGCCATGATTGCCGAAGGCAGCTTTCGTTCAGATCTCTATTACCGGCTGAATGTGCTGGAGATCAATATCCCGCCCCCCCTGCGGGACCGATTGGCCGATCTGGGCGTGCTGTGTGAAGCCTGCTGGGTGAAATCTGTGAGGGCCAGGACATGCGTGGCGAAATTACCGATGCCGGCGTCGCGGCCCTGGGCAGTTACGACTGGCCGGGCAACATCCGGGAATTGCGCAACGTGCTGGAGCGGGCCCTGACCATGAGCGAAGACGGTGACCTGCTGGATGCCGATGCCATCTTCAAAGTATTACCCCCCCGTGCTGGCCAGCGTCTGGTCTCTCCGGTTCCCGCCCGCTCTGTGCGGCCGCTGGCCCGCATTGTGGCTGAGGCCGAAGCCCAGGCCATTGAAGAGGCCCTGGTGACCTGCCGTGGCAACCGGACCAAGGCCGCCCGGCTGCTGGGGGGGATTTCCCGTTCCGTGCTCTACGAGAAGTTGGCCAGATTGTCCTGATTTCCGGACGGCTGTCCCGTTATCCGTACAATCACCTAAGACTATTGTCGATGAGTGTCCGGATTGCCGGACATCTGCCTTGGCTCCAGAACTGCCGAAAATATCTATCCGTATGAAATAAAAGGCATTATCGGCTGTGGCACGGTGTCTGCTATAACCTGTTTGCAGGACGTCAGAACAACGTAAGAAAACAAAGCTGGCGCAAACTCGTTGGACCCGACCCAAAGTCAGCTATGGTTTCCTGCGTTGTCTGATCAATTTCAGACGTAGCCCGCCGGCAAGAACCGGTGGCTGTACGACAACAACAAAAAGGATCCATTTCATGTCGATCAAGCATAAGCTTTCAAAACTGGCCTACGGTATTAGCGCTGCTGCTGTCATCACCGGTGGCTTGGCCAGCGCAGATGCCGTGGCTGCAGAGAAGGTTCGCTGGCAGGTTCCCTTGGCGTTTCCATCCCATCTGGTGGGTCTGACTACACCGGTCAAGCACCTTACCGAGAATCTCAAGAGTATCTCCGGTGGCGATATCCAGCTGCGTTATTACGAGCCGGGCGAACTGGTGCCGCCGTTCGAAATCATGGACGCCGTTGGCAGTGGCAAATACCCCCCCGCCGGTTACACCTGGGTCGGCTATGACCAGGGCACCATTGCTTCGTTGCCGCTGTATTCCGGTGCACCTTTCAACATGGAGCCACCGGCGTATCTGGCCTGGTACTACGAGGGCGATGGCCGCGAGCTGCTGGAAGAAATCTACGCGGAACGCAACATCCACCCGATGCTGTGCTCCATCATCGGGCCGGAAGGCGCTGGCTGGTTCGCGCAGCCCATCGAGGGCATGGACGACTTTGACGGCCTGAAGATCCGCTTTGCCGGCATTGGCGGCAAGGTCCTGGAGAAGCTGGGCGCATCGGTAACCATGGTGCCGGGTGGCGAGATCTACCAGGCCCTGGAGCGCAAGACCATTGATGCCACCGAGTTCTCCCAGCCGGCCATCGACAAGATGCTGGGCCTGGATCAGATCATCAAGAACTACATCATGCCTGGCTGGCACCAGACCCTGACCACCTCTCACCTGCTGGTCAACAAGGACACTTGGGACAAGCTGGAGCCACAAACCCGTGCCCTCATCGAAATGGGCTGTGAGTCGGCCACGCTCAAGGGCTTTGCCGAAAGCGAGTGGGCCCAGCCAACCGCCCTGCGTGACTATGAGAAGGAAGGTGTGACCGCCCAGACCCTGCCAGAGCCTGTCCTGCGAGAGCTGCAGAAGGTCACCAACGAAGTACTGGACGAAATCGCCGCCAAGGACGAAATGTTCAAGCGCGTTCTCACCAGCCAGCGTGAGTTCATGGAACATCACTCCATCTGGCACTCCAAGGGCTACCTGCCCCCCCGGGATTTCTACCAGTACGACTGATCAGCGGATGATGATCATGGCAGGCGGCGTTGATGCCGCCTGCATTCCCTCTCTGCATCCGGACTATTCGAGGTTGTTGTGACTGATACCAATGTCTCCGGGGGGGGTGAGCAGTCCCCCCCGGCACCGGGCGAGGATTTTCTGCCCACCAATGCTTTGGCCTGGCGACTGGATCGCCTGGTGGTGGCGGTCGGCCGGCTTGCCTCCTGGCTGTGGATCGGCGTACTGGTGGTGGTGCTTATCAACGTGTTTTCACGATACGTGCTGTCCCAGGGCTCCATTGCACTGGAAGAGCTGTCCTGGCACCTGTTCGGCACTGCCACCATGCTGACCCTGGGCTACGCCGTAGTGCGTGATGACCATGTGCGGGTCGACGTGCTGAAAGAAAAGTTCCCGCCCAGGGCCCAGGCCGTCATTGAATTGCTGGGTATTGCCCTGCTTGCGCTGCCGGTGATCTACCTGATGGTGGAAGTGCTGGTGCCCTACGCCTGGAAGGCGTGGATCTATGAGGAGCGCTCCCAGGCGCCGAGCGGTCTGCCGTACCGATTCATTTTCAAGAGCATGCTGCCGCTAGGCTGATCTTCGTGATGATTGCGTTGTTCTCCCGATTCCTGCGTTGCACCACGTACCTGTTCGGGTTTCCCCCCCGGGCCGTAACTCCCCCCCCAGCCGACGATCGCCGGTCCACCGGCCATCCTAATCCCTGAGTAACGAGGCAGACGTCATGGGTGTAGAAGCGATTCTTGTTATCGCCATGTTCGCCAGCTTCATGGTGCTCCTGCTGCTGGGGGGGTTCCCGGTAGCCTGGTCACTGGCGGGTATTGGTCTTGTGTTCGCCATTGTCGGACACGTGATGGTGGAGTATTTCGACTCCCCCCCGCTCTGGTTTACCTGGCAAGGCACCATGGGGGGGGTGCTGGATGCCAGAATCTACGGCATTGTCGCCAATGAATTGATGGTGGCGCTGCCGATGTTCATTTTCATGGGCATCATGCTGGACCGCTCCGGCATTGCCGAGAAACTGATGCACAGCCTGGTGCGGGTGCTTGGCCCGCTGCGTGGCGGTTATGCCATCACCGTGGTGATTGTCGGCGTGCTGCTGGCCGCCTCCACCGGTATTGTCGGGGGGGCCTCCGTGGTATTGCTGGGCATGTTGTCCCTGGGGGGGCCGATGATGCAGGCCAACTACAACAAATCCCTGGCGGTAGGCACGGCCTGTTCCGTGGGCACTCTGGGCATCTTGGTGCCGCCTAGCATCATGCTGGTGCTGATGGCGGATCGCCTGGGCACCTCGGATGCCTCGGTTGGCAAGCTGTTCATGGGCGCGCTGATTCCGGGCATCATGCTCGGGGGGGCCATGTACATCCTGTACATTCTCATAGCGTCGTTCCTGAAAAAAAGACCTGGCGCCCGCGCCGAAGAACCGGCAGCCGCTGGACGCCCGGGCCTGGCTGGATGTGCTGAGAGCGGTGCTGCCACCGATGGCCCTGATCATTGCGGTACTGGGTTCGATTTTCTTCGGCATTGCCACTACCACAGAAGCCTCGGCGGTGGGTGCCGGTGGCGCCATGTTGATGGCCTTTGTCAGCAAGCGGCTGGACATGGCCACCCTGAAAGAATCCCTGTACCAGACCAGCCGCACCTCGGCCTTTATCTTCGGCATCTTTATCGGTGCCACGGTGTTTGCGTCGGTGCTGCGTGGCCTGGGTGGTGACGAGGTGATTGAAAGCGCCATTACCGGGCTGCCTTTCGGTACCACCGGGGGGGTCCTGCTGACGGTGCTGTTCATCACCTTCCTGCTCGGTTTCTTCCTGGACTGGGTGGAAATCACCCTGATCATCCTGCCGCTGGTGGCGCCGGTGCTGTTCAAGATGGGCGTGGAGCGGTGTGGTTTGCCATCATGTTCGCCATCTGCCTGCAGACCTCGTTCCTGACGCCACCGGTGGGTTTCTCACTGTTCTACATCAAGGGCGTGTGCCCGCCGGGCATCACCACACGGCATATCTATCTGGGCGTGCTTCCGTTTATTGCCCTGCAGTTGCTGGCGCTGGCCCTGGTGTTCTGGTTTGAGCCGCTGGCTACCTGGCTGCCCAACGAGGTATACGGAGGGGGGGGCTGACCGGCCCTCTCTCCGGATTCCAATAACAATTCCAATCCTGAAAGGAGACTGTGACCATGCGTCTTCACAATCAAGTTGCCCTGATTACCGGCGCTGGCCGGGGGGGCATTGGCCGCGCCATTGCTGAACATTACGCCCGTGAAGGGGGGGCCCGGGTGGCGGTGGCAGACCTGACCCTCGAAAGTGCCGCCGACACCGTGGCTGCCATTGAACAGGCCGGCGGCACGGCCCTGGCCCTGGCCATGGATGTCACCGACGAACAGGCGGTCGACCAGGGCGTGGCCAGCATTGTTGAACAATGGGGGGGCAGGCTTGATGTTGCCCTGGCCAATGCCGGTATCCAGCACATCGACCCGGTGCACAAGCTGGCCTACGCCGACTGGAGCAAGGTGATGAACGTGCACCTGGACGGTGCCTTCCTGGTGACCCGGGCGGCCCTGCGCCAGATGTACGCCCAAGGTGGGGGGGGTACTATGCTCTATATGGGCTCGGTACACTCGGTGGAAGCGTCGCCCCCCCTGAAAGCGCCCTACGTCGCCGCCAAGCACGGCATGCTGGGCCTGTGCCGGGCGGTGGCGAAAGAAGGTGCGGAGCACGGGGGGGTGCGCAGCAACATTATCTGCCCCCCCGGCTTTGTACGGACACCGCTGGTGGACAAGCAGATACCGGAGCAGGCCAAAGAGCTGGGCATTTCCGAAGAAGAAGTGATCAGCAAGGTCATGCTCAAGAACACCGTGGACGGGAAGTTCACCACCCTGGAAGACGTATCAGAACTGGCGGTGCATCTGGCAGCCTTCCCGTCCGCTGCCCTGACCGGCCAGTCGATCGTGGTCAGCCACGGCTGGCATATGCAGTAATTTTCTGGAGAGACGGATGAGCAACACAGAACAATCACCGGTTGTCTGGACCCCCCCGGACCAGGACACCCTCACCCGTTCCCGCATGGGCCAGTTCAAGGCCTGGCTGGAGCAACAGGCTTTGGCCCCCCCTTTGATGATTACCACGCCCTGCACCAGTGGTCGATTACCGAACTGGACACCTTCTGGCAGAAAGTCTGGGACTACTGCGGCCTGGTCTGCGAGACACCGGCCAAACGGGTACTTGGCAACCGGGAAATGCCCGGGGGGGCGGAATGGTTCCCGGGCATGAAGCTGAATTTTGCCGCCAACCTGCTGCGGCTGGCGGACGGCGATCATTCTGACAAAGAAGCCGTGGTGGCCTACTGCGAAACCCGCCCGGTACTGCGCAAGACCTACGCCGAACTGAAAGCCGACGCCGGCGCTCTGGAAGCTTCCTGCGCAGCAAGGGCATTACCAAGGGCGACCGGGTGGCGGGTGTGGTCACCAATGGCTACGAAGCCTGGTGGGTATGCTGGCGGCTACCAGCCTGGGCGCGATCTGGAGCTCCGCGTCACCGGACTTCGGCATCGGCGCCATCAACGACCGCTTCGGCCAGATCGAGCCCTCAGCCTGATTGTGGTCAACGGCTACGGTTATGGCGGCAAAGTGTTCGCGCGCCAGGACGACTTTGCCGAGCTGATCGCTGGCCTGCCCTCCCTGAAGGTGGTGGTCAGCATTGCCCAACTGCCCGATGAAGCACCGATCCCCCCCGGCGAACTGGTTACCACCTGGGATGATGCCCTGAAGGTCGGTGAAGGCGAGGCGCCCTCGTTCACCCCCCCGGTTGATCCGGACCATCCGGTGTACATCCTCTATTCTTCCGGCACCACCGGCAAACCCAAGTGCATCGTGCACGGTACTGCCGGCTTGCTGGTTAACCACGCCAAGGAACTGATGCTCCATGGTGATGTTGGCCCGGAAGACCGCTTCCTGTACTTCACCACCTGCGGCTGGATGATGTGGAACTGGCAGGCCTCTGCCTGATGACCGGCGCCGCCGTGATCACCGTCGACGGCTCCCCCCCGGGTTACCCGAGTCTGAATTTCCTGTGGGAAACCGTAGCGAAAGAACGGGTCACCCACTACGGCACCAGCGCCCGTTTCATCGCCGGCTGCCGCAAAGCTGAACTGCAACCGGCGAAAACCCTGGACCAGAGCCACCTGCGCGTGGTGTTCTCCACCGGCTCCCCCCCGCTGTTGCCGGAAGACTACGACTGGATCTATACCGACGGTGCTCCCAACGTATTGCTGGGCTCCATCGCCGGCGGCACCGACATCTGCGGCTGTTTTGTGGGATCAACACCACTGTTACCGGTGCGAAGAGGTGAAATCCAGTGCCGCTTCCTGGGCGTGGACGCGGTCGCCTACGGCGACGACGGCCAGCCGGTCAGCGAAGGCCGGGGGGGCGAACTGGTCTGCCGCCAGCCACTGCCCTCGATGCCTGTCAGCTTCTGGCAGGACCCGGACGGCGAACGCTACAAAGACGCCTACTTCAACACCTTCCCCCCCGGCGTCTGGGCCCACGGCGACTTCATCGAATTCACCGAACACGGCGGCGCCATCATCTACGGCCGCTCCGACGCCACCCTCAACCCTGGCGGCGTGCGCATCGGCACCGCCGAAATCTACCGTCAGGTGGAAACCGTTGACGCGGTTAAAGACAGCCTCGTGGTCGGACGCCAGATCGACGGCGACGTGGAAGTGGTGCTGTTCGTGGTTCCGGCCGAAGGCAGAACGTCACCGACGACCTGGTCAAAACCCTGAAAACCCGAATCCGAGAAGGTGCCAGCCCCCCCCGACATGTGCCCAAACACATTGTCGAGGTGCCGGACATTCCCTACACCCGTAGCGGCAAAAAAGTGGAACTCGCGGTGGCCCGGCTGATCAACGGCTCCAGGAAAGCCGACAACCGGGATGCACTGGGCAACCCGGAAGCGCTGGACCGGATTCGGGAACGTTTGGCGCAAGCAGGGTTGTTGCCCGACTGATTCTGGATAAAGGGGGGGAATGTG
>JDSH01000261.1_pt1 | contig 12724 bp, 18 predicted proteins | sample 199451 | NCBI WGS metagenome assembly JDSH01 (sample SAMN02584198, study PRJNA231836) | bioreactor metagenome | isolation source: continuous culture bioreactor electron acceptor NO2- transfer2 day 38 after... | place: Germany: Bremen | reverse complement strand
ATATCAGACGAGGAGGTTTTCCTGCTGTTCATCTGACCTCCGATTATGATGAGAAAGCGACATATATGATCATCAACGATATCTTCGATTCCATCGTCCTTCGTGATGTGGTACAGCGATACAAAATACGGGATGTTGAGCTATTACGGAGGATTCTGAACTTCATCGCTGACTCAGTCGGGAATACCATTTCAGCAAAACGCATTGCCGATTATTTCAAGAGCCAGGCAAGAAAGGTTGACATCAATACCGTCTACACGTACCTCAATGCATTGGTTAGCTCTTTCCTGATCACGAGAGTCCAACGATATGATATCCAAGGTAGAGAACTGCTGAAAACACAAGAAAAGTACTACCTTGCCGATTCCGGTCTTCAACATGCCGTTTTTGGATATAGAGACAGACATATATCCGGCATATTGGAAAATATCGTGTATAACGAGTTGGTCAGACGGGGGGGATACACGGTATACATAGGAAAGCTGGAAACCCGGGAAGTCGACTTCATTGCAGAGCAACCTCATCATAAACTGTACGTGCAGGTTGCCTTCAAATTAGAAAGTGAAGAAACTGTACAAAGAGAATTTGCACCGCTACTCGCCATCCGTGATTCGTATCCGAAATTCGTGGTAACAATGGACCCTTACTTCCAAGACACCATTGAAGGAGTACGGCATATAGGGTTATATCAGTTTCTCACCGATGAGCATCTGTTTTAATGAAAGGAAAGTATGGAGCTATTCCTTGTCTAACTATGCAGAATTACTTTTCTGATACTGCTTGTAAAAAACAGAACCAATGGCCTCAGGAGAGATAGCAAAAACGAGAGAAACACCACTTTACAAGAAATGCTTATACCTCCTACTCCAGCCTCAATGCAGCCTTTTTCATTCCCTCAAAGATGGAAGTTGAAAGTTCCTTCGGAAAGTTCGCAGGAAGCTGTCCAGAGGTCCTATCGATTACTCCAGGCAACTGCTCAAGCACCTCAGTGAATATCTCTTTCATACTACTACTAGCACCACATATCCTAGCTGTCTCTTCCCAGTGCCTTTTTTGTATTTTGTGCCACTCATAATGACGTGAAGCACCCTGTAAAGCCATAGCCATCTTCACTTTTTCGGCGAAATCATTTGAGTTCCATGACCCATTACCGGATATACAGACATAACGTCATACAGAGGTGTTAACGAGTATCGGCCTTGTTTCCCGATAGAGATGCTAAAATTCTTTGCATGCCCGTCCGGGGGGGCTGCAAGCAACCAAAAAAAAGAAGCTGCGTTTTCAGAAATAGTTTTCTATCTTGCTGTGGATTACTCGATGAAAGCAAGAAATGCATGATCTCAATAATACCAGGCCCTCCTTCATGCTCATATTTCTTTTCAGGAGAAACTCCCAGAGCCTGACATAGATCTTCCTGCGGAAGCCTCATCCACCAAGAACCATCAGAAGAAAGTTTCCTGTCAAAACGTTCAACAACAAGCGTTCGCTGCGTTCCAAATACTGCAATATCTGCTTTAGCAACATCGAGACCAAATGCTTCAAGAATTTTGAGACATAGCCATTCATTTTCTATGGATTGCCGCATATCCATTCTAAGAGCACCAATCTCTCCTAATGGCAACTTAAAGATATGCGTAGTTGGAGTTGCTCCAATTGGCTTACACCACTGATTGTTACTACGAAGTAATGCAGTTTTTTTTCTTGTGCCCCCCCAGCAATCGAAATACGTAGCGACTCATCATTCGCCCGGCCAAGAAGAGATCCCGTGGAACTCTCATGAAGAACCCTTTCAATTTCCTTTTCGCTGAGAGGTTCTCCCTCAATTACATGAACATCTGGAATAGCATTTCCTTCAGGTAATATCTGAAGAGCACCAACACAATCGCGTCCTATTTCAGAAAGTAAGTCGAAAGGAGAGCTCGAAGAAAGTCCATACCGCCTTTGAATCCTCTGTCTTATATCAGCATTGTCTGGGAGTAGATTGTCAAAGAACGATGCTACCTCTGGGCCTTTTATTTCTTTGGAAACCGGTCCAAGCGGAAGAGAAAGAGAAAGAGGACGAGCATTTTGGTCTCTCAAATACGACTCCACATACCTGAAGGATTGCTCTGATCCTGAGTGCGTCCATTTTCCTACATGTTTACCGTTCATCCATATATCCAAGGTATGTTTCATCACCACTCATCCTTCTCTGTCTCTTCATCTGGGAGGGGGGGCTTTGGTTGCAGAAGCATCTCAATCTCCAGAGCAGAGACAAGCTTGAAAAAGCTTTCAAGGGAACATCGCTCTGGATGAGACTCCAGGGCAGATATGGTCTTGGGCAACAGTCCCACAAGTTCTCCAGCTTGCTTCTGTGTGAGGTTCAAGCTCTTTCGTCTACTTTTTAGATAGTAGGCAAGTTGGAACGGGGGGGTCAATATTAAGTTCTGCATAGGTCCTCCATAAAAGCAGCATACCCTATAAGGTATATATTGTAAATATACCCTATAGGGTTAATTATAGATTTTTACCCTGTAGGGTATAGAATGACCTATAACCTGAGTTATAATTCTTAGAAAATCGAAATACTGAAAATTTTTGCCGGTATCGGCAGTTATTTTCAGTTGCTCTTCATATGGAACTGTTAGAGACCTACAACGAGGCTACGAAAGCTATCTTCTCAAGACAAAATGACATGGCTGAATCTTCTCTATGTATGCAACACTGGCTTTCCCCCCCGGAGTATCACACGCTGGTCATTTATACATTTTGAAAGTTTTTTTTATAAAAGACAACGGCATCATGTACACAAACAAGCCAATTTCTATAAAAGACGGAGCAAGAGAACACTGTACCTAGCATATTGATGCTTGTAATAGCAAGTTTCTTAGATCAACCATCTATGACCCATTTGCCACATACTGTCGCTTACGGTTAAGCCACTCTGTGGGAGTTTGCTGTTCCAGCCACTTAGTCGACCAGAGCGGTGATATTCAGTCCATCTGGTCCATGATCTACAATCAATAGTGAACTTTCACTTTATCATAGTGAATATTCAGTATATCCTGGAATATATGATAGAAAACTGTAGAAGAAAGGTCTCAAGCCGGCAGGGGGGGTATATATACGGCAAGGAACTTCAGCTGCCCCCCCTACCTCCGATGAAAAAATACGTCAAATGATCAAGATTAGTGATGGAGATAATTATGAGCGTATGCGCTCCCTCATCCAGGACTTGACCTTTGAACAAGCAAGGCTCGTATACAAAGAGAAAGGCATACCGTTTGAAAAAGAACATTTCATTCGACTTGGCATCATTGAAGAGACTGGGCTTTATACAAATCTTGGCCTTCTACTCTCAGATCAGTGTATGCATACTATTAAGGTAGCTGTATTCAGTGATGAGGCAAAAACAACCTTTAATTCTGCGAAAGAATTCAGTGGTTCGGTCCTGACACAATTGGAAGATACCTATACCTATCTTATGTTGTGTAATCAGAATCGTTTTCAGATTGACGATCTATCTCGTCGCGAGTATTGGGATTACCCAAAACAAGCCCTTCGGGAAGCATTATTCAACGCAATCATGCATAGAGACTATGCTTATAGTGGAAGCATCATCATAACCATTACAAAAAAAACACATTGAATTTGTTTCCATTGGGGGGGGTCTTGTGGGAGGGCTAACCACAATGGACATTATGGCTGGTATTTCACAACCAAGGAACCGTTTGCTTGCTGATATCTTTCATCGTTTAGGTTATGTTGAAGCTTATGGGACCGGCCTGCGTAGGATCAGAGAACTATATACACATATGGCAGCCCATGAACAAATCGAAGTCACACCCAACACATTCAAAATAGTCCTACCAAACCAGAACGAGAGTCAACCAGTGGAAGCAAGTGCAAAGGAACCTATTCCACTATACTCGTCCAAGCAATTCAAACAAATCTTGGAGGAAATTCAAAGAGAAGGTTATGTCACTGATGAATCAGCACAAACTTTGCTTGGAATAAAGAAGACCCGTGCATACCTCATCCTCCGTCAGATGGTTGATGCTTCCCTGATCAAAAAACAAGGTCGAGGAAAAACAAAGAGATATATACTGAAACGGATCTTGATCAATCGATAGGTCTGGTTAGCCAGGGGGGGAGATATCTTCACATCCTTCTCTTCAGAGGAAAGCTCCAGCTCATTGAGCATCTGGTAGATCGTCAAGTTGGCGACAAAGGGGGGGTCCAAGCCCCCCCCTCGTTGATGAACCACCTGAAGAGCTGTTCCATCCTCGCAGCCCTTGCAATGTTTGCATGTTTCTTGACTAGCATTGCATTATTAGGAATACGTATTATAAGCACTATAAGTGCTGAAATATAGCTATTTATACAAAATCGTAGAAGAGACTTGTTGACTTCAGCCTGTCATTAGATTACCGTATACATATAGGGTTGATACTTAGTATGAATGAGAAAAGGAGTATATCTTGGCATACGAGAAGGAAAGATTAGAAAACGCTCTTGCGTATATTGCAATCATCCATAAGAAGCTCACAAACAAGCCTGCATATCAGACATATATCTATAAGTATCTTGCTTTGATTGATTTTACAGAAGTAAAAGAAACTGGAAGAACAATGTTCGACCTCGATTATATAGCACTCACAAATGGACCAGTTCCGAGAGTATTATACGATAACCGTGAAGAAAATTTGAGAAATCAACCATTTAGAGATACCGTTGTTCTGAAGAAGACTAGCGAGCAACAGATTATCTATGAACCAGTGGCAGAACCAAATCTGGAATTCTTTTCAGATCATGAACTTGATTTGATAGAATCAACTCTAGAGAAATATGCCTCTCGGGATATCACTTGTGATAAGATTTGTGAGATTACACATAGGCAGATTCCGGCTTGGAGGAAGGCCTGGAGCCGAAGAAACACTAGTCAAAGAGTACCTATTAACCCACTGGATTCATTTCCAGATGTCTTGAAAAAGGACATTAATGCGAGAACTCCTATCGAAGAGGCTGCAGTCCAACATTTCGTAAAAAAAGCCATCTAGATAGGAACTCAAAATTGTGAACCTCGATGATTTCCAAGTTGGAGTATTATTCAAGTGGCATAACTTTCCATTTCAGCACGATGAGATTGTGAAGGATAGATACTTTATTTATCTGGGATGTCCAAATCGTATGATTACGCCTCAGATTGAATACTTTTTGGTCACAGGTACTTCTTTAACACAGTATTACGAACCAAATAGAGAAAGACACAATTCTCAACACATACGCTTCAATGCAAACGAGCATAACCTTCCACTCGATACAGTCTTTGATATAGATATCTGGTTTGATCATTTTCCTGAAGACACAGTAAGTCACGAATGCAGAAACATGGAAATAATGAGTCATCTATGCGAGAAAGAGTTACGGACTTTATTCACTTGTGTAGTAAATTCGACGTATATTACATATCAAGTAAAGAGAGATATTAAAAGTGCATTCGAGCATTTTGGATTATGCAATTTACCCGCAGTCAGGCAACATAGAAGGGGGGGTAGATACTCTTACGGATAGCCATGACTTGAATATCATATTCTCATTAGTATCATAAAGTAGACACCTCACTCATTTCAAAAAAACAAGGTCGGGGGGGAAAAACAAAGAGATATGTACTGAATCACTCCTGAGGAAGCTCTAGTGTGATACACTCCCCCCCTTCCTGATCAGGAAAATCTCGATGACGCTGCCCATTCTTTCAGAAGCAATAACCAGTCGTAGCATTGCCATAAGATTCCTTGCTCAACAAAATAATTGATATAATAATTGACCTATAAGGTTAATTATCCTAGTATTTATTTAAAAAGAAATGGTTCATTGGAAGGGTCACGTCAAGTAATGTTCGCATTTTCAGATTGATAGGTCGCTGGATGCTTGCCCATACTGTCATGCAACCTTTGCATCATTCAGCTGCCGCTGTTCCTGTATCGACTCAGAGCTGAGATACGCCCTGCCGGTCTCATTGTCGTCCTGGTATTCCATGAGATAGCAGACAAGCAGCCTCATGTATGAGGCAGTGCTGGGGGGGAATACCCCCCCCACCACACGGCTTCTCCTGCGTATCTCGCATTCAGGCGCTCCATGCCGTTGTTGGATGCAATCTTCCGGGAGTCCAGCTCAGGGAAGTTGTAGAACTGCAGGGAATCCTCCAGGCCCTCCATGAGGCATTCTATGGCCTTGGGGGGGAACCTCTGCCCGTATTCTGCTTCCAATGCCCGTGCCCAGGACAGCGCATGAGCTGCATCCTTCTGTTTCCATACCAGCTTCAGCTGCTTGGCAAACCCTTCCTTCTCCTTGGACGGCACGTGGTCCAGGATGTTGCGCATGAAATGTACCTTGCACCGCTGCCATGCGGCCCCCCCGAGGAAGCATTTGCCGATGGCCGACCGTAGTCCCTTGTGGGCATCCGAGACCACCAGCCATACCTTTCCAAGCCCACGCTCCCTGAGTTGCTCGAACAATGCAGTGTAGGTGGCCTCAGACTCGTTGTACATGGGTTCCACCGCGATTATCCGCACTTTCCCTTCCATGTCCACAGCCCTCACCACCATGACGGCAACGCTGATCACCTTCCCGTTGTCCCTGATCTTCTCATACAGGGCATCCACCCAGAGCACCGGGTATTCCTCATCCAGCGGCCTCTGGCGGAACTCCTGCACCTGCCTGTCCAGTTCCCTGGTCATGTTGCTCACCTGCGATGCACTGATGTTCTCAATGCCGATCTTCCTTGCCAGGTTGTCGATCTTCCTGGTGGATACCCCCCCGCTTACCCATGCTTCCTTGATGACATCGATCAGGGCTTGCTCGCTGCGCTTGCGTTCGGTGACGAAAAAGGGGGGGATGTACCCACCGTTGCGCAGCTTGGGCACCAGCATGTACAGGTCCCCCCCAACCGGGTGTTGAACGTACGGGTGCGATACCCGCTGCGGTATGCAGTCCTTGCCTCTTCATGTGCACCCTTTGGTGCATTGCATCTGTCCTCGATCTCCAGCTCCATGAGCCGTGCCGTCATCCACTCGAGCATGGCCAGCATCGGGTCCTCTGCACTATGGAACTCCAGTAGTTTCATTTCAAAAAACGTGGTATCCTTGTTCTTGGTCATTGGGTCAGCACCTCCTGTTCGTCTGCTAACAAACAGTATGGGGGGGCACCCTGTGACCTTTTTCAAATCCTTAAGCAAATTGCGAACTTAATCGTACACTACTATTGGAAGCTATCTATACCTCTAAGAAAGTTAGAGAGAATATTATAAAATGAAGAGTGTACTATCTACTGTCCCAACAGGGAATGTTATTAAAAACTATCTCGATGCATATCACCTGACCCAAAAGGAGTTATCAATCAGGACAGGAATCAGCGAGAAACATCTGTCCCACCTCTTGAATGGAACCAGCAGACTTACAGAAGAGGTTGCGCTCAAATTGGAGAAAGTGCTCACGCCGGTCCCGGCATCATACTGGTTACAGTATGATGCCAAGTACCGGGAGGCCGTAGCTCGAGAACAAGAACCAGTGTATTCATACAGCAAGCAAGCATTACAGGAAATTGCGAAGCGATTCCATTTCAAAGAAGTTTTTGGAGATCTTGGTTGGAATCTTGAGAAGCAAGCAACTGAAATGCTCTCACTTCTCTCAATTCGAGCCTACCTATGCAGCCCTTTCGGTAGCATTCATGGAAGATGGAGGGTCATTGGAACCAATTGCAATCTGGTTGAACCTCTGCCGCGAAGAACTGGAAATTCAGAATGAGGACCTCTCCCTGAGCTTTTCAGCGAGAAAGCTGAAAAAAAGCACTCAACGAACTTAAGGATATTGCCTATGAAGGGAATGCCTCTGATTCGTTGCTTCGCGCCCGCAAACTTCTCAATGCATTGGGTATCTATCTGGTGATTTATCCTGCAATAAGCAACAGCAAGGTTCGTGGAGCGCTTACTACGTACAAAGGAAACCCTGCAATCTATCTCAGCCTTCGATACAAGACACATGACCATGCTTGGTTCGCACTCATGCATGAAATTGGTCACTTGTTATTACACTATGAAAGCAAGCGTACCATCATTTCTTGTGAACAAGATGAAGCAAGCACTGCATCGCAAGAAACCGAAGCCAATCAATTCGCCGAAACCTTCTTTCTTGATACAACCGCTTATGAAGCATTTTGCAATAACAAGGTATTCTCTCATACAGAGATAAGAGCGTTTGCAGAAACACAGCATGTACATCCTGGTATTGTGGTATCTCGGCTGCAACATGAGCAAATCATCCCATACAGTCATCTGAATACACTTAAAAGCAAGATTACATTGATAGAACCCTAGATATATCAATGTATTGGTACCCACTACTCAGTATTAATATGCAACTTCTCATATGCTATGCGGTACTCACTGGGATTTACACCCACCATGCGCTTGAACACCGTCCTGAAATACCCTGGGTCGGAGAAACCACAGGAAAGAGCGATGTCGTTTACGTTCATGGTGTTCTTAAGCAACAGGGTTTGCGCATAGTGAACCCGTGTCTTGTGGATGCAAGAGGAAATGGTCATACCATAGGATTGGTGGAAGATTCTTCCCAAATAGTCGGAATTACAATGCAAAGCTTCGGATAAAGCCTGCGTGGAGAGCGTGTAGTCGGCAAACTTGGTTTTTATCAACCGGTAGGTCTGGTTTGCAAGGGGGGGAGAAATCTTCACATCCTTCTCCTCTGAGGAGAGCTCCAACTCATTGAGCAGTTGATAGATCATCAAGTTCGCGACAAAGGGGGGGTCCAAGACCCCCCCCGTCTCCTGGTCATTGATGAACCAGCGAAACAGCTGCTCCATCCTCACGGTCCTGGCAATCCTCGCGTGTTTCCTCACGCGTATTGTCTCGTTGTGTGCGTAGGAAATACCAGTCCTCTGGGTACTGAAATGTATCCAGTAATACTGCAAATCCTCGGGATAGGGCTTGATTCCCTCATGGAGGATTCCTGGGCAAAGAAGCAGGGACTCTCCCTCCCGGATTGTATAGTCCACGCTACCTTCCCGAATATCGAGAATACCATGTTTTACATAGATGAGCTCATAGGTGGTGATAATTCTCCTCGGGTGGGAGCCAACTCCCCCCCGACTCATGAAAACACCGGCATTCTGAGCCTGGATTTCAGAAATGAGACCAAACGAATAATCCGAACTACCCATATGATTCAAAAGTCGGTTTCCTCACTCTTTTTCCCTCAAAGTTACACTTGTAGGGTTTTCTTGATGCTCTACAATACATAGTATCACAGGTTTTTACAAAAGGAGTAGCAACCATGAAAAAACACGTTTTAGTCTTTTTTTCTGATTCTCTTAATCCTTCCCATGCAAATTTTTGCGAATGGAACGAAAGAGAGTTCAAGCACGGTCCTCACGATTTGGGACAGAAATGCTGAAATGGAAGGAGTCGTATCACTCTTCAATGCGGAAATGGAGAAAACCAACTCCCCCCCCATACGAGCCAAATTTGAATTGATCCCCCCCTATGAGCAGCAAGTTTCCAAATTCATCTCGGCCCTTACCGCCGGAACAGCACCAGACATCTATAGCCTGGACTTGGTGCAATTCCCCCCCTATTTCATCTCTATCGGGGGGGCCTTTGCTGATATGGAAGAGCTCTACCAATCCATGCCCTACAAGGATTACCTTCCCCCCCAAGGCATGCTCCCTATCGGAGCAATGGACGGGAGGCAGTATGCACTTCCCTACGAGATCGACCTATCGGTCATCCTCTACAACAAGGACATGTTCAGGGAAGTAGGCCTCGACCCAGAGAACCCACCCGAGAAGTGGGATGAGTTCATCAAGGCAGCAAAACTCCTCACCAAGGATAAGGACAAGGATGGAACCATCGACCAGTGGGGGGGAACCGCCTTGGTAGGCAATGATGCAGGTTCCTACATGTTCTGGTTTATGCCTTTTGTGTGGGGGGGAAACAACGGCGATATGTTCACCAACAAGGGAGAAGTGGTATTTGACTCTCCCGAGGTCAAGGAAACCCTGCAGATGTGGTATGACCTGATCCACACCTATAAAGTAGCCCCCCCTCCCTCCTCCGCACAGTGGTCCGGTGGAGACCGATACAACGCATTTGTAGCAGAACAGCTTGCAATGTGCCTGGGTGGCAACTTCAACATCACTGCATTGAAACAGGACGCACCCGACCTCGATTTCGGCGTAGCATTCATTCCATCCAATAGAGGAACTCCTGCCACCTTTGGTGGAGGGAATATGATCGGCATAACGAAGCAAAGCAAGAATTATGAAGCAGCCAAGCAGTTTATCGAATTCGCCTACAGTGAAAAGGTTCTGCTTACCAACTATGCCCCCCCGAAGATGGCTCTGCTTCCACGCTCGGACTTGTACGACAACGAATATTACCAAGAGATTCCACAGATGATGGATTTCGCACGGATCCTTGAGAATGCAAAGACTCCATTCTCCTATAAATACAACCAGATTTACGATGCTGTACTGTACCACCTCCAGGGAGCACTCCTTGGAAAGATACCCGTAAACACGGCAGTCTCCGATTGTGCTGTAGAGATCCAGAAAGTTCTGAAATGAATGTCATCTAACATCTAGATGGAGCTTATCTGAAAGGAGAGCTCCATCTATGGAGTCTATTATGCGAACTAACAATAAAGGCATACAGTACGTTCTCCCGGTAGCTGTACTCCTGGTAATTTTCTTTCTGGTGCCCCCCTGGTCAATGTCATCAAGATGAGCATGATGGAGTGGGCAATCCTTGGAGAGAGTACCTTCGTGGGGGGGCTCTCGAATTACCTGAAGACCTTCCAGGCAAAAGAGTTTTGGGCTTCCATGGGAAATACCACCATCTACAGCCTCTTGGTCACCCCCCCGATGATCTTCTTCCCTGCAATGCTTTTTGCAGTCTTACTCAGTAAACCAAGCAGAGTTTCCTCTCTCTTCAGGACCCTGCTCTTTATCCCCCTGTGCAATATCCCTGGTTGCATCCAGCTATATCTGGTCGTGGATACTCAGCGATACCTACGGGATTCTCAACTACCTGCTGAAGGTATCAGGCATACTCAACGAAGGAAAGAACTGGCTAGGCTCCACATGGTCTGCAAGGCTCTGGATCAGCATCTCAGTTGCATGGAAAACCCTTGGTTTCTCCATGGTCATCCTTCTTGCAGGACTTTCCTCAATTTCCCCCCCATCCATTACTGAGGCTGCCAAAATTGATGGAGCTGGCAACCCAAGAATTTTCTTTTCCATCACCCTCCCCCCCCTGATTCGCCCAACACTGGCGCTGGCATTGATCATGTCTGTTGCTGGTTCATTCAAGGGATTCGACCAGTTTGTGATCATGACAGGTGGAGGTCCGATGAGGACCACACAAAGCATCATCATGTACATCAACAAAATTGCATTTGACTTCTATGACCTTGGTGGAAGTGCAGCTATTTCAGTTATCTTTCTCGTAGTCCTTGTCACACTCAGCTACTACCAGAACAAGTTGGGAGGGTATGGCAATGACTAAGATATTCCCACATACAGGCAAGAGACTATTCAGTAGTATCCTCCTAACGATAATGATTGTTGTTTTCTTGTTCCCCCCCATCTACTGGAACCTCATAACCGCCCTCAAGCCCTCTACAGAATTGTTGGACTACCCTCCCCCCCAGTTATTCCCCCCCTTCCACCCGACATTTGAACAGCTTCAGAAACTATTTGCTGCAGGGGGGGATGGGGGGGTATTTCTTACCTACTGTAAAAACACGTTGATTATGAGCATTTCAACCATTGTATTGGTGGTACTGCTTAGCATTTACTGTGCCTATGGCCTGGCAATTCTTCCGTTCAAGGGCTCCCGGTTGTTCTTTCTTCTAGTCCTCTCTGTCTTCATGATTCCCTTCCAGTCCCTCCTGGTTCCCTTATATGATCAGCTGACTAAAATGCATCTGTTCAATACGAAACTGGGAATCATTTTAATCTATTCGACCTTCTTTCTGCCGTTCTGCGTCTTCATGCTGAAGAACTCATTCTCCCAGTTACCAATTGCCTTGCGTGAAAGTGCCAAAATCGATGGGGGGGCTTCCGATAGGTTCATCCTCTGGAAAATATATGTACCCCCCCTAAGCATTCCCTCGATCATCTCCTGTATCGTTTACCTCTTCATTGAGACTTGGAATGACTTTGTGCTCTCCTTTGTGTTCAGCAGCTCCGATTCAGTGAAGACCATCCAGGTAGGAATCATGAATTTTGGTAAACAACGATTCCAGAGCGATTGGGGGGGAATTATCAACGCAGGTACCCTGGTGAGCATCATACCCACCATACTTCTCTTTCTCTTCCTTCAGAAATATTACCTACAAGGGTTAACGACAGGAGCAATCAAAGAATGAAACATGAGCATTATGAGGAATTCAAGACACTAGCCTGTAATCAGATTGAAGCACGAGGATGGTTGCATAATCGCCTGGAGACATTGGCTGACGGACTAAGTGGACATCTTGATGAGATCTGGGAAGATGTAGGCCCTAACAGTGCATGGCTTGGTGGGGGGGATGGAGAGAGTTGGGAACGTGGTCCCTATTTTCTCGATGGACTGATCCCACTTGCATACCTCACTGGTGATACGCGACTGAAACTGAAGGTTGAAATCTGGATACACAGTGTACTGGAATCCTCCTCTGACAACGGT
>JDSH01000260.1_pt1 | contig 12741 bp, 21 predicted proteins | sample 199451 | NCBI WGS metagenome assembly JDSH01 (sample SAMN02584198, study PRJNA231836) | bioreactor metagenome | isolation source: continuous culture bioreactor electron acceptor NO2- transfer2 day 38 after... | place: Germany: Bremen | reverse complement strand
AATGCTTAATGAATTGGTCCTTCGTAACCTGCTTGGTTCTTCTTTCAAGGGAATGACAGAACTATCGGGTTTTATGTTTTTATGGATGGCATTTTTAGGAATCATTGTATTGTACGACCAAAATAGAATGATCTCCCTTGATATGTTCTTTGTAAGAACGAAGGGTATCTTACATACTGTCCTTTGGGTTATTCAGCGTTTAACAGCTGTATTGCTAGGAGTCGTGATGATTCTGGCATTCAAAGGGCTTTATCCTTTCATTAGCACCGAATTTTATTCTTCAATGCCGACTTTTTCAAAAATGTATCAGTACGTTCCGATGGTAATTACAGGTGGTTTTCTCTGTGTTAAATCAATTTTTGACCTTGCCATGAAGGCAAGAGGGGGGGAGAACGCATCATGATATTGTTCTTTGCAAGTTTCGTACTCTTATTGTTAATTGGAGTACCAATCAGTATATCGATCGGGGGGGCAAGTGCTGTATTGGGATGTCTGAATCTTGGATACCCCCCCTTGATGGTGATCGGCCAAAAAATGGTAAGTGGCATCGATTCCTTCTTGCTGATAGCAATACATTGTTCATCTTGGCTGGCAATTTGATGAATGCAGGAAAGATAACAGAGAAGATTTTCGATTTTGCAAAACGGTTGGTAGGATGGATACCCGGTGGGTTGGGTCATGCCAATATCGTGGCAAGCTTGATTTTCGCCGGTATGAGTGGTAGTGCGGCAGCAGATGCTGGGGGGGGTCTTGGAACCATCGAAATGGAGGCTATGTCCACCAATGGATATGATGAAGACTTTTCTGCTGCAGTAACAGCTTCTTCAACGGTTATTGGTCCTATATTTCCCCCCCCATCGATACCTTTGATCATCTATGGATCTGTGGCCTCTGTAAGTGTCTCTCAGTTGTTCATGGGTGGTGTTGTCCCTGGTTTGATGATGGCCTTTGCTCTCATGGTCATGGTATTCATATTTGCCATCAAACGGTCATATAAACGAGTTGCATTCAGTCTTGTGTTGTTGATCAAGCAGTTTTTTGCTTCAATTCTTTCGATTATTACACCGCTGATTATTCTCAGTGGATTTACCCTTGGATGGTTTACCCCCCCAACCGAAGCTTCCAGCGTTGCAGTTGCCTATGCTTTGGTTATTGCCTTGGTTGTGTATAGAACCTTGGATTGGAAAGCTTTCAAGGAATGTTTGTTGGAGAGTGCCATTACAAGCGCAAACACACTCTTTATTATTGGGACATCGATGCTTTTTAGCTATGTTCTTATAAAAGAGGGTGTTTCAACGCAGATGGCAACCTTCATCCTAGGCATCAGTGATAACCCATACATAATACTTTTTGTTATAAATATTCTTCTTCTCGTACTTGGAATGTTTATGGAACCAGGAGCAATACTTACGCTGATGTTGCCCGTCTTGCTTCCAATTGTTAAAGCTTTGGGACTTGATCTGGTTCATTTTGGCGTAGTCATGGTTTTGAATTTGATGATCGGGCAAGTGACACCACCCTTTGGAGTCTGTCTGTTTATCATTGCTGATGTTGCAAAGATATCGTTAAATAGGATGTACAAGGCAATTCTACCGTTTATTATTCCGCTCTTGGTTGTCCTGTTTCTCGTTACGTATATGCCACAGATAGTTACGTGGCTTCCGAATTTACTTTTACATGCATAAATAATTTAACTAAGGATATGGTATTAGTATGAAAGACAATTTGTTTGATGTTTCTGGGAAAATCGTAGTGATTACTGGTGGGTTGGGCCAAATTGGAGCTCAATTCGTTCTTGAATTTTTACAGAGGGGGGGTGCTAAGGTTGCTGTCCTCTCAAGATCTGCTAATAAGGAAAAAGCTGAAGCAGCTTTGGGGGGGAAAGAAGCATCACAACATAAGCATGTGCTTCTGCATCCTGCTGATATTTGCAAGAAGGAATCCATAGAAAAAGCTCTGGATGCAATTGAACAAACATGGGTACCCTGATGTATTGATAAATAATGCTGGTATCGATACCCAGCCAAGTGCTCCACCAGAAGTCAGTGGTCCGTTTGAAGAATTTCCTGAGGATGTATTCAGGGAGGTTGTTGAAACGAACCTGGTAGGCACTTTTTTTTGATGACCCAGGCAGTTGGAGCACGTATGGTGAAAGCCGGGAAACCAGGTTCCATTATTAATGTGGGTTCAATCTATGGGATGGTGAGTCCTGTGCAGGATATTTATGCCTACAAGAAAGAAATGACAGGAGTTCCTTTCATCAAACCAGTTGCCTATAGCGCAGCAAAGAGTGGAATTTACAATTTGACTCGTTATTGTGCCACGTATTGGGGGGGTAAGAAAGGTATTCGGGTAAATACCCTAACACCTAGTGGTGTCTGGAGGGAGACCCAGGATGAGTACTTCCATGCAAACTATGAAGCAAGGATGCCGATTGGACGAATGGCACAAGCCAACGAATTCAACGGTGCAATTATTTTCCTCTCTAGTGCTGCATCAACCTACATGACGGGATCTAATTTGGTCGTTGATGGGGGGGGCTGGACAGCATGGTAGAACATACTCCTTCTGTAATCTCTGCCCTGATCACCCCCCCTATGAAAGAAAACAGGGAAATTGATTTTCCTGCACTCGAGCAATTAGTGGTGTATGAGATGGAACATGGCGCCGATGGTTTTTACTGTTGTGGCTCCTCTGGTGAAGGTCTATTGCTTTCTCCGGATGAGCGTAAAAAAGTAGTGGAAACGGTAGGTTCAGTCTCAGACGGGAAGGTCCCTTTTTATGTACATACAGGGTCCCTTGGGACACGGGAAGCCATTGATCTTTCTATACATGCCCAGAAACTGGGTGCGAAAGCGGTTTCTCTGATTCCTCCCATCTATTACAACTATAGCCAGGCCGAGGTTGAGCAATATTACTCAGATGTTGCTGATTCTGTTGACGTTGGTGTGATTGTATATAACATACCACAGTTCACTGGAATCTCTTTTTCAAAAGATAGTGCCATCATGAAGAATGAGAAGATTGTTGGGATCAAACATACGAGTATGAATCTCTATGACTTAGAACGGTTGGGGGGGCAGGCTTTTCCCTCCAAGATTTTGTTCAATGGGTTTGATGAGATTTATCTTTACAGTTTGGTCTCTGGTGCCCAAAGTACCATTGGAACCACTGTCAATGTTTGTCCGAAGCTCTTTAAGGCAATCAGGGATGATTTCGTGAAAGGGAATATTCCTGCAGCTCAGGAAAAACAGCATTTGCTCAATACATTTGTAGAGGCATTGGTGCAAGAAGGTATTTTCCCTGCAGTTAAGTATGCAATGACATATCTCGGTGCTTCTGCAGGACCTTGCAGGAAACCCTTCAAACCATTGAACGAAGAAGGAAAGAAAAGGTTGAGAGGGCAGTTAAACAACTTGAGCGCTACCTCTAGTTTGATTTGGCTTCAGCCGCCTTCCGGTGGCTGGAGCTATTGTACATATCTGTAGTTTTGGAAGAGGATCCGTCCAAATTACCTGTGCCTAGATGCATATATTTCACATTATTATCACTTTTATGGAGAATCTTGACGTACGTCAATGAAACCTTACTCCTTTGTGGCCATACTGTAGTCAGTCCAATGGTTACAAAGGAGTACTTATACATATGAAAAATACTCATGCAATACGCTTATGGAGTTTGATTTCTGGTGTGTCGATCTTTATCATGGCACTTGCTGCTGGAATTGCCTATGGGATGATCTTCCCCCCCTCATTATATAGGGAGGCAGATCCAATGCAGACCCTTCAATTGATCGAAGCCAATAGTGGTTCTTTTCATGCCATGATTCTTTTATTCATGGTAATACTGGTAACTGATTTATTGGTTTCATACGGGTTCTGTGTAATCATCACTCCCGTTGGGAAACGGCTGGCCTTTTTTTTGTCAGCCTCAGTCGTTTCATCTACTCAGGTATCCTTGCAGTCGCATTATACGTGTTGTTTGGAAAGCAAATGGAAGGATTCCTTCGTATCTGGTCCTTCGGTTTATTCATCTTTGGTTTTCACCTCATGCTTATAGGTAGTGTTTTATTACATGGCAGATGGTTGGTGAAACTACTGGGGGGGGTCCTGTTGTTGATTGGGGGGGGAGTTGGGGTATTCTCTCATTCATGGAATCGAAATATTCGCACCGCAGTCTTATCAGGTAGCCATGCTTCTGGAAGACACCCTTAGTATTCCAATGGCAGCAGGTGAGTTGCTCTTGGGGGGGTTTTGGTTGGTGCTAACACGAGGAAAAATGTTTATACAAGAGAAGATTCTGCAAGGCGGCGCTTGATCCTGCTCAAGGACTCAGCTGTAATGCCGATATAGCTTGCAAGTTGATGTTGGGGGGGGACTCGTGTAAAGAGATCCATACGTGTTTGCATGAGTCTCCTGACCCTATCCTCTGGTCCCATACTGATGAAAGCTGCGTACTCGTCATGCATTTTCCCAAGTGATTCTTCCATCATTTTTCTTGTTATATCCGCAAAGACTGGGTATGTATCAAACTCATCTGATTGTTGATCCAGGTCTCCCACGATCATGAGTGAGTCCTCAAGACATGTAACAAAATAGGGAGAGTCCTTGGAAGTAAGAATTGCGATGCTTTGATGCTCTGTAATAAAATCAGAGGTAATTTCTTTTCCTTCCTCATTCACTGCATACTTCCTTGCGCATCCTTGCAATATAAAGAAACATTGAGTCACAGGCTCTCCCTGCCTGATCAACACAGTACCTTTCTTGAAGAACGCTATAGGCAGATGTCGTATCATTGGTTTCAGCTCAGTGGGAGAAATATCCGCATAGTGAGAAGCAAATTGTGCGAAATTATCTATCAGTGCTTCGGGTACTCGGTATGGTTTCATATGTTGTCCTTTATCGCTGATTATATGGTACCATTCCATGTATCTGCTGTACACATCTACTCATGATTTCTTGGAAACCGATTTGCTTGACGATTGCCAAGGCTCGTCGTAGGCTACAGAAAGAGAAGGAGACGCAGGTATGAAAGGGAAACGGTTTGGTTCTACCTTGGAAGGAAAATTGGTGGTAATAACTGGTGCAAGCAAAGGCATAGGCAAGGGTTTGGCTGAGATTATTGCCTTAGAAGGGGGGGCAAGAGTTGCAATTGCTGCACGAGATATTGATGCACTTGAACAAGTCGCTGCCGGCATCATAGAGATGGGGGGGGCGAATGCAAAGCCTTCAAGCTTGACTTGAGACGAGTGGACTCCATCAAGGACTGTTTCTCCCGTATTGAGGATGAAATGGGTCCGATCGATGTATTGGTGAACAACGCAGGAATGGGAAATCCTATCCCTGCTGAAGAAATAACTGAGGAAGATTGGGACTGGATGATGGATCTGAACCTGAAAGGCACATTCTTCTGTTGCCAGGAAGCAGGAAAGAGAATGCTTTCCCGAAAGAAAGGTCGCATCGTGAACATCTCCAGCCAGGCTTCAGTGGTGGCCATTCCCCCCCATGAGGCTGTCTACTGTACTTCAAAGGGTGGTCTGAATATGCTCACCAAAGTATTGGCTGCCGAGTGGTCCCCCCCCAGTAATATAACAGTCAATGCAGTGGGCCCTACCTTCGTCTACACCCCCCCTGGTACTGCTGAAAGGCTGGATGACCCAGCATTCCTTGAAGGGGGGGTACTTGATAAGATTCCTCGTGGAAGGGTTGCCACCATTGATGATGTAGCTTCTGCAGTACTTTACCTTGCAAGTGATCATGCAGACATGGTAACAGGAACCCTGTTGTTGGTTGATGGTGGGTGGACTGCCTTGTAAAATGAAGAGTAGGTAAAGAATAAGAGGAGTGTCTTGTTTTTTTGGAACTTGGACTTCTATCATCTACCCATGATATATGTTGTAGAGGACAATCCAGCAATTGCTGAGACCATTCAAGCTTACTTGCAGTTATCAGGATACACCACCGAAGTATTCGGTAGGTGTGAAGGTGTTATAGAAAGCCTGGATTATAAACATCCCCCCCGTCTTTGCATCCTTGATGTGATGCTTCCTGATGGGGGGGATGGTTTTCTTTTGGCAAAACAGATTCATGCCACTGATGCGAGCATTCCTTTCATATTCCTAACCGCTCGTGAATCCGAGAGTGACCGAATCACCGGTCTTGAACTCGGATCCGAGGATTACATTGTGAAACCCTTCAGCCCTAAGGAGTTGGTCTTGCGGGTTCAGGCAATCCTCAGAAGAGTAGAGCAGGGTGGTAAGCAACAAACAGAAGGTGATGTATTTGAATTGGAAGGGCATACGCTTCAACTCAATGAACATACCCATGAAGTCATTCTTGATGGCAAGTTGCTCTCCCTTACAGCACTAGAGTGGAAGATGCTTCTCCTGCTAGCAGAGAACAGCCCCCCCCAGTTGATCACCAGACAGCGCCTCTTGGGTGAATGCCTAGGCTATGTGCATGACGGATCTGACAGAACAATCAACACCCATATGAAGAATCTACGATCAAAGCTAGGATCAGTTGAATGGATCAAGACGGTGAGAGGGTTTGGGTACGCATTTGCTGGGAAACGGAAGGATAGTTAGAATGAAACGAACCATCTCACTGTCAACGCTGAACTTCCTACTGGTACTGCTCAGTCTGCTTGTATTCATTTCCTTGCTTTCTTTGATGCTCTTTTTTTTGGATTGGAAGCAACCCAGGATGCTTGGTACGCACAACAAACCACTAGCTTGCAGAAACAAATAGAAGAACGGGTTCTGGAATTGCATAAACAGGAAGGCGCTCTTAGCGAAGGATCTCTCTCAGCAGCATTGGAAGACCTACTACAACAACCAACCTACTTGATCGTGTATGATACAGGGAGAAACATGCTCTATGCCTACCATAAAACAGATCGCAGTGTTGGCAGGGCAAGGGGGGGTTTTCAGTTTGGACAACTGGAGAATCAGAAGACACTTCCCATTACTGGGGGGGAAGATGGGAACATCATTGCCTACTATGAGATGCATCTCCCTACCTTCTCCGAGGTAGAAGCCAATGCGATGCTTGTCTCTGCTGCGATGAATGTGCTCATCTGGGCATTGCTTGTTGCCCTTTTTGTAGCTGTAGTACTTGCTTTCCTCTTTTTCCTACCGCTCAAGAGGCGTAGTCGGGAACTCACTGAAGGATTGACCAGTATGGCCAATCGTCAAAGGGATGTTGTGCTTAAGCAGAGTATGGTCAGTGAGTTTGCAGATATAAGTGAAGCTGCAAAAAAACTGCAAGAAAATCTTTTGTACGAGGAGCGGCTTCGTCGTCAGTGGGCTGCTGATATTGCCCATGATCTGAGAAGCCCGGTTACTGTGCTGAGGGGGGGCCAGTTGGAAGGAGTATCGGATGGAGTCCTGAAACTGGACGAGCATCGTATTGCCCTTTTCTTGGCAGAAACGCAGAAGCTTACCTATATGATTAATGACCTCTCGCTCCTGACGTATCTGGAATCCCCCCCTGGCTATGAAGTACATACTGAGCCAGTAAGTCGATGAAGTACTCAAGGACCTACTCTCTCGCTTTGAAGTACAAGCAAAGCAGAGAGGGATGGAATTCTCTTACAATGCCACACCCCCCCTGTTATTGCAAGCCGATTTGAACCTGTTTACCAGACTCCTGGACAACTTGATTTCCAATGCAGTGAGATACGGAGATGCTTCTTCCTCGATTGGTATCCATGTTGAAGGGAACTCAGCGGGTAATGCTGTACAGCTGAGTATTGAAAACGAAGGAGTCATTGAAGAGGCCTTCCTTCCAAGACTTTTTGATAGACTGAGTAGAGCCGAAGCCTCTCGCACCAGTGAAGGTACAGGGCTGGGACTTTCCATCGTGAAAGCCATTGCTGAGGCTCATGGTTGGAATATTGCAGTGATCAGCAAGAAAAAAACCAAATTTACCCTCTACTTTACCTAATCTTTATCTATCGTTGAAACTCTCTGGACACTAGAGTGCGAAACTCTAGTCAAGACAAACAAATTGACTGGAGGTCAAAGAATGAAGAACAAGAAACGTATTGGGATGGTAGCCATCCTGCTGATCGTCGGTATCGTAGCACTGAGTGCAGCTCCTGCATTCGCACAGGGAAGAGCAGTAGCTCCCCCCCGCAGTAGGGCTGTAGTAACAGCTCCTAGAGCAAGTGTCCAGCAGAACCAGGCTGTACAACAGCGTGTAATGCAGATGGATTGTAATCTAGAAGAATGTATTTTTGACGAGCTTCCAGCTGAACTGCAGGCACAGATTGAAGAGAGAAGAGCTGAAGCTGAACTGAGACAGGCTGCAGGTGGCCAGTATCAGAGTGGTATGGCTACTGGTCGTGGCCAGAGAGGCGGCTCACCTCAGGGTGGCATGGCCGGTGGTCGTGGTCAGAAGGCTGGATCTCCACAAGGTGGATATACCCGTCGCTAAATCGTAGAAACGTAATCTCCAAGAGGGTCTTCGGGCCCTCATTCTTTTTGCATATTTCTATGAATTGATTTATATATGATTAGTAATGATATATAATCATATAACGATATAAATACTTATATAATAAGAAAAAAAGAGTATTTATAAAAGAAATTCCTTGAGAAACGATACCTCTGAGTGCATACTGAGCATAGAAAAAACTAGGAGAGCATATGAGAATCATTGATGTATTGGTAATTGGAGGAGGAGCCTCCGGGTTGCAAGCTGCAATCACTACAAAGACTACCTATCCTGAAAAAGAAGTTGTTTTGGTTCGCAAGGAAGAGCAGGTCTTGATACCTTGTGGAATTCCTTATATTTTCGGAACACTTAGTGACAGTAGCAAGGACATTCTTCCCGATAAATTACTCACCTCTGTAGGGGGGGTTGAGATTGTCGTGGATGAAATGACAGAGATCAAGGTCAAGGAACGACAGTGTGTATTTGCCAGCGGGGGGGAGACGATGCAATATGCAAAGTTGATCCTCGCCTTGGGAAGTATCCCTACCAAGCCGGCTTGGCTCAAAGGTGGGGGGACCTGGAGCGAGTATTCACCATACCGAAGAACAAAGTGTATCTTGATCAGATGCTTGATGAACTCAAGGACCTCAAGGAGATCATAGTCATTGGTGCCGGTTTCATCGGAGTTGAAGTGTCTGATGAACTGAACAAGAAAGGATACCACGTTACCCTGTTGGAAATTGAGAAAGCAATTCTCAACCGTGCATTTGATGATGAGTTCGGAGCCCTGGCACAAGAGCATCTGGAAGAGCGCGGGGGGGTGAAGGTCATCACCGGGAAGGGTGCCAGTGAGATCAAGGGAAAGGATGGAAAGGTCAGCGAGGTCGTTCTCACCAGTGGTGAACATGTCAAGGCTGATGCAGTAATCCTTTCGATGGGATATGCCCCCCCCAATACTGCAATTGCCAAAGCAGCAGGTATTGAACTCAATGAGTTTGATTTCATCAAGACCTGTGAATACATGCGTGTACTGCCCTGTACCAGTGATATTGTGGCTGTAGGAGACTGCGCAGAGAAGCGGGATTTTGTTACCAGGAAACTTGACCGTACGATGCTTGCTTCCACGGCATGTGCAGAAGCCAGGACTGCAGGTATGAACCTTTACTCTCTTAGCCCCCCCTGTAAACCATTCACGGAACCATAGCTATTTATTCAACAGCTATTGGCAACCACGCTTTTGGTACAGCTGGTATTACAGAAGCACGCGCAACTGCAGAGAATTTCTCTGTCATTTGCGGTAGTTTTACTGGTATGGATACCCATCCAGGAAACCTTTCACACTCTCACAAGCAAATGGTGAAGCTCATTGTTGCAAGCGATTGTGGCATGATACTCGGAGCAGAGGTGTATGGTGGAACATCGATAGGTGAGTTGACCAATGCCATTGGATTCCTCATTCAAAATCGTGTGACTGTCAAGCAACTGTTAACGATGCAGATTGGTACCCAACCTTTACTTACTGGTTCTCCTGCAGGATACCCTTTGATCAAGGCAGCTGAGGTCGTCGTAAAGAAGATGCGCTGCTAGGTGGTATCTTTCATTTCTCTTTTGCCCTGTGTATGGTATATTTAGCAGGGCAAAGGAGAGGTTACCTATGAAAACACTCATCATCTATGCAACTCGCTATGGAACGACCGGAGCATGTGCAAATCTACTTAGTGATGCACTGCAAGGGGGGGATGTCGTGTTGCAGAATCTTGCAGAAAATCCCAGTGTTGACCTTACCGGGTTCGAAACTGTTGTCGTAGGGAGTCCCATCTATGCAGGAAGGTTGAACAAGCGTGTAAAGCGTTTCTGTAGTGACAATGAGTCTGCGTTGCTAGCTAAGCGTTTAGGCCTTTTTACTTGCGATATGGAAGAAGGTGAGGGAAGCCTCAAACAATTGGAACATTGCTATGCTCCTACATTGGTTGCCCATGCACTGGTGAAAAATAGTTTTGGTGGTCAGTTTCTCTTTTCCCATATGGGCTGGTTCACCAAAAGATGATCAAGATGATGAGCAAGAGTGATGAGGATGTCAAACGCATCCAGTATGATGCCATCACGCGTTTGCCAATGAACTCAACAGCTAGGTTGTGCTTTCTTCGTAGCTGCCTTTCTTAAACGATTATTGATTGCAACCCCCCCAATTCCCTGTTCAGGCAACAGGGAACATACCATGAAACGTAGACCCATGGAATCAAGCTTCCTGATCGCCCAGTAGAGCCGCATTGCGGCTGTTTCACTGTCCTTGTCTTCGCTGATATAAGCAACAGGGCCTTTGAATGAAACCCCCCCAATATCCTCCACCAATAATACACCTACATCCTCACATCCTTGGTACTGACGAACATCATCAACCAGGTAGAGTGGTGTGGTTGGGGGGGCATAATGAGATTCCAGCAATCCTGGGCTTTCCATCTTGGTATCGGTAGGACCGGCTTGTTTTGCAATAGCTACCTCACCAAGCAGAGGAGAAAGCTCCTGGATACCAATTTTACCGGGTCTGAGAATGGTAGGGATATTTGTATGCAAGGCAAGTACTGTCGATTCAATTCCTACGGTGCAGGCACCTCCGTCTAGGATAGCTGCAATCCTGCCAGAGAGTTGTTCTCTCACATGCTCTGCAGTTGTGGGGGGGCTCGTGTAGCCGAACCGGTTTGCACTCGGGGGGGCAGCAATAGGCTTACCGCTTGCCTTTATCAGCGCGAGGGCCAATGGGTTTGCTGGCATCCTAACCGCTACAGTTTCGCTTCCTGCAGTAACTATGTCAGCTACCTGTGGATGTTTTTTTCATTACCAGTGTCAGGGGGGGGCCAGGCCAAAATTGCTCCATGAGCGCTTTTGCTTGGTTGCTAACTTCTGCAACAAGCCCATCGAGCTGCGATAATTCTGCAATATGTACGATCAAGGGATCAAAGAATGGTCGTTCCTTTGCAGCGAAGATGCCCCCCCTGACTGCTTCTACGTTGGTGGCGTCCCCCCCACCCCCCCAGTCCATATACAGTCTCTGTTGGAAAAGCAACCAGCTTTCCTTCAGCAAGTAGTTTTGCATCCTCCTGGATCAATCGGGGGGGGAGGTCCAGAGCAGGGTTAGGGTAGGATCGGGTATAGGAGTAGGCATCTTCCAAGGTATGGAAGTGGAATATAAGAAAGGGAGTAGAAACACCTTCAAGTGGACAGTAACAGGTAAGGGTTAGATTTTTTTCCCAGTAAATAGGAGGCTTTTCCCTCCTCAAGGAGCGAGAGAGGGTTCTCTGACTCCAAAAATGGGAAGGCAGGATACAGCATCTGGTAGTGTTCTGCTTGCAACCGTTCTTCTGGACGGTATACCACCAGCATGGTTGCAGAGGCAAATTCGTTTGCAGTACATTGTACTAGCATGGAAACAGGAACCAGAATGGTTTGCATGATAAAAAAGCCCTCCCGAATGCTCTTACGTGAGCGTATCGTAAAGAGAGGGTTTCTTGCAAGTGAAGGAGACTGAGATGGTCCTCAGAGCGTACAGGAAGACTGATATTCCAAGGATGAGAGACATCTGGAATGAGGTGGTTGAAGAGGGGGGGAAAGCTTTTCCCCCCCAGACAGAATGCCTTTCTGCTAAAGAAGCCATCTCCTTTTTCGCGAGTCAGAGCTTTTGTGGGGGGGTTGCAGAGGACCAGGGAACCATTAAAGGAATGTATATCCTCCATCCAAACAATATCGGACGCGTTGGCCATATAGCCAATGCCTCGTATGCTGTGGATAGCAGGTTTCAAGGACAGGGGGGGGTGGGAAGGTCCTTGGTTCAGGATTCCCTCTCCAGGTTGCCAAGGTTTGGTTTTCAGATTATGCAGTACAACGCAGTGGTTGCAACGAACATTGCAGCAATTCATCTCTATGAATCACTCGGATTCCAAAGACTTGGCATCATTCATGGAGGATTTCTCATGCCTGATGGCTCCTATGAGGATATCATTCCCATGGTCTATTATGTTGGATCTGCTGTTACTACTAAGTATTAAGATAGATTGACCAGCAATCTTGAGCATAAAAAAACTGCAGCTTTCGCTGCAGCGGAGTATTGTTATTATGGAATACACCAATCCACAGGTTATAGCAGTTGTTTCATGCTAATTTTCTTTTGCCCAATCTGTTCTTACTTTGCTCTTTGCTTTTTCCCATGCTTCAGTAATGATCTTGTTCAGATTTTTTTTCAAGCTCTAATCTTTCCTCATCTGATTCAGCCAATAAACTCTCAGACATGTTGTTGAACCATTCCTCT
>JDSH01000259.1_pt1 | contig 12786 bp, 14 predicted proteins | sample 199451 | NCBI WGS metagenome assembly JDSH01 (sample SAMN02584198, study PRJNA231836) | bioreactor metagenome | isolation source: continuous culture bioreactor electron acceptor NO2- transfer2 day 38 after... | place: Germany: Bremen | reverse complement strand
CCGCCCGGGCGGGCGCGCAGCTGCAAACACCAATACTGACGGTGAGATGAAGTACCTGATCCGAGACCCGGAAAGCTGTTTTCTGAATCTCCTCGCGGATTCTCTCGGCGACCCGAACAGCTCCGGCTTCCGGGGGGGTGTCCGGCAACAGGACGACAAACTCCTCGCCGCCATACCGGGCGGCCAGATCCTGCGGCCGGGTGACGTGCCGTTTGATGCAGTCGGCGACCATTTTCAGGCAGTCATCGCCCACCAGATGGCCGTAGGTATCGTTAAAGCTCTTGAAGTGATCAATATCTACCACCAGCAGCGACAGCGTCTCCTCAAACCGATAGGCATGGACCACGTCAGCCTGAAACTTTTTGTCAAAGTGCCCCCCCCGGTTTTTGAGTCCGGTAAGGGGGGGATCCGTCGCACTCAGTTCCAGTATTGTTCGTTCAGGGATTCCAGGTCACGGGTCCGCTCCTGCACCCTCTCCTCCAACAGAGCATTAGCCTCTTGCTGAACACGCAACGATTTTTCCTGGGCCAGTCGAGCTTTGCGTTCCTCACGCAATAACTTCTGCTGGGCCGCAAACGACTTCTTCTTCTCCCGGTTCAGCCTGTCAGCCAGCGCAAGTGATAACAGAATCACACCAAGGGCCGAGCCAACCTGAGTGGCATTCTCAGTCAGCAGGTTCCTGGGCAGCATGGTAAATTTGCTCAGCGCCAATACGATGCCCCCCCCGAACAGCATAAACACCCAGGCCACCGTGTAATACCGGGCAGCTGGGTCACGCTTCAGCCAGCGGACCACACTCAGCATAAGCATGGTGGAGCATCCCACAAAGGCAACCAGAATGGTCGGAAGAATCATCAGCCTGTAGGGAATCAGAAGGCCCGCCAGGGCAAGCAGACCGGCCGTCATGATCATCGCCATCGTCCACCGGTTCAGCCACGGGTGGTTTTTTTTCTTGTCACACTGATGAAGCGAATGCTGAAGGCTCCCCCCCCGAACAGCACCACCAGATTCAGGAACACAATAATGGATTGGTCGTTCCACCAGGTCGCTTCGGGCCAGAGATACTGAAACGCCACACCGTGCAGTGACGCCAGAAAAAGTGGCATCGCCGCAATATAGCCAACGTAGTAGAGAAAACTGCGCTCTCCCACGGCCATGAAGACGAAAAGGTTGTAAAGCATCATCACCAGGACGATGCCGTAGTAGATTCCCTCAAACAGGCTACGGGCCTGTTCGGCCGCGTAGAAGGCATCCTGCTCCCAGAGCGTCATGGGCACCTGCATAGAGCTGGTGGTGTCCACCCGAAGATAAACCGTTGTGGACGATTCCGCGGGCATCACCAGCGGGACAATGAAATTGCGGTGGTGGATCGGCCGATCGTAGAAAGGACGCTTATCCCCCCCAAGGATCAGCGGTTCGAGCAGCTTCCCCCCCCTGACCTCACGGTAGATCTCAATATGGTCCAGGACGGGATAACCGATCTCCAGAAAATTACTGGCTTCCGATTTAAGCGTGTTGGTGAGCTTTACCCGAAACCAGTAGATATCCTCGCCATACCCCCCCAGACTGACACTGTCACTGCCGTTTCGGGTCCAGGCCTGGTCCGGAAGGTTCCGTATGTCAGCAACCGATGGCGCCCCCCCTGTTTCCTTCCAGTAATCGACGAACCGTGAAAGCTCAAGGCGTTTTGAAAAGGCCCCCCCCACTCTCCGGCATCTGCATGGGCAATGGAAGGGAGCACCAAATAAAAGAAAAGCGTCAGGAAGACAAAAAGCCGTGGCATAGCAGTCTCGGGCGTCAAACGCACTTGTTATTTGTTATAAGCTTACGACTGAGTATGCACCAAGGTAGCGACAACGTCTGCTGAAAGTACTATTTGTCGCAAATTGACATAAAAAGCTACACAAGTTGTCCGATCTGGCTGGCGTCGGCCCTTAACCCGTCACCGTATCCTGTTCAAATATTTCCAGCACAGTTCGGAAGCTCTCCTCGGGAGGGGGGGCAGAGAACCGCAGGACTTCCCCCCCGGTGGCCGGGTGTGAAAGTTCCAGCTCAGTGGCCGCTAACATCAACCGCCCATAGCCGAACCGTTCAGCAAAATACCGGTTGTGCCGGCCACGCCCGTGATTGGCATCCCCCCCGATAATCGGATGACTAATATGCTTCATGTGCCGCCGGAGCTGATGCTTCCGGCCGGTTTCAGGCTTCAGCTCCACCAGGCTGTAACGACTGGTGGGGGGGTAACGCTCAATAGAGACCGGCAACTCCGTGGTGGCGATGCAACGGTAGCGAGTCAGGGCCGACCGGACGGGCTGTTCTTCTCCCTTCAATCGGCGGTCTTCGGGCTCTTCCCGGAGTGATGATCGATCACGCCCTGTTCCGGCGTCCAGCCTCGAACCAACGCAAGGTAGGTCTTCTTGAATTCGCCCGCCATCATTGCAAGCCCCCCCAGTACCCTCGCCGTTGCCTGATCCCTGGCGAACAAAACGATGCCAGAGGTCGGCCGGTCCAGCCGATGCACCGGATAGACATGCGCTCCGCCGTTCATAGAACGGGCGTACTGCAACGCGAATTCCGTCTCATGGCGGTCAATCGGGCTGCGATGCATAAGCAACCCGGCCGGTTTGTGAACCACCAGAAGCTGGGAATCACGATAAATTTCTGTGAGCGGGTTCATAATATAAAATGTCGGCCGATAAACCAGTCAGGCAGCCTGCCAGAGGCCGCCACGATACTCCATTATCCCTAGCATCTTACAGGACCCCCCCGCCCATGCGCTGGTACAACAAAAGCATCCTTAACCGGATCCTTACCATCATCGTGGTCTCCAACCTTCTGATTGCGATTGTTGCAGGCATTTACTTCAACCGATCACTCTCCAGCCAGGATGAATACGAGCACCTGATCAGTGATGAGATTGTCCTGGCCCTGCAAGCGCAAGACATTCTCAGCGATTTCAAGACACAGGTTCAGGAGTGGAAGAACGTCCTGATTCGCGGCGCCGACGATGCCCAGCGCGATAAATACTGGCAACGGTTCCAGAAGACCGAGTCCAGTATCCAACAACAGCTGGACCAATTGATCCCAAGAATCGCTGATCAGGAAGCCCGCGCGCTGATGGACCGGTTCAGGGCCGCCCATCAACGGATGGGCAAAGCGTACCGGGCGGGATACCAGGATTTCGTGGCCTCGGGGGGGTACGATCATACCGAGGGCGATGAAGCGGTGACCGGGATTGATCGTGAACCCGCGCAACTGATTGAGCAGGCGGCCAACAAAATTCGTGACGTGGCCGTCTCCCACTCCGGCGAATTGCGGGACAGCGCAACGGAAACCACCTGGCTGATGGGTGGCTTGCTGCTCGCTGCCATCGTGATGGGCACGCTGGCCTGTCTTGGTGTTCTGGTGACATCCGTGGTACGTCCGACCCAGGAGCTGATTGCCAAACTGAGCAGAATTGGTGAGGGCGACCTGACAGACCCGGTAACCCTGAAACGCCCGGACGAGCTGGGTCGACTGGCGGACACCGCCCGAACCCTGCACCGGTTCCTGCGGGAAACCGGCGAAATGATGCAACACAACGCGTCTCAGCTGGCCGACACCGGAGCGATGATTCGGTCCAACGCCGACGCAGTGTCCTCTCAGTCTGACAAAGCGCACCAACGCATTGACCAGATAGCCACGGCGATGAACGAGATGTCAGCCACCGCTCAGGACGTCGCACAGCACGCAAGTTCTGTTGCCAGCCAGGTGGACGAAACCGCCAACCAGACGCGACACGCCGACGAACAGATCAACCAGGCGGTTGCCAGCATGAATCGATTGACCGATCAGATCCGCAGTTCCGCGGCCACCGTTGCTGAACTGGCCAAAAGCGGCCAACAGGTCGGCGACGTCATGCGGGTAATCCGGGAAATTGCCGACCAGACCAATCTACTGGCGCTCAACGCCGCAATAGAGGCTGCCAGAGCTGGAGAAGCCGGGCGGGGGGGGTTTGCGGTCGTTGCCGATGAGGTTCGCAACCTGGCAGCCAAAACTCAGGACGCCACCGTGGAAATAGATGAGATCATTGCCTCCATTCAGAATGCTCCCGGGACGCCACAGAGTACATGCAGGCCTCTGAGGTGGTCGCCAAAGAGAGCAGCGAATCCGTGGATGCAGTACGAACCACACTGGCAGACATTACCCAGAGGATGATCAAGGTAAACGACGCCACAACGCAGGTGGCCACGGCCGCTGAAGAGCAGACCAGTGTCAGCGAAGACATCAACCGAAATGTCACAGAAGTGGCCGAAATATCCGAAGCCATGCACGATGCCGCAGAGCAGAACCTGCGCACGGTTCCGGAGCTCGAGGCTATGGCCCTGAAGGCCCAGGAATTGGCTGGGCGAATCCGCTACTGATCACGCTGCGAAATGCGCCGGACCAGCCCCCCCCTGACCCGCTGGCCGGTGCGTTCTCCCAGAACCAGCAAAGCCGGCGTCAGTAATAGAGTGAGCAGCGTCGCAAAGGCCAGGCCGCCTGCAATGGCGCTGGACAGCTGAGTCCACCACTGAGTGGATGGCGCACCCAGTCCCAATGATGGTTCCAGCAGATTCACATTTACCCCCCCCAACACCATGGGGGGGGTAAGCCCAAGGATTGTGGTGATGGCCGTCAGCAACACCGGCCGGAAACGCAGACAACCGGTCTCCAGGGCGGCTTCGTAGGCGGCTTTGCCCTCCCGCTTCATCTGGTTGAAGGTATCGATCAGGATGATGTTGTTGTTCACCACAATACCCGCCAGCGCAATAATGCCCATGCCCACCATCACCACGCCGAAAGACTGACCGGAAAACAGCAAGCCCAGCAGCACTCCGGCGGTGGACAATACAATCGCCGACAGGATCAGAAGGGTCTGGTAAAGAGAATTGAACTGGGTCACCAGAATCAGCAACATCAGGCCAACCGCAACCAGAAAAGCGGAGGTCAGGAAGTTGGCGGCCTGCTGCTGATCCTCGTTTTCGCCGGCAAAGCGCACGCTCACCCCCCCTTCCGGTGGCTCGGGCATCTCAGCCTGCAGGGTCCGCAGCAGCTCGTCCATTCGCCTGCCCGGCGCAATATCCGATTTGATGGTGATCGTGCGCTGGCCATCAACCGCACGATTGAGCCGGTCTTGTCGCCTGGCTCCAGGTCCACGAATTCAGACAGCGGCACCTGACCGCGGGGGGGGTGTTCAGTGTCTGGCGCTCCAAGTGGTCCAGCTCCCGCCAGTTGTTGGGCACCCGCACCGCAATGTCCACCTCATCGCGAACATCTTCCGGCCGTAGGTGGCCAGCACCAGGCCATTGGTTACCAGCCGAACCGCACTGCCAATGCTCAACACATCAGTACCGAATCGAGCGGCCGCCTCACGATCCACATTCAGGCGCCACTCGATCCCGGGCAGGCTCCGGTCGTCTTCAATATCGACAAAACCACCGAGTTCGCGCATGCGGTTCTCAATGCTGTCGACATAGCCATCCAGCTGTGTGCTGTCCATACTGCTGACCTGCAGCTCGATGGGCTTGCCTTCAGCCGGGCCGCCCTCCTGCTTGCGGAACTCCAGTTCAATACCAGCGATATCGGCCGTACGTTCCCGAAAGTCTTCCAGAATATCCGTGGCCGTGCGGCGGGTGTACCAGTCCGTGAACTGGAACTGCAGAACGCCGATCACATCCGGCGCCATCTGGGAGCTGGTGGTCACCATGGAGCGCGCATACAGGGCCTTTACCTCCGGCATATTCTGCAGCCGAGACTCCACTTCACGCACAATGGCATCCCGTTCCCACACCGAAAGATCGCCACGAGCCCGCACCTGAACCTGGGCCGACTCGGGCTCGACACTCGGGAAAAACTCGACACCATGGTTAAAGCGCCCATAGGCGGCGTAGATCACAACAATCACCATCAGGGTGCCGAGCAAGGTCAGGCCCGGGCGCTGCAGAAGAGCGGCCAGCACCTGTCGGTAGCCCCCCCGCATGAAACGCCCTTCACTGGCATCCTGGTGGTGCCGGCGACCACCGCTCACGCCACCCAAAACCGGGAGAAAAACCAGCGCCATGGCCAGCGAAGCAATCAGGCAGATCAACACGGTCATCGGCAGGTATTTCATGAATTCGCCCACCACTCCGGGCCAGAACAGCAGCGGCACGAAGACCGCAAGCGTCGTCGCCGTGGAGGCAATAACCGGCCAGGCCATGCGCGAGGCTGCTTCCACCCAGGCGGCTTTGACCGGCTGCCCGTCCGACAAATTCCGGTCTGCCAGCTCTGACACCACAATGGCGCCATCCACCAGCATGCCCGCCACGAGGATCAGGCTGAACAGCACCACGATATTGAGCGTCAGGCCCATGCTCCAGATCACCAGGATGCCGGTCAGAAACGCCCCCCCGGGAATGGTGAGCCCCCCACCAGCACAGCTGAGCGTGGCCCATGGCCGCGATCACCACGATGATTACCAGCACAATGGCAGTCAGCACGTTGTTGAGCAGATCCGAGAGGATATCGCGCACTTCCTCAGACTGGTCCATGATGAAGCGGATATCGAGGGTCTCCGGCAACCGGGGGGGCCGGGCTTCATCAATCAGGGTGCGAATCTGCTCAATGGTTTCAATAATGTTGGCGCCCGAGCGCTTGGAAACTTCCAGTACCAGGCTGGCTCGCCGTTGATGCGGGCGAAGCCGGTCGGGTCTTTGAAGGTGCGCTGCAGCATGGCCACATCACCAAAGGTAACCACAGTGTCGCCGTCCACCTTCACTGGCATCGACATCACATCTTCGATGGTTTCGATTACTCCCGGCACTTTCAGCGCCATCCGGCCATTACCCGTGTCCAGTGAGCCGGCAGCCACCAGCTGGTTGTTCCGGGTAACCAGGGAGGCCAACTGATCAAAATCGATGCCGTAGCTTTCCAGCACCTGGGGGGGATCCACCACAATTTCCAGCAGATCCTCCCGGTCGCCACCAATTTCCACTTCCAGCACTTCGGGAATGGCTTCGATGGCATCCTGCAGGCGGCGTGCAATGGTAATCAGCTCGCGTTCCGACAGCGGACCGGAAAGGCCTACCGACAACACCGGGAACAGCGACACGTTGATTTCATTGACCCGGGGGGGTTCGTCGGCTTCCTGCGGTAGCTTGCTGCGGGCGGTATCCACCTTCTCCCGGACATCCTGCAGGGCCTTGTCCGGATCGAAACCGGCGTCGAATTCAAGCATCACCGAGGCATGGCCTTCTGAGGCCGTACCCCCCCGCATTTCCTTGATGCCTTCCAGCGAGCGCAGCTCCTGCTCCATAGGCCGGACCAGCAGGCGCTCAGCGTCTTCCGGGCTGATGCCTTCAAGCGTCATCGAGACATAGATCATCGGGATGGTGACGTCCGGATTGGATTCCTTGGGAATCACCTGGTAAGCCGCCATACCGCCCAACAGCAGGAACAGGAACAACAACAGCGTGGTGCGGCTTCGGTCCATGGCCGCGGCAATCAAAGCTCGCATGACGGTCAGCCCCCCCGCTGGTCTGAGGTATCAACAGGGCGCACCTGCTCACCCGGCGAGACAAATCCGGCCCCCCCTCGGGAAATCAGGCGGATCTCAGGCGGCAAGCCGGCAACCCAGGCACCGTCGGTCGAGACGCTCAGCAGCCGCACGGTCTCAAACACCACTCGATTATCGGCATCGACATACTTCACGCCGGGCCGGCCATCGTCATCCAGCCCCCCAGATAAGCCGGCGATATGAAGGTGGCCTGTTGTTCCGGCAGTTGAATACTCAGGCTGGCAGAGCCGCCCGCAGCCCGCTTCAATTCAGGATTCTCCACCACCACTTCCACCGCAAAACTTCGGGTGTCCGAATTGGCAGCGCTGGCCACAAAACTGACAACGCCGGCCAGCCGGGAGCCGTCCAGCAGTTGTATATCGACTGCCTGCCCCCCCGGTTGAACCAGCGCCGCCGATTGTTGGGGGGGGATCTGTCCGGTGGCTTTCAGGCGGTCTATCTGTACCAGCTCAAACAGGGGGGCGTTCCCACCTGCACCAGACTGCCTTCGTCCACTTCGCGACGATTCACAGTGGCATCAAACGGCGCGATGGGCTTGAGGTGATTCAGCACCAGTTCAGCCGCGGCGAGTTCTGCTCGAGCCGCGGCGAGTTCACTCTGAAGGCGTAGTATTTCAGTTTCGGCGGCCAGATTGCTGGAACGCAGCTTCCGGGCGGCGGCCAGATCCGCTTCCAACTTGCGAATACTGGCCTGCCAGCGCTGTACCACCGTATCCCGACCATCCGTCGACAAGGTCGCAAGCACCGTACCCGCTTTCACCTGTTGCCCCCCCAGCTGAACGTTCAGTTGCTCAACGGTGCCGTCCACCCGGGCACTGACCTGAACCGACTGCCAGGGCTCCAGCTGGCCCTGAAGTTTCAGGGCTGGCTGATAAGTCCGGGCGCTGACCGGTGTTACCTCTACCCGAGTTATGGCTACCTGTTCGGAGGCCGGCTCCTCCGGCGCCTCATCACTGGCAACTTTTACCTCACCCGCTGCCATCCAGATAACCAATAACACGATGACCAGAAGGGATAATCCCAGGGAGCTCCATTTTGCTCTTGTCATGCACCACTCGCCGTGAACAGATTCGGTTTGAGAAAGCGGAAAAACCGGCACCGGTTGAATTTCCGGAAATAAGCCCTTGCATCCGCCTGAAAACGTGGGTTAGATTCTACACACATTGTTCAACTCTATTCAGAGCAGATTGTCGATTCCATGAATCTCAACGCAGTTATGGTCCTTGTGAAGCTAGTCCTGGTGGTCGTGGTACCGTCCGGGGGGGGCTTTTGCGTGGACAAGCGGGTGAGATAGCGACAACCTGACAACGACACCAGAAACCCCCCCCGGCACCGCAAGGTCCCGGGGGGGGTTTCTTTTTTGCGGCAAAAAAAGGGAAAAACGACCATGAACGGCTCACAGCACATTCTTGCAGCGTTCCACCGCCATAACATCAGCACGGTTTTCGGGTATCCGGGTGGCTGCATCATGCCCCCCCTGTACGACGCGCTGGTGGATGACGTGGGTGTGGAGCATGTGCTGTGCCGCCACGAGCAGGCCTGCGCCCTGGCGGCAGACGGTTATGCCAGGGCCAGTGGCCAACTGGGAGTTTGTATTGCCACCTCCGGCCCCCCCGGCGCCACCAACCTGATCACTGGCGTTGCCAATGCCTACATGGATTCCATCCCCCCCCTGCTGGTGATCACCGGGCAGGTCCCCCCCTCCGGATTGATTGGTACCGACGCCTTTCAGGAAACAGACATCCTTGGCATGACCCTGGCCATCGTCAAACACAGCTACCTGGTGGACGACCCCCCCGAAGACCTGCCGGGCATTCTGGAGGAAGCCATCGACCTGGCCCAGGCTGGCCGCCCCCCCGGGCCGGTGTGGATTGATATTCCCAAAGACATTCTGTTGTCCGATATTGAGGCTCCAGCCCCCCCGGACTGCACCGAGGCACCGCCAGCGGATTGCCCGGAGATCGGCCCGGCCCTGGCCATGCTGAGATCAGCCAGGCGGCCCCCCCTGCTTTACAGCGGTGGTGGTGTGTCTCTGGCCGGAGCCGAAGACCGTTTTCGTACCTTTGCCGAAGTCTCGGGGGGGCTGCCGGGCGTCGTTACCCTCAAAGGCATTGGCAACGCCGGCCGAAACAACCCGAATGATCTGGCATGCTCGGCATGCACGGTTCCCGGGCGGCCAACAAGGCGGTTGACGAGTGCGACCTCCTGTTCGTGATCGGTGCCCGGCTGGATGACCGAGCCACCGGCAAGCTGGACGGGTTCGCGCCTAATGCCCGGATGATCCATATTGATGCCGATGCCGCCGAGATCAACAAACTGCGGCCGGCAGACCTGTCTCTGCGTGGTGACCTGAACGCCATTCTGGCGGCATTGACCGATGCCATTGCGGCTGAGCCACTGGCTATCGACGCCTGGCAGAAACAATGTCGCACCTGGCATACCACCGGAGGCTTTCGCGCTGCAGATAACGAGGAACCGTTGGCACCCATTACCGGCCCCCCCGCATTCATCCGTCAGCTTTCCGGCATCACCGGCGACGACACTGTCATCGCCTGCGATGTTGGCCAGCATCAGATGTGGGTTGCCCAGTACTACCAGTTCGCCCATCCACGCCACCACCTGACCAGCGGAGGCCTGGGCACGATGGGCTTCGGGCTTCCGGCGGCCATCGGCGCCCAGTTCTCGGACCGAACACGCACCGTCATCAACGTGACCGGTGATGGTTCGTTCATGATGAACGCACAGGAACTGGCCACCATACGGCGCTACAACCTGCCGTTGAAGCTGATCATTCTGGACAACCAGTGCCTGGGCATGGTTCGTCAGCAACAGGAACTGTTCTACAACAACCGCGAAAGCCAGATCGATCTGGATGACAATCCGGACTTTGTCGCTATGGCCCGGGCGTTCGATATCCCGGCCCTGCACATTGAGCGGACCGACCAGATCCGCCGCGGCATCGAGACCATTCTGGCGTACAACGGCCCGATGCTGCTGCATGTTGCCATCAGCCGCGAAGAGAACGTCTGGCCCATCGTCAAAGCCGGCGCCAGCAACAAGGAAATGATTGACGAACCCCCCCGTAAAACGAACAGCCGCAAGGAGCAGGTAGCATGAAGCCGAATCATGAAAGCGCCAGTCAACGATATACCCTGAATTGCCGCATGAACCAGGAAGCGGCAGCTCTGGAGCGGCTGTGCCGGGTGGTGCGGGTACGCGGCTTCCGGATTTCCAGGATGGCCATGGAATCAACTGGCGATACCCTCGACATTGCCCTCACGCTGGAGGGTTCCCGGCCAGTTGCTATGCTTCAATCTCAGCTGGAGAAACTGCATACCGTTGCCGGAGTTGAACTGGTCTCCGATACCATGGCACGGTCGCGATCGGCTTGAAACGACGGAGAGGGATAACGCATGACAACCGATAAACGACGCCGACACTCGGCACCGGTGGTAGACGGTATCAACAAGTCCGCCAGCCGGGCCATGCTCCGGGCGGTAGGTTTTACCGACGAGGATTTCCGCAAACCCCCCCAGATTGGCATTGCCTCCACCTGGAGCAACCTCACCCCCCCCTGCAACATGCACATTGACGGCCTGGCCCGGGAGGCCGCCAAGGGTGCCGACGGAGCCGGGGGGGGCAAGAGCCTGATCTTCAACACCATCACCATCTCTGATGGCATCGCCAACGGCACCGAGGGCATGAAATATTCTCTGGTGTCGCGCGAGGTGATTGCCGATTCCATTGAGACCGTGGCCGGTTGTGAGGGCTTCGACGGACTGGTCGCCATCGGTGGCTGCGACAAGAATATGCCCGGCTGCATGATGGGCCTGGCCCGGCTGAACCGGCCCTCAGTCTTCGTTTACGGCGGAACCATCATGCCCGGCGAAAACCATACCGACATCATCTCCGTGTTTGAGGCGGTGGGCGCCCATGCCCGCGGTAACATGGAGCTGATCGAAGTCAAACAGATCGAGGAAACCGCGATTCCCGGCCCAGGCTCCTGTGGCGGGATGTACACCGCCAACACCATGGCCTCCGCCATTGAGGCCATGGGCATGAGCCTGCCAGGCAGCTCGGCCCAGAACGCCGTTTCCGACAGCAAACTGGCGGATTGCGAAGCCGCAGGCGCCGCGGTGCTGAAACTGCTCGAAGCCGATATCAAGCCCTCCGACATCATGACCCGGGAAGCGTTCGAGAACGCCATCACCGTGGTGATCGCGCTGGGCGGTTCCACCAACGCCGTGCTTCACCTTCTGGGTATGGCCAGTACCGTGGGAGTGGAGCTGTCACTGGACGATTTCGTACGCATCGGCAAACAGGTACCGGTCCTGGCAGACCTTCGCCCCCCCTCCGGCCACTACATGATGTCCGAGCTGGTGGCCATTGGTGGCATTCAACCGCTAATGAAGATGCTGCTCGACCGGGGGGGACTGCTGCATGGGGGGGACTGCCTCACGGTGACCGGCAAGACCCTGGCAGAGAACCTCGAGACCGTGGTGCCCTACCCCCCCGAAGGCCAGCAGATCATCCACGCCTTCGACAACCCGATCAAAGCCGACAGTCATCTTCGCATTCTCTATGGCAACCTGGCTCCGGAAGGCTCGGTGGCGAAAATCACTGGCAAGGAAGGCACCCATTTCTCCGGCCGCGCCCGTGTCTTTCACTCGGAAGAGGAGGCCCAGGCGCGCATCCTGGATGGCACCGTGGTGGCCGGCGACGTGCTGGTGATCCGATACGAAGGCCCCCCCAAGGGCGGGCCCGGCATGCGGGAAATGCTCAGCCCCCCCACCTCGGCGATTATGGGCAAAGGTCTTGGCAGTGATGTAGCTCTGATTACAGACGGCCGCTTCTCCGGTGGCAGCCATGGTTTTGTGGTTGGCCATATCACACCAGAGGCCGCCGTGGGCGGGCCAATTGCACTGGTGGAAGACGGCGACACCATCACCATTGACGCCGTGAGCAACTCGATTGTGCTGGAAATCTCTGACGCGGAAATGGAAAAACGGCGCAAAGCCTGGACGCCACCGGAACCCAGATTTACCCGGGGGGGCGTGCTGGCCAAGTATGCCCGTGTGGTGAGTTCCGCATCTACGGGGGGGGCCGTTACCGACTTGCCGTAGTTAGGGTTGGGCTCGCAGCCTTGATGTTATGGGGGGGCAGGTACGGCGGGTATGGGGGGGTATTTTCTTCGGGAAAAGAACTCGCTTC
>JDSH01000258.1_pt1 | contig 12848 bp, 21 predicted proteins | sample 199451 | NCBI WGS metagenome assembly JDSH01 (sample SAMN02584198, study PRJNA231836) | bioreactor metagenome | isolation source: continuous culture bioreactor electron acceptor NO2- transfer2 day 38 after... | place: Germany: Bremen | reverse complement strand
GTGTACAGATATTCCCCCCCGCACTTCCCACGACAAATCCCCCCCGTTGGTAGAGGCTTGAGGCGAAAGCAACCAGCTCTCGTTTCATCTCAATTTCGTTCATCATAATACTCCTGTGCTTTCTCAAGGAACGATTCACAACCAAAGTTCCCGCTCTTTAAAACCAATTGGTACTTCCTGTCCAAGGACTGCACCCACGAAACACCTGGGTCTATCTGCTCTCCAATCAGGTAGGCATCCACCCCCCCCAAGGTAGAGGCAACCACCCCCCCGCTGGTCTCTCCTCCTCCAACAATGAAGGTCTCGACTCCTTCTTGTGCGAGTATAGCTGTCATTCTTCCAAATACCTGCTCGATGATTCCTGCCAACTCCACTCCCTTGAACCGTTCTCGGTTATACTGCAGTTCCTCTGGTGAGCGAGTCGCAAAAACCATGGGAGCAAGCGTACTTCCCTGGTGGGCAAGTGCCCACTTGGCAAGCGTCTCAGGATAAGAGGGGGGGTCGTCCACACAAGCTTGCTCATCAATACTGAAACTCTTTGCCTTCTCTTTATAGTAGGCAACCTGCTTCTGCATCATTGCTGAACAGGAACCAGCGATAACCACTGCTTTTGTCCTCTTAGAGAGGAACGCAGGCTTCGCTATGCCTCTCTCTCCAAGGGATTCAGCCCTCACCACCCCCCCAATACCCTGGGCCAAGCCAGAGCCTCCAGTGACAAGAAGCATATCCTCGGTTGCCTTGGCTATCGTAGTTAAGTCCTCATCGTTGATTACATCGACGATAAGGTTGTTCACCCCCCCATCCTTTTCAAGGGTATCAATTCGATCCTTTACTGCTGTAGCCCCCCCTTTCCTGACTACATTATAATATACATGACCATTGATTGCAGGACTCTGCATCGCAAGCAAATCAGCAAGCTTCGACATCTTCATTGGATTGAGAGGATGATGACGCATGGGAGAGTCACTGAGCAGTTGGTCACCTACAAACAAGTAACCGTGGTACACGGTTCTTCCATTGATGGGAAGAGAGGGACAGATAAGTGTGCTGGAGAGTCCCAGCGCAGCCCTAAGGGCATCGCTGATAGGACCAATATTCCCTTTCTCCGTTGAATCAAAGGTTGAGCAGTATTTATAGTAGAAGCGGTCGCAACCAGCTTCCTGAAGGAAAGCAAGCGCTGAGAGAGCCTCCTTTACAGCTTCAGAGGAGGGAATGCTCCTGATCTTCAAGCTCATGACAATCGCATCAGTCTCAGGAAGTTGCCCTGTAGCAACAGGCTTGGCACACATGAGCGTCCTCATGCCTCCAGTTACCAAGAAGCCCGCTATATCCACGGCTCCGGTAAAATCGTCAGCAATAACTCCTAGTTTCATACAACCTCTCACATCTTATTTCTTATAGTACCATTGCGTAATATAGTATGCCAATTTTCTACGCTTCCTGTTACTTTCGATCAAGCCCTTTCTGTTGAACCCTTCCTGATATCGGTTCAATCGCCTGACAGCCCTGAAATCGTAGGATATCCAAGGAGTTGTCCCTCAGCTATGCAGTATCCTCTCGAGGGTAGAACCAAAGGAGGGAAAACACTTAGGGAAGCGCGTGTGTTACCACAGCGTACCCAATACCGCTTATAGCACCAAAAATGAGTAAGACTATGGGGGGGCCTAAGGGTATTTTTCGACTGTTCAAACAGATAAAGGCAAGTACAAAGACGATGATGGCAAAGAGATCAATCTGCCCCCCCATATGTCCTATCGCAAGCTGTAACAAAGAGAGCCCAGCGGTAAAGATGGCGGCAACCACTACCGGCCGTACTCCTTCTAGCACTCGCTTGAGCAACGTTTGTTCTCGGTACTTCTCATAGATACGTGCCAACAGCAACATGATGATAACCGATGGCAGGATATTTCCCAAGGTAGACACCACAACACCAGCAATCCCTGCTACTTTCATTCCGATAAATGTGGCCGAGTTGATGGCAATGGGACCAGGTGTCATCTCAGCAATCGTTACCAAGTCAGCAAACTCTGTGGGGGGGGTCAACCACCCATGAATGTCGACTGTCTGTGCTTGTATAAGGGGGGGCATGGCGGCGTATCCACCACCGATGCTGAATAGTCCGATCTGGAAAAAGCTGAAGAAGAGAGTAAAAAGTATGCTCATAGTTTCTTCTCCTTCTGGAGCAGGATCAAGCTCTGGATGATCGAGAAGGCTACTATGCTTACCATGACCAACATGATGTTCACCTTGAAAATAAACAACGCACTAAAACTCAGGACAAAGAGGAGGATTGGAAGTATTTGCTTCTTCTTCAACAACGGTCTGAACAATGCCCAGGTAACCTGAAGAACTATAGCCGCAACAACAGCACGCATTCCATGAAAGGCTGCAGCAATCCAAAGGTTATCCTGAACTGCCTTGTAGCCAAGGCTTACGAGCGTCAGGATTATCATGGGGGGGGAAGGATGGTACCAAGGTAGCAACCAAGGCACCGGGAACACCAGCTAAATGATAGCCCACCATCAGGGAACCGTTGACAGCAATGGGACCAGGGGGGGAAGACTGGGCGATAGTGATGAAATCGAGCATCTCTTCATCGTTAATCCAGCCGAGTTTTACCACCATCTTCTTACGCATTAGACTGATGATGACAAAACCACCACCAAAGGTGAACAGACTCAGGGAGAATGTTGTCCAAAAGAGTTTAAAGAAGAATTTCAGATTGATCTCTGGCCTCTTCTTTTGCTCACGAATCAGTACATCTGCCATCTCTCCTCCTACAATGCAAGCATCTGCTTGGCAACCAATTCAAGCCTTTCTATAGCATAGGGAAAAAAATATTTTCATGGAATCACAGAAGCGATACCCTTCCTCATCACGATACCGCTTACAGCCACCTCTGCAAAGAGCTTTCCAAGGACAGGAAGCACAATCATCAATTGAATTGGGAGAATCCTCAATGAACCTAAGGGTAGTCCGCTTCTCATTAAGCGATACAATTTCATCTTCTGTGATATTACCGAGCCGATACGAATCGAGGCAGTAAAAATCACAGGGATAGATATCTCCATTGCTCTCTGCTACATACTGGATAGAACACACCCCCCCAGCCATATCACAAGCCTCAGGGGGGGGATATCCAGCTATCATTCCAACAAGGTTATCAAAAAAATCTGACTGAGACTGGCCTCTTCGCTTGGTAGGATGCAAACCAGAGGTCAAACAGGTCCTTTAAAAACTGACCATAACCGGTGGCAGTGAGAAACCGTTTCTCTCCGTCAAGCATGTCCATACATGGGATATATTGTTGGTAAGTAAGCCCATGTTCCACGAAGTAGGGATATGCCATACCGATATTTTGTGCCAAATCATTGGTGACTACACTCAGGATGTTGAATTCCACCCCCCCTTCTCTCTCCAAGTGAGAGATAGCCTGTAGAACCTTCCTTCCGCTTTTTCCCCCCCCGTCCCTATCTTTTCTGTGTAGGTCATTGAGACGAGGAGGCCCATCAAGGGAGACCCCCCCTACCAAGAAATCATGTTCTTTGAAAAATCTTGCCCACTTTTCATCAAGCAACATTCCGTTGGTCTGGAAGGCATAGGTCACCAGGGAGTCTTCCTTCTTGCTTGCAGCAACTTTACGCACAAAGTATTCAAAGAATGGAAGCCCTGCAAGAGAGGGTTCTCCACCCTGAAATACGAAGGAACAGTGCTTTGCAGCCTCCAAGCTCTTCAGAATGATTGCATCTGCAACGGAGTGACTCATCAATGGACGAATACCCGCCACGCGGGTATCTGCCTCATCAAAGTAGAAGCAGTAATCACAGTGAAGATTGCACGCAGCTGAAGCTGGCTTGATCATCATGGTAAGGTGGGCTCTGCGTGTATCCATCGGTTATTGTATAGCGGGTTATGCAATTCTAGGCAAGTAACCATGAGTAATCATACGCTAGTTTCAACCTACTAAATCGTCCCCCCCCTTTAGGGCGCTGGATACACACAGCTATACCCAATGTGTTGCATAGCTCCAATCTTTTTATGCTACTGCCTCAACCCATCAAGGATTTCACAGGCTACCAGATACATTCTTGGAATATGGAATGGTCCTTTGTACATATTCCCCCCCTTCAAGGGAGTGGAGAGTGAGTTGTCTCGATGGAGATACCCAAACCACTCGCCATACTCCTCGTCGAGAAAATGAGTCTTGATGTATTTGTCGACTTGTTCAAATTGATGCAGATACTCCTGCTTCCCATTCATACTGTAGGCAAGTAGGTTTGCAATGGCTGCCTCACACTGTGGCCACCAGAACTTCATGTCATGCCAGTACTCGGTTGCACTCTTTCCAAGGGCATCACGGAAGTAGATGATCCCACCATACTCCCCCCCATCCCAACCACGGGCAAACATCCAGTCCAGCATCGTCATACCAAGGTGCATAAGTTCGGTATCACCACCCCCCCGCTTCTGCGCTTCAGCAGGATGAACCATGCTCCCTCAATAGCATGCCCTGGGTTTAGAAGCCGACCTTCGAAGTGGTCAAGCTGTAACGTCCCATCAGGATTACACTGTTCTACAACCACTTTGAGTTCTGGACGGACAAAGAAGACCTCAATCTCCTTGATGTATCCATCAATGGAACGAGTCAGCTCCTCGCTCTTCTCAGGAAGTGCTTCTCTCAATTCACTGACGGTATTGAGAAGAATCATGGGAAGACCAAACCCCCCCTTGCTCTCTCGCTCAAACTTGGGAACAAGCACTCCTGGTTCCTGAAGATATCGTTCAACCTTCCTAAACAACTCATACGCCTTCATTGCATATTCAGGCTTATTAAAAGCCCTGCTATAGGCAGCAAAGCCAAGGATGGCAAATGTCTCACTGAATACGTAGCGAATGCGCTTCACTCACCGGATTTCCCTCTTGGCTTACCCGGAATACATGCGTCCATCTGAGGGGGGTCGAAACAGTGATTTTCAATGAAAGATACCAAGGAATCACACACCTCGCGGTATTCACTCCGCTTCTCCATCTGACGGTATGCAGTTGCATATACCCACAGTGCACGGCCTTGAAACCAAACCGACTTATCCGTCTCAAGCAAAGTCCCATTACGGTCTAAACCTGTATACAAGCCACCATATGTTTTGTCAAACCCATATTGAAGCCAAAAGGGCAATATACTCTCTAGAAGCGTGTTTTTGTAGTCATTATAGAGTTGGTCAAATTTCTGATTCATAGATATATCCTCATTTCTTGTATTCTACTCCTTGAAGCTTGCATTGTCATTATGATTCTTTGAAAAACTGCTCCTTGATTTGCCCATCCTCCTATGCCATGATAGCACCATGCATACAAAACAGAGTTTAATCAGGGACCTGGAACATATGGGTCTTGACCCAAAAGGAACGGTACTCGCCCACTTCTCATACAAGAGCCTAGGCGAAGTTGAGGGAGGCCCCCCCCAGACCGTGATCGATGCCATGGTCACCTATATGAAAGATGGTTTGATGGTATTTCCCACCCATACCTGGAACAATGTGAACTCGAATCAACCTATTACAGTGTCAATGATACAGAGAGCTGTATCGGAATCATCCCAGAGTTGGCAAGAAAGGATGGACGAGGCCATCGTAGTGCACATCCAACCCATTCGGTAGCAGCGTTCGGAACAGAAGCAGAAGCCTTCATTGCTGAAGATCATATGCAGAATACTCCCTGTGGCCGTACAGGATCGTGGGGGGGGAAGTTGCTTGACCGTAATGCAACCATCCTTTTGGTGGGGGGGGTTACTCTTAACCGGGACACCTTCTTCCATGGGGGGGTTGAAGAGTGGCTGGATATCCCCCCCCTCAGGCTGAGCGAAACGATGAATATGCTCTTCACCAGACTTGCTGACGGCACACTTATCCCTACTCCGGTCAAGAACCATACAGCGCAGGTAGGAGAGAACTTTCCTCGAGTGGAACCCTATCTGAGAGAAAAAGGGATACTCAAAGAAGGAACGCTTGGAGATGCAATGGTACGCTACCATAAGACCCAACCAGCCTATGAGGCTGTGAGGGATTTGTTGCTGAAGGATCCAGATCTATTTGGGGGGGTACGGTAACACAAGCTATGGTGTATTACTCAGGAAACGCTGAACTCTCGCTGATCACCAAGTGCAAGGGAGTAAACTTTCTTGCACCCTCAAGAGAGTGTTTTTCCAACATTTGAGAAAGATACTCAACGGCAAGAGAGCCAAGTTCCAGACGCTGGTTCGACCAACGCGTCCAGTGCTCATGCCCACCTAACCAGTCATCTTCCAGCACAGCACCCCCCCAGACATCCTGTCCAAGCTTCATCTCCATCCGTTGTAAATCACGTTCAAAGGGATCCAGCAAGAAAATACGATCAAAGACTGCCACCTGGCACTCCTTGATTAGGTCGAAATCATTCTGGCTCAACTGGTAGTGCTCATCAGTCTCAACCACATGTATTGTAATCCCTCGCTTCTCGGCAGCAGCAAGCAAGAAAGATCGCTTATCCTTTCTCGGTTCCCGCTCTTGTTCCTTCGTCTCAACATACACAAGACACTGTTTCCGACATACAAGGGCAAGATGGTCAACCATCTTTTCAATGACCTCTTGGTAGGCAAAGGTCACCCAATGGGTGTACGCGTCGGCAACCTCACGTCTTCCGACAAACACCAAGGGAAAGTGAGCTTTTACCAAACGCTCAACTCCCTTGTCATCACGGTTTACACCCATCATGACAGCACCATCAGCAAGCGCAATTCTGCTCGAATTCTCTTCAGTGGGGGGGCGGTTGTTCAGGATCAGGATGTCATACCCTAACTTTTCGGCAGTCTCCTGAATCCCGACGAAGAACCGGTAATACTCGTTCTCCGACTCAACAGGAAACATCGGCTCATAGGTAAAGACAGCAATCAGGGTAGTTGATCCGCTCTTGAGCTTTCTTGCTGCCATGTTGGGCACGTAGCCCAACCGTTCAGCACACTCAAGAATCTTCTCCTTGGTTTGCTTCCCCCCCACACGGATACTCTTGCCGTCCTTACCGTTAAGGACAGCAGAGACTGATGCATATGATACATGGGCCTCTCTGGCGACATCTTGCAGAGTGACCCGTTTGAACGTCTTCATCCTAAAAATGCTCCTGCAGTACGCAGTTTAGCATGTAAAACGTCCATGGGTATATGAAAAAGGTCCTTTCCTGTCTCAACGGCTACTGCAACCGCAGTACCAGCTCCCTGTCCGATCGCCCCCCCACTGGAGGGACTGACACGGAGGCTTGCATGAGCTGCGAACTCACAGCTGATGTTCCTTCCTGCGGCCAATACATTACTCACCTGTTCATTGAGCAGGCATCTAAGGGGGGGAATGGTGTAATACCCACCATCTGAGGAAACGGGAATCAGTGGCAGCTCCATCGGGGGGGGAATGGATATCGATGGGATACCCACAAGCTGAAATGGCATCATCAAAAACTCTCTCAGAAAGCAGATCCTCTACAGAGATCCTATAAAACCCTTTCAGACGGCGAGAACTTCGCACCCCCCCGATACGTGGTCCACTATAGGTCATTCTTGCCTGTTCAAAGCCTGGGATATGTTTCTTGAGGAATCCATACAGCTCCCAAACCTGGCGCCGACCTTCCATCTCTGCTTCACTGAGCTGGATGGGATCAACCGGATTCTTTTCCAAGACACGTGTCATGTTCACGATGACCTCATTCTTGGCATTGGTCTCAAAACAGAGCACGATATCTCGATCGAAGGTAATTTCTCCTGTTTCCATACCTTGTCTCATGATATCCTGGAAACCGGAAAAGGAGAGTCTGCTTGCCCTATGCTGAATTCCTGGGTTTGGAGCCAGGAAAGGGAAAAGCTCAACATTTGTGTCCATCAAGTTCCTGATCGTCTGGATGTCGACATCAACAAGCTTGAAGTTCATTGTCATTGGCTGGTCCTTGCCGTCCTCTTCTCTGCCCTGTTCGAAGGGGGGGATGCCTGCATGGCAATCAAGTCTGCGTCCCCCCCAGAAGCGTCAATGAAATAGGAAGACGAAAGGGTGAAAAGATTTCCAGCGCAGAGACAGGTAATACGCTTCAGTATTCCCTGATCGGTCACAGCCTCCACAATTGTGGTATGGAAGAGCAACTGTACTCCTGCTTCCTGAACCATCAATTCCAACTCTCGTTTCATACCTTCAGCATCGAAAGGAGTGACTGTGTAGGTATACCCCCCCGTGGAATCAGGAATATGTCCTACCGAGAGGCCTTTGTCCATCAATCGCTGTATCATTTCATCAGGCAGACCACGAACCGCCTGGGTCTCTCCTGCATGGAATGTCATCATGGGACCCGTTCCTCCGGCAGTGAGACTTCCCCCCCCGAGGAAGCCTTCTTCCTCGATCAGCAAAACGCTTAGCCCTTCCCTGCCGGCGGCAGTAGCCGCCATGCTACCGGCGATCCCTCCGCCGACAACAATCAAATCATAGTGTGTATCATAGAGTGCATTCATGTAATTATCCTTATTTATTTCAATCCCGTGTTTACCATGCATCGGTGACTTTCTGCTGGAACAGCAGATAGACCACCATGATCGGTAGAATCGACAGGGTAGTTGCTGCCAACTGCAGATGCCACTGAGGTAACCCATAGGTATCATTGAAGTTGGTCAAAGAGAGTGGGAGCGTAAAATTTTCCAGGGAACTGATGAATACCAGTGGCTCCAAATAGGTATTCCAAACAGCAATGAAAGCCAGAATGGCAACAGAACTGAGTACAGGGGGGGTGGCAACTGGGAGCATAATCTTCAAGAAGATGCCCAGAGGGTTCAACCCATCGATTCTCGCAGCCTCTTCCAACTCATTAGGTACCGTTACATAGAACTGCCTGAGCATGAATGTCGAGAAAGCTCCCTGACTACCAAAAATTGGCAACAACATCAGGGGGGGGATCAAGGTATCCAGGGCTCCCCCCCATCCTCGCATCTGGAAGAAAAGAGGGATGATGGTTACCTCGATAGGCATCATCAGGCTGTCAGCAGAAGCAGGAATGCAGCATTACGTAAGGGAAACCGCATTCTCGCAAATGCATATCCAGCCAATGCTGCAAGCAAGACATTGCCTGCAGTCCCTACGAAGCAACAGCCAACGTATTGAGGTAGTGCCGTGCAAAGGGCTGAACAGTAAAAATATCAAGATAATTCGAGAAAGCCCAAGAGGTCGGAAGCAATCTTGGCACACCAAATATCTCAGCACTACTGTTGAGTGAGTTCACAACCATCCACCAGAATGGATAGACGAACAAGAGGGTCAGCAATGCAACAAGCAAGGCGTAGGGAGCCTGTTTCAAATACTTACGATTCATAGAAGGAGATCCTTTTTCTGGAGAACCACTGCAGGGCGGTCAAGACGAGTACAATAAGAAACAGTACTACAGCCAGCTGATGCAAAGCCTGTATCGAACATACGGAACGCCTGATGGTAGATATAGTAGACCATTACCATGGTGGACCCTTCGGGCCCTCCATCGGTCATCAACTTGATGGTATCAAAGACACGCATCGATCCTATGATGGTAACAATGGCAACCATCATGATAGTGGGCATCAGCAGAGGAAGCTTTATCTTGAAAAAGAGCGTAAAACGCTTTGCTCCATCAATACGGGCTGCCTCAATGACATCGCCTGGCATATTGAGTACAGCACCCATGAAAATGAGCACGTTCATTCCCAAGTTCTTCATAACCCTGTTGACGATGACACTGGCCATCGCCCACCCTTTCTCAAAGAGCCAGTTTGGACCTTCTATCCCAATGAGGGAGAGAAACCAGTTAATCGGTCCTGCGTCCCCCCCTCCTTGCAAGAGATACTTCCAGACAATTGCCCAGGCCACCCCCCCACTGGTGACCACAGGCAAAAAGATGATTCCTCTCACAAACCTGGTTCCCATCTTCCCGCCCCCCCCAAGATAGAGAGCGAGCAAGAGGCTGAAGACCAGATTGAGTGGTACCACACCTGCACTGAAAATCAAGGTATTTACCAGTGACTTGGAGAACAGTGGGTCTGCAAACAGCAGACGAAAGTTCTCAAGCCCATTAAACACACTTGTTCCAAAGAGCAGATTCTTCTCCTGTACACTGTACAGGAACACTGAAACCAGTGGGAGCAGGACGAAGAACACGAATCCTGCCATCTGTGGGGGGGTTATGAATGCCCATCCAATGATGGCATCCCGCCGATGATTTGCTTTCAAGGAATGTTGTTTCATTCGTCCATACTCCTACTCGCCTTACTTACTATTTGATGTACTTTGCGTAGACTGCAGCAACATCATCAAGGATAGCACCTACATCTGCATTCTTCTGCCAGAGCTTGTCAAATACCATCTTCGATTCCACTTCAATCTGGGGGGGGTACTTCACATGACTGGGAAGTACACGCCCGGTCTTGATGGATGCAGCAACTGCATTCTGCATTTGCTCCTTGCTTACACTCTTGTTGCTGGTGAGGAATGCCTCTGATTCAAGAACAGACTTTCTTGCTGGTGGCCAAATACCACTCATGGCAGCAACTGAGTCCTTGTTGGTCATGTAGGCAACCAATTCACTGGCGAGAGAGGCCTGCTTTCCCTTGGAGTGAGCACCGATGGCAGCCTGCCCGATAACTGGGGGGGACTCTCCTTCAGGACCGGAAGGCATTGGCGCGATTCCCCCCCATGCGAATGAGGCATCATTGAGCTTAGAAACACGGCTGATCTGGCCAACGGTCATGGCAGCATTCCCTGCAAAGAAATCACTCTGGTTCCCTGGAGGAACAACAGAAACATCCTGGTAGACCATGTCATGGAAAAGCTGTACAGCAGCGACAGATGCATCACTGTTGATCAAGACCTGTCCATCATCGGTCCAGAAATCACCACCATAGGAACGGACAATTGGTGCAAGGTTGTGGAGGATACGGGCATCATAGCCTTGTCCATCTACAGTCTGGAAACCCCCCCAAACACCGGTCTTTTCCTTGATCGTCTTACTTGCCATCTTGAAGGCTTCCCAATCCCAGGCACCCTCTGCTGCATACTGCTCAGGAGTTTTTACCCCCCCGCCTTGGCAAAGAGGTCCTCGTTGTAGAGGATGAAGAAGGGAGAGGTTGAGAAAGGTATTGCATACACATTCCCATCTTTGCTCCACAATTCAAGAGCATCACTGGAGATGTCCTGGGGGGGGTCATAGGCCTTCATGCCATCATTCAGATTGGCAAGCAATCCACTTTCGATGAATGCAGGGGGGGCCGCTGTTTCAAGAACCCAGAAGAGGTCGGGACCATTCTGACCTTGCAGTTCCAAGGAAAGCTTGGTGTTGTACTCTGCGAAGGGAATGGATTCGAAGGTTGCATCAATTTCGATGCCCTTCTGTGCTGCAAATCCCTGTACAAAGGAGTCGAGCAATGCAATCTGATCAGGGTTGCTGGTCCATGTGGCAATAGTCATCGATACAGGGCCGCTCAGTGCAGCTTCTTCTTTTGCACCAGCAGCAAATGCCATACCCATGGCAAGAGAGAGAACGAGCAGGAAGGTCAGTAGACGCACTACTCCCTTCGTTTGGTTTGTTTTCATACAATCCTCCTAAAGTGTTTGATTAATCATTTAATCAGTCACTGTATGGTACCCCCCCTCGTTTGGACATCCGTCAATAAAAAAATACAGCCTTCCGAAGAAAGCTGCATGCAACAAGATATAAATGTGTGCTAGGAAAGCAGTACCAGACTCAGCGCCATGACCATCATACCGGCGATAACACCGGCAATTGCAATGTGGTGTTCCCCCCCGTACTCCTCAGCGGTGGGCAACAGTTCATCCAGACTGATATAGACCATGATACCTGCCACTGAAGCGAATACAAAACCGAAGGTGATATCATTAAACCAAGCACGCAAGAGGAAGTACCCGATGAAGGCGCCTACCGGTTCAGCCAAGCCACTGAGCAAGCTCAACCAAAAGGCTTTCTTCCGGCTCTTGGTTGCATAATAAATGGGAGCCGCCACGGCCACCCCCCCTTCAGGAATATTATGGATTGCGATAGCTACAGCAATGCTGATACCCAAACTTGGGTCGGAGAGTCCTGCCATGAAGGTAGCCAGCCCTTCGGGGGGGAAGTTATGGATTGCAATGGCAAGTGCGCTGAAGAAACCCATGCGCATCAGGCGGGCATCATCCCCCCCTTCTTTCACTGGTTTCAAGTCTCCAGGAACCCCCCCTTTCATCTCATGTGGGTTCTCATATTCAGGAATGAGTTTGTCTATGATGGCAATAAGGGCAATACCAGAAAAGAACGCGATACTGGTCATCAAGTACCCTTGCTTCGGGCCCATTGCTGACTCAAGTGCAAACCGAGCCTTGACGAAGATTTCAATCATAGCCACATAGATCATAACTCCTGCTGAGAACCCCCCCAGAGCAGCTGCAAGGAAACGTGGGTTGAATTTCTTGGAGAAGAAGCTCATCAGAGAGCCAACTCCTGTACCCAACCCTGCAAAAAGGGTCAATCCAAAGGCGACCAGAATTGTTGAAGTAGAAACATCATACATAGCGAGGATCTCCCGACATTGCGTGCGATACCTAACCCTATCACGAGCAGGAAATCAGAGCAACAGGAACTGATTGACTGCAGGAGAGATTCCCAGTAGCGTAAACATACAACAGAAGGAGTGAACACAGGTGAGCAAAGAAAGGAACACCCATCTCTTCAATTCCATAGCTCCCACATACGGTCTGTTCTTTCGCTACCAGAAGAAGCGGTACGCGACGAACCTCCTAGCTATGAAAAACACCATTGATCTCTCTTACCTA
>JDSH01000257.1_pt1 | contig 12876 bp, 23 predicted proteins | sample 199451 | NCBI WGS metagenome assembly JDSH01 (sample SAMN02584198, study PRJNA231836) | bioreactor metagenome | isolation source: continuous culture bioreactor electron acceptor NO2- transfer2 day 38 after... | place: Germany: Bremen | reverse complement strand
CGCGACGGGTATACCGCCGTTCAGCTGGGTGCCGGCACCGCCAAGGCCAAACGCACCTCGCAAGCCATGCGCGGCCACTTTGCAGCCGCAAAGGTCGAGCCCAAGCGCAAGCTGGTCGAGTTCCGTGTTTCCGAAGACAACCTGGTTGAAGTCGGTGCCGAGTTCTCGGCCGAGCATTTCGTTGACGGCCAGAAGGTTGACGTGACCGGTACCTCGATCGGTAAAGGTTTCGCCGGTGCATGAAGCGTCACAACTTCGGTGGTCTGCGCGCCACGCACGGTGTGTCGATCAGCCACCGTTCGCACGGTTCGACCGGTCAGTGTCAGGACCCCCCCGGCCGCGTGTTCAAAGGCAAGAAGATGGCCGGCCACATGGGTGCCGCCCGTGTGACCACTCAGAACCTGGAAGTCGTGAAGACCGACGCCGATCGTGGCCTGGTGTTCATCAAGGGCGCTGTCCCCCCCGGCTCGAAAGGTGGCTGGGTCACCGTGAAAGACGCCGTGAAGAAGAAGCTGCCCGAGAACGTCCCGTTCCCGGCCGCTCTGAAATCGGCTGCAACCGAAGCCCAGGCTTCTGACGTGGCTGAAGAAGCCCCCCCTGCGGAAGGTGGTGAAGCATGAAACTTGATGTGATCAAACTCGACGGCGGCAAGGCCGGTTCGGTTGACCTGGACGAGGCTCTGTTCGGGCTGGAGCCGCGCGCCGATATCCTGCACCGTGTGGTCCGCTGGCAGCGCAACCGCGCCCAGGCCGGCACCCACAAGGTCAAGACCCGTTCGGAAACCTCCTATTCGACCAAGAAGATCTATCGCCAGAAGGGCACCGGTGGTGCGCGTCACGGCGACCGCAACGCGCCGATCTTCCGTAAAGGTGGTATCTACAAGGGCCCGACCCCCCCGCGCAGCCACGCCCACGACCTGCCGAAGAAATTCCGCAAGCTGGGTCTGAAACACGCCCTGTCCGCCAAGCTGAAAGCGGGCGAACTGGTGGTGATCGACGACGCGTCCTCCGAAGGCAAGACCTCGGCCCTGGCCAAGCAGGTCAAGGACCTGGGCTGGAAACGCGCGCTGATCATCGACGGTGCCGAGGTGAACGAGAGCTTCGCGCGTGCCGCGAAGAACATCGACGGCCTGGACATCCTGCCGACCATGGGCGCCAACGTGTATGACATCCTGAAGCGTGACACCCTGGTGATCACGAAGGCGGGTGTCGAAGCTCTGGAGGCTCGACTGAAATGAGCGCGAAAGCTGAACTCTACGACGTGATCCGCAAGCCGATCATCACCGAGAAATCGACCATGGCGTCGGAAAACGGTGCGGTCGTCTTCGAAGTTGCCATTGACGCCAACAAACCGCAGATCAAGGAAGCTGTGGAAACCCTGTTCGGCGTCAAGGTGAAGGCCGTGAACACGACCATCACCAAAGGCAAGGTCAAGCGCTTCCGCGGCCAGATGGGCAAGCGGAAAGACGTGAAAAAGGCCTACGTGACCCTGGAAGAGGGCAACACGATCGACGTCTCGACCGGTCTGTAAGACGATCTGTCAGTTTAGAAAATTTGTCGGCCCATGGACCTCTCATGGCGACATGTCGGAATATCCTTGAGCTTCCCCCCCGCCTAAGCTGTTGTTTGTGTAGGTTTTTTTTGATCCAGTTTGCAGTTTACGAGTGACTCTTGTGTGTGCTACACTTTTTGTGTGAAAAGCAAGATCTGCGCCAAAATATTGCCGTATTTAGAGCGCCTTATGTGAATAACGCTGTTTTTACGGAAAGTTAACGCCGTGACTGTTGAATGCTCGGGTAAGAAGCATGATGTATTCGGCACTCTTTCCGTTAAAGCTGAAAGGAGGGAAAGTATGAATCGCATCAAACAAGCCCGGATCCTCACGGAGGGGGGGTTCGGTGGAGGCTGATCAATTCGATGTATTGATTGCCAGTCTGAACGGAATCGGCTCAGGAGGAAACTCCTGGGCCGTTGGTATTTCTGCCGTTGCAATCACTGGAGCGGCCATTTTTGCTTGGATCTGGCAGCGGGGGGGCATCGCCCGGCGAACGCTGACTTTTAAGACCTTAGAAGAGCAAATGTGGGATAAAGATTTCATTGAACAAAGGAAAATTTTTGTGGGCCTCCGGGAGAATCATGGAAGCTCTGACTTGGAGGATTTCGCGAAAGAAGAGAATGATGACGACGACAAAGCTCAATCCATTAGGATTATCCTGAACAACTATGAACTGATGTGCATTGGTATTAAGCAGGGCGTCTTGGATGAAGAGATGATCCGGCAATATCATCGCAGTACTTGGGTGAAAGATTACGAGCGCATGAAGCCGTACATTGCCGCAGTTCGAAAAAAACCGCGTTCAAAGGGCTTATGTTGTCTACGAAGAATTCTACGAGAAGTGGCGAGTGAAATAACTCCTTCGAAACGGTCTGGAAGTTGGTTGCGCTGTATAGACGAGCACCCCCCCATCCCTGTTCCATCCCGCCAGTCTCGTGGCCCCCCGGTTTCGTTCCGGGGGGGACTGTGACGTTTCGGAGCTCGGGCGCCTAAACTTGCTACCTGCGACTAGGCTTGAGCTAAATACATGGCGGCAATACGCGGCTTTGGGGGGGTAGCCAATGGCGCTGGCATCTGACCCGCCCCCCCACCGCTATAGCTCCCCCCCCATGACCGATACCCTGCCTCCGTGCCCCCCCGCCTGTGCCTCTGCCTTTACCTATGAGATGGATGCGCTGCTGGTCTGTCCCGAATGCGGGCATGAGTGTCCGCGCAGGACGCGGGCGACGCCGCGCCTGAGATACGCGACAGCGTCGGCAACCTGCTTGAGGACGGGGGGGACACGGTGACGGTGATCAAGGACCTGAAGGTCAAGGGCACCTCCACGACGGTCAAGGTCGGCACCAAGGTGCGCGGCATTCGCCTGGTTGATGGGGGGGATCATGACATCGACTGCAAGATCCCCCCCGGCATCGGCAAGATGGGCCTGAAGTCGCAGTTCGTGAAGAAGATCTGAGGCGCAAACCGCCTTCCCCCCCCAAGCCCACAAGGCATTTCTGCCCCCCCCGGCCTATAGACACGCCCCCCCCATCCTGTTACATCCCGCCAGTCGCTTGGCCCCCCCGGATTCGTTCCGGGGGGGCCTCAGACGTTTTGGAATTCGGGCACCTTCGGGGGGGGCCTTAACTTGGTCACCCGCGAAAGGGCGGGGGGGGCTTAACATAGGGGGGGCGGTGATGGCGGGCAAACTCGCTGCATTACCCCCCCAGCTAAACGGAAGACAGAAAGCATGGCACTCAAGTCGTACAAACCGACGACGCCGGGCCAGCGTGGGCTGGTTCTGATCGACCGTTCGGAGCTGTATAAAGGACGTCCGGTCAAATCCCTTACCCAGGGTCTGACCAAATCGGGCGGCCGGAACAACACCGGACGGATCACGATGCGCCGCCGCGGCGGCGGGGGGGCGAAGCGTCTCTATCGTATCGTCGATTTCAAGCGCAACAAATTCGATGTTGCCGCCACGGTCGAACGGATCGAATACGACCCCCCCAACCGCACCGCGTTCATCGCGCTGGTCAAGTATGAAGACGGCGAACAGGCTTACATCCTGGCCCCCCCGCAGCGTCTGGCTGTCGGTGACACCGTCGTCGCCTCGGAAAAGGCCGACATCAAGCCCGGTAACGCGATGCCCTTCTCGGGCATGCCGATCGGTACCATCATCCACAACATCGAGCTGAAGCCCGGTAAAGGCGGCCAGATCGCCCGTGCCGCTGGCACCTATGCCCAGTTCGTTGGTCGTGACGGTGGCTACGCCCAGATCCGCCTGAGCTCGGGTGAACTGCGCATGGTGCGTCAGGAATGCATGGCCACCGTCGGTGCCGTGTCGAACCCCCCCGACAACTCGAACCAGAACCTCGGTAAAGCCGGCCGCAACCGCCACAAGGGCATTCGTCCTTCGGTCCGCGGTGTGGTCATGAACCCGGTCGATCACCCCCCCCATGGTGGTGGTGAAGGTCGGACCTCGGGTGGTCGTCACCCGGTGACCCCCCCGTGGGGGGGCAAGCCGACCAAGGGTGCGCGCACCCGCAACAAGAACAAGGCGTCGTCGAAGCTGATCATCCGCTCGCGTCACGCCAAGAAGAAGGGCCGGTAAGATATGGCACGTTCTGTCTGGAAAGGCCCTTTTGTTGACGCTTACGTCCTCAAGAAGGCTGAGAAAGTCCGCGAGTCGGGCAAAAACGAGGTCATCAAGATCTGGTCGCGTCGTTCGACCATTCTGCCCCCCCAGTTCGTGGGCCTGACCTTCGGCGTTTACAACGGGAAAAAGCACATCCCCCCCGTGAACGTCACCGAGGAAATGATCGGTCAGAAGTTCGGTGAATACTCGCCGACCCGTACCTATTACGGGCACGCTGCCGACAAGAAAGCGAAGCGGAAGTAAGAGCCATGGGTAAGACGAAAAATCCCCCCCGCCGCGTGGCCGACAACGAAGCAATGGCGAAAACCCGCATGCTTCGCACGTCCCCCCCGCAGAAACTGAACCTGGTCGCTGGCATGATCCGTGGCAAGAAGGTCGAGACGGCGCTGAACGATCTGACCTTCTCGAACAAGCGGATTGCGCAGGATGTGAAGAAATGCCTTCAGTCCGCCATCGCCAACGCCGAAAACAACCACAACCTGGACGTCGACGAGCTGATCGTGGCCGAGGCTTATGTGGGCAAGAACCTGACCATGAAACGCGGTCGTCCGCGGGCCCGTGGCCGGTTCGGCAAGATCATCAAGCCGTTTTCGGAACTGACGATCAAAGTGCGTCAAGTTGAGGAGCAAGCCTAATGGGTAACAAAGTCAATCCGATTGGCATGCGCCTCCAGGTCAACCGTACCTGGGACAGCCGCTGGTACGCCGACACCAAGGATTACGGGGGGGACCTTCTGCTGGAAGACCTGAAAATCCGCGACTTCATTCATGACGAATGCAAGCAGGCCGGCATCAGCCGTGTGATCATCGAGCGTCCGCACAAGAAGTGCCGCGTCACGATCCACACCGCCCGCCCCCCCGGCGTGATCATCGGCAAGAAAGGCGCGGACATTGAAGTCCTGCGCAAGAAGATCGCCAAGATCACCGACTCGGAACTGCACCTGAACATCGTCGAAGTCCGCAAGCCGGAACTGGACGCTGCCCTGGTCGCGGAATCGATCGCTCAGCAGCTGGAACGTCGTGTCGGTTTCCGTCGTGCGATGAAACGTGCGGCTCAGAACGCCATGCGCATGGGTGCCCTGGGCATCCGGATCAACTGCGCCGGTCGTCTGGGTGGTGCCGAGATCGCCCGTACCGAATGGACCCGCGAAGGTCGTGTGCCCCCCCTGCACACCCTGCGCGCTGACATCGACCACGCTCATAAAGAAGCCCTGACCGCCTATGGTATCATCGGCATCAAGGTCTGGATCTTCAAAGGTGAGATCATGGAACATGATCCCGCTGCGCGTGACCGTCGTCAGGCTGAGCTCCAAGAAGGTCCCGCGCCCCCCCGTGGCGCCGGCGGCCGTCGTTAAGGGAGGCATGACAGATGCTGCAACCGAAGCGCACTAAATTCCGCAAGATGCACAAGGGCCGGATCAAGGGTCTGGCCAAGGGTGGATCGGACCTGAACTTCGGGTCCTATGGTCTGAAAGCCCTGCAGCCCGAGCGCGTCACCGCGCGTCAGATCGAAGCTGCCCGTCGTGCGATGACCCGTCACATGAAACGTCAAGGTCGCGTTTGGATCCGGATCTTCCCGGACACCCCCCCCGTGACCTCGAAACCTACCGAAGTCCGTATGGGTAAAGGTAAGGGTTCGGTCGACTACTGGGCCTGCAAGGTCAAGCCCGGTCGCGTGATGTTCGAAATTGACGGTGTAAACGACGACGTCGCCCGCGAGGCCCTGCGCCTGGCTGCGATGAAGCTGCCGATCAAATCGCGCATCGTGGTCCGCGAGGACTGGTAAACCAGTCCGCGCGAGTGCGGTGTAGGCGGTTTCGCAGAAACCGTCCGGGCCGCACCCCCCCGGTGAGAACAAGAAAGCCCCCCCGCCAATCCGGCGGGGGGGCTTTTTCTATTCTTTGACCAAGTCCTCAAGCTCTTCGACTGTCACGATCTGAGCGCTTAGCTGATCGAATAGCATCTCTCTCTTTGATAAAAAGTCGTTGTCGTCCGTTACAAAATAGTCGCGGTCGTTTACCAAATGGCGTTCGAGGTGAAGGATGTCGCGCGGTGCTCTTTCCCGACGATGCTTTGCAAGTGGTGGAGCTTGTTGGTCTCGCTAGCAATCACAGAATTTCCGATAGTCGCAAATCTGCTCCCGATTACAGCGGTCGGGAACTCTTTGTTTTTTATCTTCCGGGTGTTCTTGTGGTTTTCAATTGCAACGGCAAAAAGCTCAATTTTTCCAGCGCTCTCAAGTCGTTTGAGCCGCCTGAGGTCAGCCGACACGTCAACAGTAACTTTAAGCAAAAGGGAGTCTCCTTAGAAAGGGGGGGCGTAGGTTGTAGTGGGTATGTTTTAGAAACAAGGTGGGAAGTCAAACTCCCTACTTGGTCCCGCCCGGCTGTCAAGCCGGGCAGCGCCCGACCCTCCCCCCCACGGGAGGGCGCTACCGCCTACGGTGCGGCATCCACAGGCGTTTCAATAGGAACGGAGCGATTGCCCCCCCAATCGAGGTCACGGCGCCCACCCAGGGTCGGGCGCTGCCCTCGGTGCACCTCCTCACCGGGGGGGTGCGGCCCGCAGAATTTCTTCGAAATTCGCTACACCGCACTCAAGTGGTCATGGTCATGACCACTTGTAATTGAAGCTCACCGAGATCCGCTCTTCTTCCGCCTGGTTCAGCATCACCTCGTGGCGCAGCCAGCTTTCCCAGAGCAGCACCTCGCCACGGCCGGGGGGGCGAAGTAGATGAAGCTCTGCTGTTGGCGCCGCGCGTCCTTCAGGCGCGGGGGGGGTGCGGCCATCATGCGGGCGTGGCGCGGGTCTCGTACCTGAGCGCCGAGGCACCGTCGGGCATCGACACATAGGTGGTGCCGGAAATCACTGAATGCGGGTGGATATGCGCCGAGTGATAGCCGCCCGGCGGCAGGATGTTGATCCAGAGGTCCTCCAGCACCAACTCGCGCCCATCCAGGTTGAACTCCAGGTCCTTCGCGAACTCGGCGACATGGGCATCGAGCGCCGTCTTGATGTCGGCAAAGACCGGCGAGCGCCAGGTCAGATCGGTCAGCGACGCATAGGAGGTATAGCCCGGATAGCCATTGTCCTCGCACCATTGCTGCCCGGCCTCGTCATCCTCGGCAATTCCCCCCCAGCAGTTGGCCTCGACCTCGTCGGGGGGGTCCACGCCCGGGCCGAAGTCGTTAAGGTGCGCGCGATAGATGCGGGTGACGAAGAGGGATTCGATCTGTGCCATATCCGCGTGATAGCGGATGTGGGGGGGCAGGGAGGCGAGGGGGGGGTGCGGCGAAGCGCTACATGGAGCCGCGCAGCGGCGACGCGCCTGCGTCGACCCAGCAGGCGAATTCGCGTGCGAATTCTGCCGAGAGGGGGGGGCCCTCCCCCCCACGGGAGGGCGCATTGCTAGGTTTCCCCCCCAAGCACAAGCGTTTCGGGCAAATCGACGCGCTCACCTGGCTGAACCGTTTCACAAGCGCCCACCCAGGGTTGGGCGCATCGCGGCTGCTCGGTAGGGAGCCAACCAATGCTGTTCGCTCTTTGCATTTGAAAGAGGCTATGGGATGTTTCCGACATGAAACGCATTCTATTGTTTGTCCGGTTAAACATTCAGGCCCTTCTCCTCCTCAGCCTCCTGGCAAATGCCGGGCTCGCGGTCCTGAACTTCGTGGTTCAGCCCATCCTGCGTGCTGGGGGGGCGGTCGCGACTGCTGTTGCAACAACGAAGGCGCAGGCTGAGTTGTCCGAACGCAAGGCGGTCGCCAAGACAAAGGCCAAGCGCGGCTGAGAAGACTTGCGGCGGCGGTCCCGATTTTGGGTGCGGTTGCGGTTGGCACATTCGAGTACCGGGATTACCAGCGTTGGTTGGAACAGAACCCGGATGGCGACTTCGACGCATACTTTGATGAGATCACAGAGGTCTCGCTGGAAGTGGTCGACGAAGTAGTCGGGGGGGAGTTGCAGGAACTGCCGGGTGCGTCGATGGTGGATCGTGAGGCTCTGCTGACCGCGCTTGAAAGTCTGCGCTTCGGCACCGCGGACGAAACCGCGCAGTAGCCCTTGTTTTCCAAACTTTCCCTTGCCCTCCCCCCCCACCTTGACCCTATAGAGGCGCATCTCACGGATTCCCGGCAACGGGATTCGTGTGTTTTGTCATTCATCCACCAGGATACGGGTGACCCTGAGCAAACGTCGGGGGGGGCTCGCTGGTGAGTGTAGCGAAAGGAAAAGGCGGATGAACGCCAAGGAACTGAACGACAAGAGCCCGGAAGAGCTGCGCGATGCGCTCGCCGAGCTGAAGAAGGAAAGCTTCAACCTGCGTTTTCAGCAGGCCACCGGCGCGCTCGAGAACACTGCGCAGATGCGCAAGGTTCGCCGTGACGCGGCCCGTGTGAAAACCGTGCTGAACCAGAAGCCGCAGCCGCGGCCGCGACCGAGTAAGAGGAGGCCACAAGATGCCCAAACGTATCCTGCAAGGCACCGTCACCTCGGCCGCCAACGAACAGACCGTCACCGTGTCGGTGGAACGCCGTTTCACGCACCCGGTTCTGAAGAAAACCATCCGTAAGTCCAAGAAATACCGGGCTCACGATGAAAAGAATGCCTACAAGGCTGGCGACGTGGTCCGCATCATCGAATGTGCGCCGCGCTCGAAAACCAAGCGTTGGGAAGTTCTGGAAGGCTAAGCACCCGCTTACCTTCCCGGACGACTTGACCAAGTCGAAACCCTGGGGGGGATCACAGCAGGCATCGCTGCCCCCCCATAGGTCGGGAGACACCACATGATCCAGATGCAAACCAATCTGGATGTTGCTGACAACTCCGGCGCTCGCCGAGTTCAGTGCATCAAGGTTCTGGGTGGTTCCAAGCGTAAATACGCCTCCGTGGGCGACATCATTGTCGTCTCGGTGAAGGAAGCCATCCCGCGCGGCCGCGTGAAGAAAGGTGACGTCCGCAAGGCCGTCGTCGTGCGCACCGCCAAAGAGGTCCGTCGCGAAGACGGCACCGCCATTCGCTTCGACCGCAACGCGGCCGTCATTCTCAACAACAACAACGAGCCCGTCGGCACCCGTATCTTCGGCCCAGTTGTTCGCGAACTGCGCGCGAAGAACTTCATGAAGATCATCTCGCTGGCTCCGGAGGTGCTGTAAGATGGCTGCCAAGCTGAAAAAAAAGGCGACAAGGTCGTCGTGCTGGCCGGCAAGGACAAGGGCAAGGAAGGCGAGATCTCGTCGGTCGACCCCCCCAAAGCCGGCAAAGCCGTGGTTGAAGGCGTGAACATCGCCATCCGTCACACGCGTCAGAGCCAGACCTCGCAGGGCGGCCGCATCCCGAAAGCGATGCCGATCGACCTGTCGAACCTCGCTCTTCTGGACTCGAACGGTAAAGCCACCCGCGTCGGCTTCCGCACGGAAGACGGCAAGAAGGTCCGCTTCGCCAAGACCACTGGGGGGGAGGCCGTCTGATGTTGGATGCTGCTACCTACACCCCCCCGCGCCTGAAGGCCGCGTACAAGGACCAGATCCGCGCCGCCCTGAAGGAAGAGTTCGGCTACAAGAACGACATGCAGATCCCGCGTCTGGACAAGATCGTTCTGAACATCGGCTGTGGTGCCGAAGCCGTGAAGGATTCGAAGAAGGCCAAATCGGCCATCGAAGATCTGACCAAGATCGCCGGCCAGCAGGCCGTCGGCACGAAGGCGCGCAAGTCGCACGCCCCCCCGTTCCGTCTGCGTGAAGGCATGATCATCGGTGCGAAAGTCACCCTGCGTGGCGACCGCATGTACGAATTCCTGGACCGCCTGATCACCATCGCGATGCCGCGCATCCGCGACTTCCGTGGTGTCAAGCCCAGCTTCGACGGTCGTGGCAACTTCGCCACCGGCCTCAAGGAACACATCGTCTTCCCGGAAATCGACTTTGATAAAGTCGACGAGACCTGGGGGGGCATGGACATCGTGATCACCACCACCGCGAACACCGACGCGGAAGCAAAGAGCCTGTTGAAGCACCTCAACATGCCCTTCAACGCTTAAGCGCCGGGAGGAAAGAAGACATGGCTAAAAAAAGCAATGATCGAACGCGAGAAGAAGCGTCAGGCGCTGGTGGAGAAATACGCCGCCAAACGTGCCGCGCTGAAAGAAATCGCGAATGACGAAAGCAAGTCGATGGAAGAGCGTTTCAAAGCGCGCCTGAAGCTTGCCAAACTGCCGCGCAACAGCTCGGCCACCCGTCTGCACAACCGCTGCCAGCTGACCGGTCGTCCCCCCCATGCGTACTACCGTAAGCTGAAAGTGTCGCGGATCGCGCTGCGCGAGCTTGGCTCGCAGGGCCTGATCCCCCCCGGCCTGGTGAAATCGAGCTGGTAAGGGAGAGATATTATGAACGATCCTATCGGCGATATGCTCACCCGCATCCGCAACTCGCAGCTGCGTGGTAAATCCACCGTTTCGACGCCCGCCTCCAAGCTTCGCGCCTGGGTTCTGGACGTCCTGGCGGACGAAGGCTACATCCGTGGCTATGAAAAAGGCACCGATGAACGCGGTCACCCGACCCTGGAAATCAGCCTGAAATACTTCGAAGGCACCCCCCCTGTCATTCGCGAGCTGAAGCGGGTTTCGACCCCCCCCGGCCGCCGCGTGTACATGGGCGTCAAGGACATCCCCCCCGTGGTCCGTCAGGGCCTGGGTGTGTCGATCGTCTCCACGCCGAAAGGTGTCATGTCGGACGCAAACGCTCGCAGCCAGAATGTTGGCGGCGAAGTGCTTTGCACCGTGTTCTAAGGAGGTCTGGTATGTCTCGTATTGGCAAACGCCCGGTCGAGCTTCCCTCGGGTGTCTCCGCGACCCTGTCGGGCCAGACCGTCGAAGTGAAGGGCCCGAAAGGCGCCCTCAGCTTCACCGCGACCGATGATGTCACCATCTCGATCGAAGACAGCACCGTGACTGTCGAGCCGCGCGGCAAGTCCAAGCGCGCCCGTCAGCAGTGGGGGGGCATGTCGCGCACCATGATCGGTAACATGGTGACCGGTGTGACCGAAGGCTACAAGAAAGAGCTGGAAATCAACGGTGTTGGTTACCGGGCACAGATGCAGGGCAACACCCTGAAGCTGAACCTGGGCCTGTCGCACGACGTTGACTTCGTCGCGCCTGAGGGGGGGGTCACCGTGACCGCCCCCCCCAAGCCGACCGTCATCATCGTCGAAGGCATCGACCCGCAGCTCGTCGGTCAGACCGCGGCCAACATCCGCGCCTGGCGTAAGCCTGAGCCCTACAAGGGCAAGGGCATCAAATACGTCGACGAGTATATCTTCCGCAAGGAAGGCAAGAAGAAGTAAGGACCAGACAGATGGCAAACAGCAAACGGACCCTGTTCCTCAAGCGCCGCCTGCGCGTCCGGAACAAGCAACGCAAGGTGAATGTCGGCAAGCTCCGCCTGTCGGTTCACCGTTCGTCCAAGAACATCAGCGTTCAGCTGATCGACGACGTCCGGGGGGGCACCACCCTGGCCGCCGCCTCTTCTCTCGAGAAGGATCTGGGCGTGGTTGGCAAGAACAACGTCGAGGCCGCCGCGAAAGTCGGTGCCGCGATCGCCGAACGTGCCAAGAAAGCCGGTGTGGAAGAATGCTACTTCGACCGTGGCGGCTTCCTGTTCCACGGCAAGGTGAAGGCCCTGGCCGACGCCGCGCGTGAAGGTGGCTTGAAGTTCTAAAGACCTTGAGGGGGGGGCTGCGCCATCCGCGCGGCCCCCCCCGATGATCCGGGGGGGTCCTTCGGGGGGGTCACCAGGATTGAGTTTATTCGGCACCTCTGGTGCCACCATGAAAAGGACTGTCCAGATGGCAGAACGTGAAAACCGTCGGGGGGGTCGCGGCCGCAACCGCGAAGAAGAAACCCCCCCGGAATTCGCCGATCGTCTTGTTGCGATCAACCGCGTGTCGAAAACCGTGAAGGGCGGTAAGCGCTTCGGCTTTGCTGCGCTCGTCGTGGTTGGCGACCAGAAAGGCCGCGTTGGTTTCGGCAAAGGTAAAGCGAAAGAGGTCCCCCCCGAGGCCATTCGCAAAGCCACCGAGCAAGCCAAGCGCCAGATGATCCGCGTGCCGCTGCGCGAAGGCCGCACCCTGCACCACGACATCGAAGGTCGTCACGGTGCCGGCAAGGTGATCATGCGCACCGCGCCTGAGGGTACCGGGATCATCGCCGGTGGTCCGATGCGTGCCGTGTTCGAGATGCTGGGCGTGAAGGACGTTGTGTCGAAGTCGATTGGCTCGCAGAACCCCCCCTACAACATGATCCGCGCCACCCTGAACGGCCTGACCAAAGAGTCGAGCCCGCGCATGGTGGCTCAGCGTCGCGGCAAGAAAGTCGCCGACATCCTGGGCAACAAATCGGAAGCTCCCGCTTCCGAAGACGCGTAAGGAGATCTGACCCATGGCTAAAACCATCGTCGTCAAGCAGGTCGCTCGCCGATCCGTCGCCCCCCCCAAGACCAGCGTGCCACGCTGATCGGCCTGGGCCTGAACAAGATGCACAAGACCCGTGAGCTGGAAGACACCCCCCCCGCGGTGCGCGGCATGATCGCCAAGATCCCGCACATGGTCGAGATCATCGAAGAGAAGGGCTGACCGTTTTCTTCGAAGAAAACGGACCGGAATTTTCGAAAATTCCGAACCCGCCAAGAACAA
>JDSH01000256.1_pt1 | contig 12949 bp, 17 predicted proteins | sample 199451 | NCBI WGS metagenome assembly JDSH01 (sample SAMN02584198, study PRJNA231836) | bioreactor metagenome | isolation source: continuous culture bioreactor electron acceptor NO2- transfer2 day 38 after... | place: Germany: Bremen | reverse complement strand
TGGATAAAGCGGGAGTAGATATTTTCCATCTAGACTTGATGGATGGAGATTTTGTACCAAATTTTGGAATGAGTCTTGCAGAAATGGCTGTGGTTAGACGCCATACCAACAAGCTTCTCGATGTACATATGATGGTAAAAGATCCAATCAGGTATGTTCAACTTATGGCTGACACTGGGATCGATATCATTTACATCCATCCAGAGGCAGACCCACAGCCAGCACTTACATTGCAAAGAATTAAGGATCTTGGCAAGAAAGCAGGACTCGTAATTAATCCAGGCACTTCACTTGAATCAATCAGAGCTTTGTACCCTCTCATCGATTATCTTATGCTGATGACTGTCAATCCAGCTTTTGCGGCCAACTCTTTTTACCTTGGCTAGAAGATAAAATTGGGCAAGCTGTAAAAGAACGTGAACCTTGGGGGGGTTTCCCGATTGTTATTGACGGTGGAGTTGATAAGCATATTATGAGTAGATTAAGTGCAAAAGGTGTCGAAGGGTATGTCCTTGGACGTCTCATTTTGTTTGACCAGCAAGAGAAAGACTATACTAAACTCATTTCATGGATGAGAACGATTTAACACTGTTTTAGATATAGATGTTTGGGCTACAAGAATGTAGCCCATTTTATTCGAAAATAGTATGGAGCAATCATTATGGGCTTAAAAGATATTCTCGTTGTTAGTGCACATGCTGCAGATTACTGTACAAGAGCAGGCGGAACGTTAATCACATATGCAAATATGGGGGGGTATTCAATACATATCATTGCATTAACATGCGGTACACATGGTGAATCTGCTGGATATTGGAAAATACATCCAAAAGGGACCTATGAAGATTGTGCATCTATTAGAAAACAAGAATCCACGGAGGCAGCAAAAAAAATTGGTGCTACGATAGAATTTCTTGATTGGGAAGACTACCCACTTACTATTGATACAACACGTACCCGATTTCTAATTTCTCGTGTACTGGATATAAGACCAGAAATAATTTTCACACACTACACTACAGATCCAACCAATCCAGACCATGCTGTTACTGGAAACGCAGTAGTCATGGCTTGCAACAGTGCTTCTCAACTTGGAGCAATACCAGATACACAAGCACAATACTATCCCAATATTTACTTTTTTGAACCGACAGTTCCCATGAGTGAATTTAATCAATTTTCTCCAGATTTTTATATTGATGTGACTAACGTGCATCAAGAAAAAAAATCGAAGCCATTAAAAAAATTTGCCTGCCAACCTCAGCTAAAGGATTTTTATATTCATTTTGCTAGACATAGAGCATTCCAAGCTAGAGTATGGACAAAACTTGACATAGAATACGCCGAAGGATTCAAACGGTTCTCTCCATATGTGGGTACAAAATTACCAATTTCTGAAAGAAAATCAGAATTATAAGTTCACTCTATGAGCTAGAGCAAATTTGCTCATGTACCTGTTCTAGCTCATAGGAGTATTAATCCATGAGATACCCGCCGTTAATGTTTATTGTCTCACCTGTTATAAATAGAGCTTCATCGGTTGCAAGGAAAAGAGCAGTCATAGCAACCTCGTCAACACTGCCCATTCTTCCCAAAGGTATAGAAGAAATTACATGTTTGCGTTTTTCTTCTGACCATTGTCCGCTCATTTCTGTGACTATTGCATGAGGAGCAATAGCATTTACACGGATAGCATGACAAGCCAATTGACGAGCCAAGGATCTAGTCAAGGTAGTGAGAGCTCCTTTTGAAGTTCCATAGACAGGAGCAGCTGTGATATCACCACATTTTGCTGCAACAGAAGACATATTGATGATATTTCCTTTCCCATTCTCAATAAAATGTGGAATAATCGCTTTGCAACAATAAAACGCCGCATTTAGATTCACATCCATGACCTCTTTCCATTGTTCTAACGTCATTTCAAGCACACTACCGCGAGTAATTGTTGCTGCATTATTTACCAGAATATCTATAGTGCCAAGTTCTTTAATCAAGGAATTAATCGCCTGATTGACCTGATCATAATCTGTGATATCGGTTTTGATGGCTATTACTGAATAGCCTAAGGATTGTAATTCCTGCACGAAATCATCCACATTCCTACGTACAAGCAAAGCAATTCTGGCTCCTTCTGCCGCAAAATGTTTTGTTATTGCCTTCCCTATCCCTCTAGTTCCCCCCCCGGTAATCAGAACTGTTTTATTCATCAATCGCATTATGAATCTCCTTGCTTATCCCTGTATATCAAAAATTTTATTGAATCACAATGCAATATATTCACTTGAGCATTTGACCCATGTCCAATCTTTCAGATACACTTGCGCAAAGTTAAGTGAGGAACCCATGGAAACACAGACAACTACATTGGACAAAAAAGAGTTCTTTCTATTCGCCCTGTACATCACAGGAATGATTGTGGTTAACACCGTTGGAAGTAAAATTATCAGCCTCTTTGGCGTACGGGTCTCAGTAGGAATCTTTTTCATGCCTGTGCTCTTCTTGGTTACGGACATCGTAGGAGAGGTCAAAGGACACCAACATGCTTCCCTCTTTGTAAAATATTCCATCATCATGCTGGTTATTCTGTTTGTGGTGACAGGCTTGTTTGTCCAGATCAAACCACATGAGACATGGGATCTTCAGAGTCAGTACCAACAGATCTTTGGCATGAGTATGCGTATGAGTCTGGCAAGCCTTATCAGTTTTGCGATCAGCCAAACGATAGACATTTCAATCTTCTTGCAATTCAAGAAATTGAATAAAGGAAAGATGCTTTGGCTCAGGAATAATTTGAGTACTATGACCAGCCAATTCATTGATACAGTCATCTTCATGTTCATCGCATTTTACCATCTTACACCCAAATTCACGGCTGCCTATGTGTTCTCCCTGATCATCCCCCCCTACTGGCTCTTCAAAGTACTCTTTGCCCTCATAGATACCCCCCCACTGTGTTATGTTGGCGTAAAATGGATGTCAAAACATAAGTAGTGACTTTCCTTTGGTAAAAAGATTGAGTACCTTTGATTCAGACGAGTTGCACACTTGTCTGAATGTATTTGCAATATTGGAGGCGCTATGTCTGAACAGGAACTGATGCCGATTGAGCAACTGCTTCCCAATAATCTATTTATACTCCCGGTTACTGGAAATCCGGTTTTCCCAGGACTATTCACCCCCCCGTTGATGATCACCGACAATCAAGATGTCGAAATCGTCAATCAGGCTATCAAGCACGGTGGCTTCCTTGGACTTTTGCTTGTCAAAGAAGACAATGACGAAGAGGAGTACTCAGAGAAGAATCTCTATACGATAGGGACAGTTGCTAAAATCGTTAAGAAAATCAAACTCCCCCCCGATGGAGGAATAAGTATCTTCATCTCAACGCTGAAGCGTTTTGAGACCAAACAGTACTACCCTAGCGGTCCCTATCTGGTCGCAGAGGTACAGTACCTTGAAGATATCGAGGACGAGCAGGAAGAGCTCCGCGCATGGACTCGTCTCTTGCTCACGGAAATGAAACAGCTGACCAAGAACAACCAGCTCTTCAGTGAAGAGATGCGGCTGAACATGGTCAATATCGATCATCCAGGTAAATTGGCGGATTTCATTGCCAGCATCCTGAATGTCGAACGTAAACAACAACAGGAAATTCTCGAGACCCTGGTGGTACGGCGACGTATCGAAAAGGTCTTGGTATTTATCAAGAACGAACAAAACATCGCCCAGGTTCAGGCAAAAATCCAGGCCAGGGTGAACCAGAAAATTGAGAAAAACCAAAGGGAATATTTCCTACGTGAGGAGCTGAAGTCCATCCAGCAGGAATTGGGTATTTCCACAAACCCCCCCAAGACTGACTTGATCAACCGCTTGAAAACAAAGTTCAAGAACCTCCCACTCTCTGCTGAGGCAAAGGAAACGGTTGACCGAGAAATGGGTCGACTTGAAGGAATGGATCCCTCCAGCCCTGAGTATTCTCTCACCAGAACATACCTGGAGATCATCAGTGACCTTCCCTGGAAGGAGCCCAAACCTGAGAGCTTCAGCATTGAAAGTGCAAGAAAAATCCTTGAACGTGACCATTACGGCATGAAGGATGTGAAGGACCGTATCCTTGAATTCCTGGCTGTACGAAAGAAAAAGCAGGACACCAAGGGTTCAATCATCTGTCTCGTAGGCCCTCCGGGTGTTGGTAAGACCAGTGTCGGAGTTTCCATTGCCAGATCCCTGAAGAAGGAGTATTTCCGTTTCTCAGTCGGTGGCATGAATGACGAGAGTGAGATCAAGGGGGGGCACCGAAGAACATACATCGGTGCTATGCCCGGTAAGATCATCCAGGGACTAAGGATCACCAAGAGCAAGAACTGTGTTCTTGATCGATGAGATTGACAAGATGGGTATCTCCTATCAAGGAGACCCTGCAAGTGCACTGCTCGAGGTTCTTGACCCAGAGCAGAATACTGCATTCAGGGACACCTATCTGGACATTCCCTTCGATGTCAGTGAAGTACTGTTCATTGTTACTGCGAATACCCTGGAGACGATTCACGTCCCTTGCTTGACCGTATGGAAATCATCCAGCTTGCTGGATACACCAGTGATGAGAAATTGGCCATTGGAAAGAAGTACCTAGTACCAAAATCCTTGGAGAAACATGGCCTTAGCAAGAGCGAAATTCGCTACCCTGCCAAGATTCTCAGAAAGATCGCTGATGAATATGCACGAGAGGCTGGAGTTAGAAACTTCGAGAAGTCCTTGCATAAGATCAACCGAAAGGTTGCGCTCATGCTCACAGAGAATCCTGAAGAGAAACTCCCAGTAACAATAAACGATACATTGTTGTATGAGCTACTCGGGCAACCTATCTTTGTTGAGGATGAAATTCTCAAGGCAGATCGACCTGGCATGGCCATAGGACTTGCTTGGACAAGTATGGGTGGAGACACCTTGATCATTGAAGCACAGAACACCCCCCCTGCAAGGGAGAGATCAAACTCACCGGCCAGCTTGGGGGGGAAGTCATGCAGGAATCGGTCAGCCTTGCCTATACATGGGTGAAAGCACATGCTTTGGAGAGAAAGATCGATCCAAGTTGGTTTGAGCATAACTCAATCCATCTCCATGTACCGGAAGGAGCCACCCCCCCAAAGGATGGACCCTCAGCTGGAATCACCATGACCGTTGCCCTCTACTCCTTGGTCACCAATCAATCATAGCCCCCTGATTTGGCCATGACTGGTGAATTAAGCCTGAAAGGAAAGGTCATGCCGATCGGAGGATTGAAAGAGAAGGTACTTGCAGCCAGAAGGAACAAGATCAAGGACATCATCCTCCCACAGTTCAACAAGCGTGATCTGGACAAGTTGGATGAGCAAGTCACGCAAGGTGTCAACTTCCATCTGGTAGGAAGTATTGAAGAAGTTCTTGCCCTCGCTTTCCCACAAGATGAGAAGCGTGAAGTGATGCAACCAATTCTCACTCCTCCCAATACCAGCAATGCTGATATGATCAGTAAGGCAGTAGCACTAGCGGTTCGGGAGGCATTGCGTGAGCGTTGAGTTACTGAGCCCCCCCGCAGGAAACCTTGAAAAGCTGCGTCTTGCATTTGAATACGGTGCAGACGCAGCCTACATGGGACTGAGTGACTTCTCCTTGCGTGCGAATGCACGAAACTTTACTGAAAAAGACTTACATGAGGTTTCCTTCTTGAAGCAGTCAAGCGGGAAACGCTTGTACGGAACCTTGAATATGATTTTCGATGAGCAGAAGCTTTCCTCATTGCAGGACCAGATGGAACTCATCAAAACCTGGCCTTTCGATGCATTCATCATCAGCGACTTGGGACTTGTTCCCATTTTGCAGGATGCACTTGGTGAGGATGTCGAGCTCCACCTCTCCACCCAAGCCAGTTGTACCAACTCAAGTAGTGCCTCCATGTACCGAAAAATGGGCTTCTCTCGTGTAATACTGGGCAGAGAAACACCTCTGGATGATATCAAGCGAATCAAGGATGCTAATCCCGACCTACAATTGGAAGTGTTCGTGCATGGGGGGGCTATGTGCATGGCCTACTCCGGCCGATGCCTGCTCTCCAGCCATCTGGCAGGAAGAAGCGCCAACCAGGGTGACTGCAGTCATACCTGTAGGTGGAACTACCGCCTCTCTACCACCGATACAATCGAGGAAGTTCTGAAAAGTGGTGCGTTGGCCTTGGAAGAAGAACAACGAAGTGGTGTCTACTACCCTATCTCTGAACAGGATGGATACACTACCATACTCTCCAGCAAAGACCTATGCATGATTGATCACTTGAGTGAACTCATCGATGCCGGTGTTGACTCCTTGAAGATCGAAGGCAGGATGAAAAGCAGCTACTACGTTGCAGTAGTCACACGAGCATACAGAAAAGCACTCGATAGCCTGAAAACAGGGGGGGATGAAAGCTGGAGGGCATACCGAGAGGATCTCTTCAACATCAGCCACCGTGAGTACTCTACGGGATTTTTCTTTGGTCACGGACCGGTAGACCCCCCGTCATGGGAGAATCAATCGATAAGAGCACAGAGAAAGGATATGAAAGAAACTATCTATTCTGTGGGTTTATTGGGGGGGATAAGGTAGCTGATGATATCTATACATTGGACCTGAAAAACCAGATCAAAGACACCATGAAGATTGAGTATATCGCTAAGGATGTGGTGAAGATTGAGGATGAAGGATTCACGTTGCTTGACGCTGACTATGCACCGGTACAACAAGCTGACCATGGCAAGCTCCAGTATATCAAAACAGACAAGCCGATTGAGAAAGGATATATCATCCGTAGGGAATCTATGCTTAAATAGAGACATGCGGAGACTCTGTATTGCTTTAAGTGTAGTTTTATTTCTCTCTCACACACTAGGAGCTGTAGCGCCTCTTGCAGATGACTATGGCTTTCTTGGTGATCATGCTCCCTTTGTGCAATTCATTGATGCAGTCCGTGGACAAGGAGATGCCAAGGAGGGAGAACTGCTGAGACAACAACTCCTCTTCAAGCCGGTTCTTCAGGAAGAGGAGCAGGCTGTACTCGCTATACGAAGTGCAACACTGCTTGCAAGACTCTATACTGAGTTGGAAAAGCCAGATACACAGAGGGCGAAGGAGCTGCTGGTGGAAGCTGAATCATCTTTGAAGAGACTGAAAGATGGATCCTTCTTTCATTTAATGGGTGAGGCTGAGATAGATTCCATATATTACCTTATCAACCATCAAGACTCGCGAAGGGGGGGATCAGCAGCAACTCCAAGATCAAGAAAGCCTATGCTCAGTATCCCAATCAGATCTATGCCATACTGATGAAAGCCAACAGCCTGCTCTATGCGCCATCCTTTGCAGGAGGCGATAAAGCAGAGGCACTTTCGCTTTTTCTCACACTGCTTGAAGCAGGCTCTTCCAATCTCAATACATGGGACCTCTCTAGCATATACGTAGGAATAGGGCGTATATGCATGGACAGAAATGAGTGGGACAAGGCACTGGGTTATTTTACGGCCGCAAGGGCGCTCTATGCGTTCGACCCCCCCACCTCGATGATTACATCAGGGAAACAAAGGAGAGGCTATGACTATGATTCTCTCTCTTATTGTCGGTATCATTGGGTTGTATGCTTTCATCCTAACCCTCTTTAATATTCGTTATCTTTCCAACCTACAGAATACGATACGTCTTGAATGCTCAAAAGAGCTGGTAAGTGTCTTGATCCCGGCAAGGAATGAAGAACATACCATCGGCCCATGTGTGCGTTCACTCCTTATGCAAGACCATGCAAACCTTGAAATCCTTATCCTTGATGATGACTCAGAGGATAGTACCGCAATGGTGGTACAAGAGCTATGTAAGAAAGATGAGCGTATTCGCCTCATTCCAGGAAAACCATTGAAGCAGGGTTGGAGGGGGGGAAAGATTTATGCGATGCAGCAACTCTATGAGGCAAGCAGAGGTGACTATCTGCTCTTCACAGATGCTGACACGGTCCACAACCCAGACTCCATCACCTACGGTCTCAGCCTGCTAAAGGGGGGGCATAATGCATCCATGCTCAGCGGATACCCCCCCAAGCAGATCACCCGTAACCTGAGGGTTGAGTTATTGGTGAGTGCAATGCTGTTCAACCCAACCCTCTTCGTTCCATTCAGGCTCCAGGAAAGGCTCCAGATATCCATGTTTGCCATGGCAATCGGACAGTATATGTTTCTAGAGCGCGGTGCGCTGGACCATATGGATGGGTTTTCTCATATCAAGAGTGAAATATGTGATGACGTCCTGCTTGCACGGAGCTGTGTGAAACTACGGGAAAAGCAAATATTTGCACCAATGAGTGAAGCGCTCTCCTGTGAAATGTTCCCTACCTTCAAAGAAGCCTTTCAAGGACTTGAGCGTTCCATCAATGGAGTAGTTAAGCGAGGGTGGCTTAGTACCATCCTCATCCTCGCAATTGTGCTTGTGCTACTCCTGTTATCATTCTCTCCTCTCCTTCCTCTATATCTTGCCGTCACAGGTGCTTCTTTTCTTACCATATTTCCCAGTCTTGCAGGCACCCTACTCTTTCTTTCTGCCTGGGCAATCAACGCTCGGTTCTTCAAATTCTCATTTTCTTCAGCTTTTTTTTGGCCCATATCACTGTTTTCTATGTGGTGCTGATGTACCTCCATGGACTCTTTTTGGTGATCACAGGCAAAGGATTTGACTGGAAAGGCCGAAAAATAGCGTAAAAATAGCGTTTTAGAGCACTAAATCCCGGTTTTTTTACTTGCGAAAGGGTGAATCCATGGTAGAATGAATTAACCTAGACACATGGAGGAATACATGACTATTCACGAGCAGATTGTTGCGCAGTATGAGACCTATCTGGCAGAAAACCAGAAGTTCACAGAGAAGGGAGTCAAGGTATCGGCTGCAAGAGCTCGCAAGGCTCTGGCTGAAATTGCAAAGCTTGCTAAAGAGCGCAGAAAAGAAATTCAGGCAGAGAAAGGCGAATAATAAAAAAATCCTTACTCGTTTTTTTAGGCGTCCGTACAGGGCGCCTATTTCTTTGTCCCAACCAATGGACATAAAAATCCCCCCCCTGAATATATTTTTCCAGGGGGGGGACGGTGAAATACTATCTCGAATTTTCTGTTATAGGAAACTCTTGAGCAGGGCCAAGTGTTTCTTCCCTTTCTCAATCTTTTCCTCAAACTCAGCTTTCTTGCCCTTCTCCTTCTCGATAGCTTCCTCTTTTGCGTTCTGAAGAAATTTGTCGTTGGAGAGTTTTGAAAGAACTTTGGAAAGGTTCTGGTCATGCTTGTCCAGATCACTTTCAAGACGGGCAATCTCTTTCTCTACATCGATTGCTTCCCTGACAAACACATACATCTCATAGCCAGTCCCTGCAACCGGGAATGCTCCACCAACGTTAACAGCATCACTGCTATCCACCTCAATTGAAGAAGCTCCAGCGAAGGTAGCCATCAATGCTTTCTGCTCTGCAAAGAACTCTGAAGCAAAGAAATCCTTGTCACACTTAACCACTACCCGAATTTTCCGCTCAACAGGGATCCCCCCCAACTCTGAGCGCATTGCCCTGAGTCCAGTAACAGCTTCCTGCATCCGCTGCACAAGGGCAGCTTCCGCTTTATGCTCCCGTTCTGCCGAGTAGGCTGGATAGGAACTCTCGATCAGCTGGTCATGTACATTGGGAAGCTTCTGGTAGATTTCTTCACTGATGAAAGAAGCAAAGGGATGCATCAAGCGCATGGACTCAGCAAGCAGGTCGAGCAAGATGGTAACCTGTCTCTGTTTCTCCTCAGGATTCTCACTATACAAGCCACGTTTGGCACTTTCTACGTACCAGTCACAGAAGTCATTCCAGAAGAAATCATAGACAGCCTGTGCACCATCATTGAACTTGTAGTTCTCCATGGCCACCTTGATCTTCATCACTGCCTCATTGAGCTGGTTATAGATCCACATGTCCAGCGTATTAAGCTCAACCTTTGCAATATCACCCAGCTCGACCCCCCCTTCAAGATTCATCAGGAGGAAACGGGCTGCATTCCAGACCTTGTTGGCAAACCGACTTCCAAGCTTGAAGGTCTCCATATCAATGAGTATGTCCTGCCCTTGGGTAGCCATATAGGCAAGCGTGAATTTCATTGCATCAGCACCATACTGGGAGACAACATCCAAGGGGGGGTCAATGCCATTACCAAGGCTCTTGCTCATCTTCCTTCCCTGTTTGTCACGTACCAAACCGGTGATGTAGATGTCCCTGAACGGAACCTCACCAAGGAATTCCAAGGAAGCCATAATCATTCGGCTCACCCAGAAGAAGATGATATCGTACCCGGTAACCAGGTACTTGTGGGGGGGAAGAACTGCTTCATATCGGCACTCTTCTCAGGCCAACCAAGGGTACTGAATGGCCAAAGCCAGGAGCTGAACCATGTATCGAGTACATCACTCTCCTGGATGAGGTTTTTGGAACCACACTTGGGACAGGAAGTGGGATCATCACGACTTACAATAATCTCATTACAATCCTGACACTCCCAAACTGGGATGCGGTGTCCCCCCCACCAGAGCTGTCGGCTGATACACCAGTCATGGATATTCTCCAGCCAGTGGGTGTAGGTATTCTCCCAACGCTTTGGATAGAAAACAACCTTCTCATCCTTCCACGCCTGCAAGGCCTTCTTTGCCATTCCTTCCATCCTGACAAACCACTGGTTGGAAAGATACGGCTCAATGACGGTATGACAACGGTAACAGTGGCCGACATCATGGTTGTGGACAACTTCCTTGACCAGGAAACCCTGATCTTTCAGATCTTCAACCACCAAGGAGCGGGCATCGACTGCACTCATGCCACGGTACTTTTCAGGGCAGTTCTCATTAAGCGTTCCGTCTGGATTGAGTACATTGACCTTTTCCAGATTATGCCGCATACCACACTGCCAGTCATTGGGGGGGTCATGTGCAGGGGGGGTAATCTTAACCATGCCGGTACCAAAGCCCATTTCCACGAAGCTGTCAGCAATGATAGGGATCTTCTTATCAGTAAGAGGAAGATCTATCAACTTGCCAACAAGATGGGTGTAGCGCTCATCATCAGGGTGCACAGCTACGGCCACATCGCCGAACATTGTCTCCGGTCTTGTGGTTGCAACGGTAATATACCCGCTTCCATCACTGTAGGGATAGCGTACGTCGTAGAGGAAGCCGCCAAGTTCCTGGTACTCAACCTCATCATCAGCAAGGGCTGTACCACACTTGGGGGGGCAGTAGTTGACCAGGTATTCACCTTTGTAGATCAAGCCTCGTTCGTACAGGGTGACAAAGCTCTCCCGTACAGCCTGACTCAGTCCTTCATCCATCGTGAAACGTTCATGATCCCAGTCACAGCTACAACCAATCTTCTTCAATTGGTCGGTTATAATGCCATGGTGTTTTTCTTTTACCTGCCAGGTCCGCTCCAGGAACTTATCACGTCCCAGATCCTGACGGCGCAACCCTTCAGTTGCAAGCTGACGTTCCACCACATGCTGTGTGGCAATGCCTGCATGGTCAGTACCGGGAAGCCAGAGGGTTGTTCTTCCACTCATCCGGTAGTAACGGGTAAGGATATCCTGCAGGGAGTTGTTCAGGGCATGTCCCATATGCAATATCCCCCCCGTAACATTTGGAGGAGGCATGACGACAGTAAACGGGGGGGGTTCTTTCCCCCCCTCGACGGGTTTGAACTTCCCTTCTTCCAACCATTGCTGGTAAATTCGATCCTCGAATTGTTTGGGATCATAGGCCTTCGGTAACTCAACAGCCTTCACAATATGCCTCCTACAGGTGAAAAGAGTCTCCCCCCCATAGTACCAAAATAGGGAAGGCTCTACAAGTGAATGTAGAGCCTTCGTCATGAGAACAAAAACTGAATGTTATTCGAGAGGAGTAACCGCCTTTACTTCCAGCTTCACTGCATACCCCCCCATTGCATCAAGATGCTGGACAATCTGTTCCAAACTGAACATATCAAGGGTAGGTTGCTGAACTTCAGTCACTTGCCGTATATGAGCACTATCGATTTGGGAAGCAACCCCCCCAGGAAGGATTTCCTGTCCCTGCTGGGAATTGTTCCCAAAGAGAACAAAGGCACCTATAAAAACCACGACAAATGCTGCCGCAGAGGTAATCAAGGCAGGAACAAGCCTGACCTGAATTTTCTTTCGGAAAATGTGCATTTTTTTTATTGGAAGAGGAAAAACGTGTTTTCTCAAAATATTGGAGAACACGATCCTGTCGTGCAGAGATTTCCGAATCCGGCAATACAGCATCGGCAACTTTCTGGTGAAGGGCGCGAAGCTGTTCGAGTCTCTGGCGACATGCGTTGCAATAGCCTAGGTGTTCCTGGACCTGGGTCCTCCAACTCCTGTAATTCGCCGTCTAAATAGGTATTCAACAATTCGTCATCGACACACATTCACATCACTCCTGGCTGAGAATCGACTCGAGCATCTTTCTTGCCCGATAGACTCGTACCTTCACGTTACTTTCGGAAATATGCAACACCTGTGCGATCTGCTTGTAGTCCATATCGGTGTACTCTTTCATCACTATGACTAGGCGGAACTTTTCAGGTAGCTGATCTATTGCTTCCTGGACGAGTTTCCTGGTCTCCTTCTCCATCAATACCTGAGATCCATCGGAATGGTTTGCCCCCCCGGTGGCTGGATACTTTTTCAATTTATCCACCATGTTCATCTCGCGGGCTTTCCGCTTCACTTGGTTGATGGCAAGATTTTTCGAAACCCTAATCAACCAATACTTGGCATCATTGAGGGTAGCGAACTCCATACCTTTGTCAAAGAACCGGATGAAAGCTTCCTGACAAATCTCTTCAGCAAGGTCCTGATTATTGGTTACGTGATAAACC
>JDSH01000255.1_pt1 | contig 12971 bp, 15 predicted proteins | sample 199451 | NCBI WGS metagenome assembly JDSH01 (sample SAMN02584198, study PRJNA231836) | bioreactor metagenome | isolation source: continuous culture bioreactor electron acceptor NO2- transfer2 day 38 after... | place: Germany: Bremen | reverse complement strand
CAGGTTGCACTGGTGTTACGGATCATTGAGGCAGTAAAGTCTTCGACATCATCTATATCATGACCAAGGGAGGACCTGCCAATAAGACAAGAAGTGGAAGCATCTTTGTGTACCAAGAAGCCTTCACTAACTCCCGCATGGGTTCAGGAGCAGCGTTCGCGGTAATCATGGTCTCCCTGATCATGATACTCATACTGTTCTATATGCGAATTTTAACCAAGAAGAAGTAGAGGAGAGAGACTATGCGCAAAATCAAAGCTTCAAGAATTCTTCTCTATCTTGCCGCCGGCGTGCTGTTCATCTATATCATTGCACCATTTCTCTGGCTGATTATCATGTCCATCAGTTCCTCTTCCGATCTGACAGCAAAACCACTGAGATGGATACCACAACAGTTGAACTTTGAGTCGTACCAAGAACTCCTTACGATGGGTATCAACAGTAGAGGAGAACTGTTCCTTCATGGACTGGGAAACAGTTTAAAAACAGCATTAATCGCAGTCTCAATTTCAATCCTGGTGACAATCCCAGCTTCCTGGGTGTTCTCCCGGTATAAGGGGGGGAAAAAGAACATTATACTCTCTTTGGCAATCTTTACCTTCATGCTGCCCCCCCCAGTGGCCTATGCACTCCCGCTCTACCGTATGTTGGCAAGAATAGGTTGGTTGGATAATTCATTCGCTTTGGCGCTGGTTTACTGCACAATCGTATTACCCTTCTGTGTCTGGCTGATCAAGGAGAACATAGACAACATTCCTTTTGAGCTGGAAGAAGCAGCATCATAGATGGAGCATCCTTGTTCAAGAGAATCACCATGGTGGTGCTCCCACTGCTGCTTCCTGCCCTTGGTACCGTTGCCCTCCTCGCTCTCATCATGGCGTGGGATGAATACTTCTATGCAATGCTCTATACGAACAGCAAGCAAGCAATTACCTTACCGGTAGTCATTGCAAACCTTGCATCGGGAAGACAATCCAACTACAGCCTGATCGCAGCAGGAGGAGTACTGGCAAGTGCACCACCGGTCATCATTGGTTTCCTGTTCCAACGTTCGCTCATAAAAGGACTGGTAATGGGAGGCGTCAAGGAATGAGTCTATTTGTAGGATTCGATATCGGAGGAACAAGTATCAAGCATATGCTGATCGATTCCTCCTACACAGTATTACACACTGGTAGCTTTGAGACATTGGGCCCAGGTGGACCAGACGAAGCCTTGGATACCATGACCAAGATAGTCCATGCATATGAGGATCAAGAGAAGCAAAAAGTCCAGAGTGTAGGTATCGGTTGTACTGGTCCGGTGGATATCCATACCGGTACCATCCAGAACCCCCCCTACACATTACCGGGATTTGAAGGCAAGAGCTTGAAAGAGCGGCTTATTCCTTCTCTTGGTATCCCTGTCCTGGTGGAGAACGACGCAAATACAGCCCACGTGGGTGAGATTCATTATTGCGGGATTACGCAAGAGAACACGATGATGATTACCTTCGGCACTGGTGTCGGGGGGGTATCCCTTCGGATGCAGGGCGAGCTCTTCAGAACACCTGGGGGGGGAGTTCATCCTGAAATCGGCCATATGACCGTAAGTATTTCTTCTCCTGGCCAATGTTATTGTTCTCGGACGAACTGCTTTGAACATGTAATGTCTGGGACAGCAATAAACGCGTATGCATCAGCTACGTATGGGATGACACCAGAGGCCATACTTGAGGGAGAGGATAGGGAAAAAGCTACGGAATTTCTAGACCGGATGGTCACGGCGACAACCGATGCAATTTCTTCGTTAGCAATGATTTTCGCATCTGAAGTGGTAATTCTGGGCGGGGGGGGCATGCATCAGTTCATTGGAAAATACATGCTACCCCCCCACGTACAGCAGAGGCTGAATGCCATGCTTCCTGTTTACGGAAAAACCACATTGGTTGAAGCACGATATGGGGGGGCATTATCGGGAAGTTATGGTGCTGCTGTAATGGCTGCCCACACAATACAGAATTTGTAGAGATTATTATAGAATAAGGACAGGATTATGAGAGATTTTATTACCAGGTACACACCACTGCTTACAGATGCTACAGGTGTTGCATCAATTCTTCTCGAGATGGAACGTCAGATGGATGATGTAAGGGCCACCTATGCAACACAGGGTGATGCGATCAAGGAATTTGCTGATTCCATCAGACAGAATAAGCGCATCATTATGCTGGGCATGGGAGCTTCCCACTGGGTGAACGAACTGTTCGCGTTTCAACTGAGAAGAGCAGGTATCTATGCACTTGCCATTCCTGCCTCAGAATTTCTCTATGATCCTATCCCACTCTCTTCAGAGTTGGTGCTCCTAACAAGCCAGTCGGGAGAATCAGTGGAAACCGTCAAGTGCTTGAAACACCTTGAGGGGGGGGTTACTCTATATGGCATCACGCTGAACAAGGAGAGCACCATCGGGAAAGCTACGAAGGCAATTATTGCACCTGGTGGCTCCGAGAAGGCTTTCGCTGGCACTCGAAGTGTCACGCTGACACTTGCTTGCATGGCATACATCTGCGCAGACTTAGGAATACTTTCCACCCAAACAATACAGACCATGGTCGATTTTGAACAAGACAACTTGGAAGCAATGCACGCTGCGGTAGCCTTGCTGCATTCAAAAAGCAGTATTGCTACAACCGGAAGGAGCTTGTTCAGCCCACTTGCTCAATTGTTTGCACTCGGGGGGGGCGAAGAACTCGGAGGGATGCCGATACTCTGCAATGAGACTGGTCAGCTACGACACGGACCGCTTGAGGTACTCTCAACGAACTCTGTAGTAGTGGTATTCAGGCAGAGTGGAGAGCTCGGCATTCTTGCAAAAAGCTTTACCACTGTGCAAGAAAAGACTGGTTGCTCGCTCATTGTCATTGACTCATCGGGACTTGAGCCCTTAAAGGGAGCAATTACCATTCCTTGCCCTGCAGGAAATGACATAGCAGCAGCCTTGGCTGTCATGGAGACGTTCCAATCATTGATGATCGCGTATGCATGTGGGAAGAACAAGCAGACGGGAATCCCTAAGTATTCGACAAAGATAACGAAAACAGAGTAGAGTACACGGTATGTTGATATGGGACGCAATCGAGACACAACATCATCTATTTAGTGCAACTGATCTGAAACTTATTGAGTATCTAAGACAGACTCCCAATATTGTGTTCAAATCCATTACAGAAGTCATTGAAGAGAGCGGCGTAAGCTATGGAAGTGTTATTAGATTTACCAAGAAGCTGGGGGGGTGTTCTGGATTTCAGGATTTCAAGATCAGACTAGCAGGCGAAAACCATCATCTCGAACCTCTTAACGACGAGGAAGTCCTCGGGACCTCATGGATGGAAAACATGCTGCGTACTGCCAGGCAGCAACTGTTGGTAACCGCCAGAAACTGTGATAAAGCAGTGCTTTCTACGATTGTACAACGAATAATCAACGCAAGGCAGATATTGGTGATCGGAGTCGGTGGCTCCTACCCTGTTGCGCAGGAGCTGACCTACAGACTCCTGCGTATGGGGGGGTTTGCGAATACAAGTATAGAATCGGACGAGCATGCTCAGGGCTACAGAATCAGCATGCTAGGGCCCAAAGATCTTCTGATTGTGTTCTCCTATTCAGGTTCCACGAAAAGTATTTTGGATACAGCCAGACTTGCAAAGCAGGCACATGTCCATATTGCTGTGTTCACGAACTATGTGAAATCACCACTTATGGAACACGCAGATAGTGCATTGATCACTTCAATCAGGGAGCCGGCCCTTCAGGCAGAGCTAGGGACAAAGCTGCCATTCTACTTTCTGCTTGAATTATTGTGTGAATCGCTCTATGAAGAGTCAAAACCTGCAAGAGAAGCACTCGAGCACACTTCTGAGGCAGTCTCCGATAAATTATTGTAGGGCTAACGTCTTTCCATATCCAGCAGTGCAGTCAAGGTAGGCTACCTTGACTGGCAAACAAATATCATCAATTAACATAAATTTATCTCTTAATAATATCAGTACTATCAGAACAGAGCACCTAATAACCAGTTCATCCAATCCTGTCTTCTTAAGTATCTATCTATATTTCTGATTCATTGAAAAGCGCAATTAAATTATTAGTGATTATTTTTGATAAAAATCTAAGACAAACCAATGAGTGCATTCAATGAGACCCCCCCATGTTAGAATAATAGCTAATTGGCATGCTCGTGTATCAGTTCCTATACTTCTGCACGTTGAGTAGCATGAAGATTTATTGCATGTTTTTACAATTGCCTATTGGGCATCTGTGGGGGGGGTATGCAATAAGAAAATTTCATTATTTGTTATTTATGGAGATACAATAAATGGCTATCAGCTGTCCGAACACCAAGCTTTCTAAAGAACTAAATACTCTAAAAGTACGCGATGATTCAAAAATTTTAAGATTTTATGCGACGGACTACGAAGATGAAAAGAAATATACTTTTATTGAAGGTGATTCAGCCACTTGGTGTTCTGAAAGTCAATTTACCAATATTGATTTGAGAAAAAGGATAGAACCTTGGCTAACATCCCTGTTTCAGTCTGAACACCTCGCCTTGTTAGTCGGTAGCGGATTAACTACAGCAATTGAACGTGAGGCATGTGGAGATAGCAATAATGGAATGGGTGCATTTACACCTAAATCACGTTATAAAATTCAAATCGAAAAGAAAGCTACTGAAAGTGTTCAACTTACTTGTAGAGGGAATACTCCAAATATCGAAGATTACATTCGAGTAATGAATGAGCTTCTTGCTGGTCTTAAGATTCTCGATGATGCTGAGGCTATTGAAGAGTTGAGCGAAGAGATAGATTCTGTTATTAAAAATTTTGTAGCAAATATTTCGAATATTGAGAATCGAATAATATTAGCCAATGAAACTACGAGAACTATGGCTTTCAATACACTTGTACTATTTCTTATGAGTTTCGCTAGCCGAACAGGAACGCGCGACAGACTTAATATTTTTACAACTAATTATGATAGACTAATCGAAGCTGCAGCAGATATTGCAGGAATCAGACTGATTGATAGATTTGTGGGTTCCCTAACTCCAATTTTCCGATCTTCCCGTATGGATATCGACATGCACTATAACCCACCAGGAATTAGAGGAGAGCCTCGCTACTTAGAAGGTGTTGTTCATTATACGAAACTCCATGGATCAATCGACTGGGTACAATCAAATAATGAAATTAGGAAAATTGGATTACCTTTCGGAGCTTTACATATCGAACCATATTTAAAAGCTCCTGGTATCAATGCGTCACCTTCTAAGACAATTATCTACCCAAATGCTTCAAAAGATAGAGAGACTTCTGAGTATCCCTTCGTAGAGTTATTTAGGGATTTTGCAGCTGCATTATGCCGACCTAATAGTACTCTGGTAATCTATGGATATAGCTTTGGAGATGATCACCTCAATCGTATTATCCGGGATATGCTCACAATCCCATCCACGCATCTAATTATTATTGCATATGGAGATTCGAATGAGAGGATTATGGATTTCTATAAACGCGTTGGAAGGCCTGCTCAAATTTCATTACTCATAGGACCTGATATAGGCAATATTTCTTCATTAGTCAATTGTTTCTTACCAAAGCCTTCAATCGATAGAACCACTATACGCATGGCTGATTTATTACGCCAACGGTATGAACAACCTCATGAACCAAAGAAACCTCAAGAAGGGGGGGGTGATGTCAATGACAACCCCCCCACTCGCTAATACTGATTCATTGAGAATAGGTAGTATAGATTTTGTTTCACCAAGTGAGATAAAAGTATTACTCGACTTAGAAGCTCCGAGCTCGATTGCTCTTAATACAGGTTCGCCAAAACCATTTCCTCGTATCAATAGCTATGTACTTATACCAGGGGGGGAAAATGGTTTTATAGTTTCTCAAATCGAATGGATAACAGTTGAACGATCTCAATATCCTAAAAGAAAGGGTATTCAAGATTTTGGAATTATCGATTTACCTTATCCTTTAAGAAAGATGAGTATCAATCCATTAGGGGGGGTACTTACAGAAAGTATTACTCGCCAAGATCATCAGCCAATCTATTGTTTTCATCGTGGTATTGAAATATTCCCCCCCACTGTCGGCGATTCTGTTTATTTACCAACAGAAATCCAATTAAAATCCATTGTTGAATCTGGAGAGGCTCGTCGAGTCATCATAGGAACGAGCCCTCTTGCTGGGAATGCCTCTGTATCAATTGATCCAGATAGGTTGTTTGGCCGACATCTTGCAATTCTTGGGAATACCGGTAGTGGAAAGTCCTGTTCAGTTGCAGGGGGGGTAATACGTTGGTCCATTGAGGCTGCATCTAAACCTTTAGAGGATGAAAAAAAACAGGCAATTCCTCTAACTCGCGTTTTATCATATTGGATCCAAATGGAGAGTATTCGACTGCCTTCTCAGGGCTACAGCATGTCAAAAAAATTTGGAGTAGAAGCCAACCTTGAAAATCATATCAAGCAACTCAAGGTACCTTTATGGTTATTTAATAGCTCTGAATGGGCTGCTATCAGCCAAGCAAGCGTAAAGACACAACGGCCTACAATTACTCAAGCCTTGAGATCTGTCAGAGATGGAGAAATTCAGCAGCCATCAGGATCAGAAAGTCATGATATGCGACGATATCTAAGAACCCTTGTATCATCACTCACCATATCAATAAGTAAGGGCCATCCATGGGGGGGTACCTTCCCTTGGCCAAAAAATTTTACACAGATGGTTGAAGCATGGAGAGATCACATTGTCACTAATAGTTACTTCAATGAAGAAGAAAACACCGCAATATTTAATCTGCAAAAAAAATTGGACAGTCTATTATCGACAAGAAAACCAACTTCAAATAATAAATATCCTAACTTTAACTACACCCGGTCTGAAGTAAATGAATTATTATCCCTTACACGTACAGCGCATGAGACATTTGGAGGATCGTCACAAGATATTCTGCCTATTGATGCTGACATCCCTAGACCGTTTACTGGAGAAGAATTTATACATAGTATTGAAGCAAATGCGGAGCTCTTGGGAACTTCAGAATATATAGAAACGATGCTCATGCGTATTCGTAGTCTTTTATCTGATTCCATATTAAAAAGAGTCATTTGTTCAGACACAACCACTACTCTCGAGCAATGGCTGGATGAGTATATCTGTCCAAGCAATACAACTGAAGGATCTATTACGGTAATTGATTTATCTCTGATACCAGCACAATTAATACACATTATTACTGCAGTAATTGCACGTATAACTTTAGAAGCATTACAACGGTATCGAAAATTTAACAATGGGAAAACATTACCTACCACCCTGGTAATGGAGGAAGCCCATCTTTTTGTTAAGCGGTATAACAATGAAAACGAAGATTCAAATGCTACTGAGTTGTGTACAAGAGTTTTTGAAAAAAAATCGCCCGAGAAGGACGAAAATTTGGCTTGGGGGGGTTGGTTCTTTCATCTCAACGACCTAGCGAATTATCACCAACAGTTTTATCACAATGCAACAGTTTCTTGTTACACCGTATAAGCAATGATCGAGACCAAGAGCTTGTAAGTAGATTAGTACCAGATAATTTGCGTGGGCTATTACGTGAATTACCTTCATTACCCTCTCAGAATGCAATCTTATTGGGATGGGCTTCTGAACTCCCCCCCGTTCTAGTCCATATGAATTATTTGAAAGAGAAATTTAGACCAAGGTCTGATGATCCTGAGTACTGGAATGTCTGGACAAATAAAAATAGAACAGTGGATTGGAAGCCGATTGCTGAGGACTGGCAGAATTACGGGAAGGAAAGTAATGACTCTGATGGATAGAAAACCTCATCTTCGATCATGGTTAATAGACACATGATTACACCATTACCTAGTTTCTTCCTGGCCATCATTGATTGCTTGCTAATGTAAAATGTTCTTTAAGTTTTCTCACCATTCTTTGTCTTTCTGACGATTCAACCCTTTCAAGGTTATGCATCTTCCACCTAACAGCTGGAAGATGCTGAATATGAGGAACACTGAAATAGGACCAGTCAGGATGTCCTTCTTTAAAACCAATGAGAAATTGCTTATCGCGTTCATCGAGCATGTCGTGTACAGTCCCAATCAATGCGTATCTTGCTTCTTGAAGCTCCACCAATGTGGTAGGACCACTTGTCATTCCAGAGAAGTCAGCTTCATATGTTTGCTTAATATCCAACAACCTCGGATCGAGAATTTCCACAATCCTTCTATTATGAGAGATCAGATAAACAATGAAAGCTTCCTTTAGTTTTTCTGTTATCCCCCCCTTATGTCCTAAAAGACCTTGTATGTCAAAGAGGTCCCGTGGATGCTGCCTGTCCAATGCAGCCATCATCTTACCTGCAAACAGGTCTTCAAAGGAGACAACGGGGGGGACTTCTGCAAAACCAAATGCATCCTCAGCGCTCTTAGATATCTGCATGACAGCCGGCTCATATACCGTTCCTCGTAAAACCGGTGACAATTCAATCTTCACGACTAATCTGTCAGCCTCAACAATCAACCGAGTTACCGTATCAGTATGATGTAACGAAGAATATTGGATTTTAGCATCTGGTATCTGTGCGACAATGGCACTACCGATACCTCTCATACTCCTCGTGATATCTTGAAGCGACTGCATACGTTCAGCAACAGGTACATATACGAGATCAATGTCTACTGAGAGACGCGGCATATCCCGGTAAATCAAGTTGACTGCTGTCTCCCCCCCCTTCAGTACAAAGCATGAGTATCTGCCTATGAGAGGCAAGAGACGTACCAAGAGTGCAACTTGCTTAAAATATGGGTTCTTGTTGTCCATCCTGGGCCTCCTTGGGGGGGACTGTGATTAGAAACTCTGCATCAAGCTTACCGCCTGGCACAATCTGACGCTTGCCTACTCCCAGATCTATCTTAGATACGTCGATATGTTGATACCAAGCATGCCCTGCAGTCCTTGCAAGCCAGAGAAACAACCTCTTTGCCTTGATACTGGTAGAGGATTCCAGCAATTCCTGCAACAGCGTCGGTCGGAGATTTGCTGCTCCTTCCATCATCAAACTCGCTTGCAGGATTTCCTCTTGTGTATCGATTGTACTGGTGAGCTCAATGAATGCCCGTTCAGGTGAGGAGTAGCGTATAGGCCAATCCCAAGTACCGAAAGGCACTTCAGTCATTCCGACTTTAACGTCTGGGAACGGCCCTGCCTTCATCATGGAAAATCCGGGAATTGTCCCTACTTTTTCCACCCACGTAGGAAGTTTCTGGGGGGGGCTAAATAGTCTGATACTCAGTGACTTTCCAAGTGTTAGAAAGTGGGCGTACCGTGATAAGTCAAGGCAGTCATGTGTCCGACATGGACATCATAACCGAGGAGAGTGAGTGAATACACCACATTCTGCCATTTCAACGGAGGTCCTGGCTTTCTATAGATACCGTGTACCACGGCTTCAAGCTTGCCGGAACGAAGGTAGTAGTCCACGTTAGTGTTTTCGATTCCACGACCTTTTAGCCACGCTCTATCTACGAGCAATCCTTCAAATAACTCAAAATCAAGGGTAGTCATAGTACCTCCGGTTTAAAATATATGATATTTACATATCTATACTCTGTAATTTAACGTAGTAATAAACTCAAGTCAAGTTTATAATATTGTCTATTTACATACCTATTATACGACTTCTGGACAATCCATAAACCAGAAATGTGCACATGTGCTTGATCATAAGCGTCATGGTGATGCTTTGTTTGAAACAGCCTTGGTCAATGCAGTCTTTTGCATTCCCTCAAAAACAGAACTTGCAAGTTCCTTTCGGGAGCATAACCGAATGATCATGAGAAACACCTAGAAGCTGGTATTGCTTTCTTAAAAGAAAAAAATATATGGGTTTACCCATAAGAACTGGTAGTTTTCTCGTAGGTTATAGAGGTATTCATGTATGCTCAATTTACCATGTTGCTGCCAGTACAACATCTTCTAACCGAAGAAAGAGTACAAACAAGCAGATTATTTACTTCAGCTCAGGAAACTACCACATATCGCATTACGAAAATCCTATGGCTACCTATCATTCTTGGTGTAAGGACATTAGGAATACTATATGTGATCAATAGCTTCAAACTGGTTCTTATCTATCCATATTGACCCAATAGACCTATTGGCAAGACAAGGTTCTTCTCAAATTGGATTTTATACGTTTTTCTGTTGCAAAATGCCATATTATAATGCAATATTACGTATGTAATAGTATTTTTAACCATATTTATGTCTAAAAAAGGAATATACAATGCTTCTAGAATATACCGTCAAAAACTACACCGTATTCAAGAACACTGCCTGCTTGAGCTTCGTTGCTTCAAATTATGACAAGGAAACCTATGAGAGGGAGAATGTCCTGGTAATTCCTGAGAAAAAACTGCGAGTAGTAAAATCAGCAGTGGTCTATGGAGCAAATGCGGCTGGAAAGACAAAACTATTTGATTCCTTGGCTTTTATGCGACAGTTTGTTCTTGAATCATCAAAGAAAGGACAGCAAGGTGATGAAATTGATACAAAGCCGTTTCGTCTCTCCGAGTCTACAAGACAGGAACCAAGCGAGTTTGAGATTATTTTTCTCCATAAGGATGCTCGTTATCGATATGGCTTTGAAGTAACCAGTGAGAAAGTAATCGCTGAATGGCTCTTTTACAAACCAGAATCAAGGGAATACCAAATCTTTTATCGTGATACGTTGGATAAGACACTTGAGACCCACCAAAAATTATTTCGCAAAGGAATCTTGCTAGAGAGTGAAAACATGGTTCGCGACAATGCACTCATGCTATCGGTTGCTGCTCAGTTCAACGATGAAATCTGTAGCACAGTCATTCAATGGTTCACTCACAACCTATCGGTTCTTTCAAGTATCAGAGAGTATGGATACAAAGGCTATACCATGGCCATGAATGACAAAGAATCCTTCCATAAGAAAATTATGCAGCTCTTAAACCAAGCTGACCTCTCCATCCAAGACATACACTCAAAGGTCCTTGACCTTGATGCAATGGGAGAGGATATTCCTGTTGTAGTAAAAGAGCAACTTGTGCAAAAAGTAAAAGGAGAAGGAGTCAAAGTCTATACTGAATGTGAAACAGTGCACTACCTGTATGATAGAAACAACAAAGTCATTGGTCAGACGAAGTTCTCTATGGATGAGGATGAGTCGCACGGTACACAAAAGTTCTTCTACCTTGCAGGACCTATTCTTGACACCCTTGAGGAAGGAAAAACCTTATTCATCGATGAGTTTGATGCACGTCTCCATCCAAATCTTGTACTGAGCCTGTTTTCTCTCTTCAACACCCCCCCGAGTATCAACACAAAAGGAGCCCAATTAGTGATTACTGCTCAAAACTCAATCTTCCTGCAGTCCAATATGCTTCGAAAAGATCAGATCTGGTTTGTAGAGAAGGATAGATTTGAGGCCGCCCATCTCTATTCCCTAGCAGATTTCAAATCAAATCATGCTCGCAAAGGTGATAATTATGAGGCGAAATACTTGAAAGGCAAGTATGGAGCTATCCCTTATCTAACTATGCAGAATTACTTTGCTGATACTGCCTGCGAGAAGGAGAGGAGATGGCCTCAAGAGAGATAGAGAAAAAGAGAAGACGAGAGAAACGCAATCTTACAAGAAAACGACCAGGGCTTTCCGTTCTCCCAACCATTCTGATTGTATGTGAGGGAAAGAATACTGAACCATCCTATTTCAATGCCCTAAAATTCAAATCTGCCACGATACATCCAGTGGGGGGGGAAGGATTTAATACAATTTCCTTAGTCAGACGCGCAGAATTCCTTGCCAAACAAAAACAATATGATGAAGTATGGTGCGTCTTTGATAAGGACGATTTTCCTTCAGAAGATTTCAACGAAGCTATCCATGTAGCATTATCAAAAGGTTTTCATGTCGCGTATTCAAATCAATCCTTCGAATATTGGATTCTTTTACATTTTAGTGATCATCAGGGGGGGGTGCTCTCCATCGAAATGATTACAATACACTGATCAATCAAGCAACAAATCCTATGGGCGTATTCTATGATGGCAATGGTTGTAAGATCATCACACAGGAGCTGTTTCTTCTCTTGTTCGGCATAGATCCAACTACACATAAAACTCGCTATCAACTTGCAATCGAACGTGCTGAACGGATATATAGTCAACTCAATCACTTTTCTCCAGCCAAAGAAGAATCATCTACAACAGTACATCTACTGATCAAACATCTTCTTACGTTTGAACGATACTGATACTCAACTTCAATAGATTAAGCTGGTATTGTCCTCTTATATGAGAAAAATATTGGATTATACCATAAGAACTGGTAGTTTTCCCAGAGTTTTAGGGTTATACATAAAAACTTTCTTTACTTATCTAGTTTTACTGGGTATAATCTTTATAAGAGGTGCTCATTCATGCTCAGTCGACCATTGTATTATGAGAAGATCAGACCATTTATAAACAAACCCTTCATTAAAGTAATCACAGGGATTCGTCGATGTGGAAAGTCGACCATGATGCTGCTCATACAACAACTCCTAACCGAAGAGGGAGTAGAGAGCAAGCAGATTATCTCAATCAACTTTGAGAGCATGAAGTACTACCACTTACGCTCTTCACTCGCTTTATACAACTATGTGTCAGAACTTCTCAAGACAATGAAGAGCCCTGCATATGTGTTCTTCGACGAAATACAAATAGTGGAGGATTGGGAAGAAGCAGTAAACTCACTATTCCTCGATTTCCAAATTGACATGTATATCACAGGGTCAAATTCACAGCTTCTTTCATCAGAGCTCTCCACCCTGCTTACTGGCCGCTTCATTCATATAGAGATGCAGGTATTGTCCTTTAGTGAGATGCTGGA